>ERZ1643249.1919-NODE-1919-length-20089-cov-9.542977_pt1 | contig 20089 bp, 19 predicted proteins | sample MGYA00579263_ERZ1643249 | MGnify/ENA primary metagenome ERZ1643249 (study PRJEB29033, sample SAMEA4952264) | chicken gut metagenome | biome: Broiler Chicken; feature: Gastrointestinal Tract; material: Caecum | place: Ireland | collected 2018 | study: Broiler... | reverse complement strand
CGTCAAACAGGCCCATCTTCATCAGGGCCAAAAAGCCGATGACCAGGCCGTACAGACCCTGGGTGCCGGGGATGACCTGCAGGATCATGCACTTGGAGAACTGAGAGGGATCCTCGGACAACAGGCCGGCGGCGGCCTCACCGGCCAGACCGGTACCCTTGGCGGAACCGACGCAGGCCAGGCCTGCAGCCAGAGCAGCACCCAGAAATCCAAAGAAGGGACCGGCATACATGGTCAGAAATTCGCTGATATACATATTATTTTTCCTCCTCAATATCGACGTACTTGGTGTTAATTTCCAACGGACGCCAGGGACGTCCGCCTTCCTGATAAAATTGTTTGAAAAATTCCAGATATTGCAGTCGGGACGTGTGTACATAGGTACCAATGACATTGAGCCCGATGTTGAAGCTATGTCCCAGCAGGAAGATGATGAAGAAAATTGGGATCCCCAGCGCCGGGGGCAGCCCGCTGCCGGGCATGGCCGCCAGGATGTTGAACACCTGGCCGATGACCGAGCCGGCCAACATCATCACCATCAAGCGGGAGTAGGAGAGGATGTCTCCAAAATAGCCGGTGACACCGTTGTACACCGCACCGATCACCGCACCCAGCTTCCCGCCGATGCCCTTGGCCCCCCGGGCCTGGCCCAGCAGCATCAAACAGCCCACGATCAGCACCACCGGGTAGCCCGACACATTGCCGATGCCCAAGGCAAACAGGGCGATGCCCACAAAGATGACCCACCAGGATCCCACGTCCAGCACCGCATCCAGCACCTTGCCGTCCCGGCACAGCATCCAGAACTTCACCGCCATGCCCACCACGATCTGAACCAGGCCTACCACCAGGGAGAACACCAGCACACTCATGGGATCGCCCATGACGTTGAGCAGCGGGCCGGGTACGCCGCTGCCCTCGGGCGCCGACAAAAACGGAATCACCGGCTGGGGCAAGCCCAGCATCCCGGTAAACTGCACCAAAAAGTCGGAGAAAAAGCCACCGGTGAGCAGGCCGATCACCGCAGAGGAAATGCCGCACATGATCATCAGCCGCACCAGCTGACCGAATCCCCCCTTGGGACGGATCCGCCACTGGATGAATGCGGTGACGGCGGCCAGGATCAGGCCGTAGCCCAAATCGGCAAACATAAAGCCAAAGAAAAACACATAAAAGGGCATCATCAGCCCATTGGGATCCACTCCGTCATAGGCGGGCAGGGAGTACATGGTGGTAATGGTGGTCAGCGGCTCGGTGAGCCGGTTGCTCTTGAGCTTCACCGGCACCGTGGGATACTCCTCCCGCTCCGGCGCCCGGATGTCCCAGGCGCAGACATAGCCCCTCAGGGCCTGTCCCAGCGCCTCTACGTCGGGGTCGGGCACCCAGCCCTCCAGATAGAAGGCACATTCCGAATCCACCAGTCGACCCTTGGCCTCCTCCCGAGCGATGTCCTGAGCCACCCGGTCCAGGCACAGACGCAGAGCGTCCCGGTGGGGGGCAAAGGAGGCGATGTGCTCTTTGGCCTCATCCATCTTCTGGGCCACCACCGCCAGCTGGTTGTCCAGCTGCCGGTCATTGTCCGCCGCCGTTCCTGTCCAGCCCCGGAGGTTGGAGCGGGAGAAGCCAAACTCCCGCATGGTCTCACAGCAAAGCTCCTCCACATCGCTGTGACAGATGAGGAGGAAATACTGCAAGTCCCGGTCGGCGCTGGCATAGGTCAGGCTGGTCAAGTCACTGGCCTGGGCCACCGCCGCCTCCATGGCGGCGTAATCCGCCCGGGCGGGGATGGTGCCGAAGATCACGGCAATGTTCTCATCCCCGGACAGCTCCAAAGGTACATCCAGGGACAGCCATGGGGCCAGCGCCGCCTTTTGAGTTTGCAACTTGCCCTGCTCTGCCGTGAGGTTGGCCAGCTCCCGCTCCCCGTCCACAATGGCCTGAGCGGTGTCCAACCCCCGCCGGTAGCTGTCCTGGTCGAACAGCTCCTTCCGGCTCAGCCGGGGCCGGGGGCGCAGCAGCCCCCCCTTGAGAGAGACGTGCCTGGCCAGCACGTTCAGCGCCTGGTTGAGCAGATTGCTCTGCTCCCGGGCGGTGGCCAGTCCCTGTCCATCCGGCTTGCCCACCGCCGCCCACTGGGGATCGGACAGATCAATGGCAGGCTCGTCCACCTCCACACACCCCAGCTTTTGCAGCAGGTGCAGCAGGCTCTCACGCTCCGACCGCATCCCCATCAGGCGCAGCCGTTTCATTTTTACGATTGCCATCAGTTTTTACCTACCCTTCCAACAATGAGGTCCGCCGCTTGCTCCAGATGCCCGCGGGCCTGCCGCTTCATGGCCTCACAGGCCTGGGCGTTGCCCTCCAGCACCTGGCGGGACTGCTGGGCGGCCAGCTCCTCGGCCTGGGCCATCATGGCCTTGGCCTTCTCCTGGGCCTGGGCCCGGGCCTCGGCCACCAGCGCCTTTCCAGCCCGCTGGGCGTCCGCCACAATCCGCTTGGCCTGGGCGGCAGCTTCCGCCTTCTGGCCCCGGGAGGCCTCCTCGGTCTGGGTCACCTTCTGGATGGCTTCAAATGCCATAGTATCTCACCTCTTTCTGGGACTCAAAGGTCATCAGGTTCCTTGGTTAGATGATCCCCGATTATGTTAAAATTGTACCACATTTGTCAAATCGGTTCAATAGTTTTTTAAGATTTTCGGTAAAAAAGTTCTACACTTCTTTTTGTAAAATCCCTGTGTTTTTTGTATTTTCCGTTCTATTTTTATCTCTTTTCTACTTTACTACCTATTTAACTAATGTTCCACAATAAGAAACCCCCAGGGCGTACGCCTTGGGGGTTTGAAGGAATCGGGTATGTGGAAGGCTCAGGTTTCCCCCTGTTCCTGGCGGTAGCGCTGCATGGAAACGGCGAACAGATCCGCACTGCTGGGCGGGGTGTAGGTAATGGCGTTGGCCCCGGCGGCGATGGTCTCCAAAATGCTCTCGTCGGTGGGTCCGCCGGTGGCGATGATGGGGACGTTGGGGAACTGCGCCCGCACCGCCCGGACGATCTCGGGGGTGTGCCGGGCCCCGGAGATGTTGAGGATATCCGCCCCGGCCTCCAGCCGGGCGGCGATGTCGGTGTTGGGGGACACCACGGTGACCACCACCGGGATGTCCAGCACCTGCTTGAGCCGACGCACCACGTCGTTTTGGGTGGGGGCGTTGACCACCACCCCGAAGGCGCCCTCGTGCTCGGCGTCGTTGGCCAGGTTCACCACCCGCAGGCCCCGGGTGACGCCGCCGCCCACTCCCACAAACACGGGCATGTCGGCGGCCTGCATCACCGCTCGATGGATGGCGGGCTGGGGGGTGAAGGGGTAGACGGCCATGACGGCGTCGGCGTTGATGTTGCGGATCACCGCCACGTCGGTGGTAAAGGCCAGGGATTTGATCCGCCGCCCGAATACCCGGATGCCGGAGCACTCGGAGATACAGGTGGGAATTTTAATCATGTGGCTGCGCAGGGTGCCCTCGTACTCAGGCACCCACTTGCGGGGGGCAATTTTCTCTGTCATGGGGGTTCTCCTCTAAATGGGACAATGAAGAATGAAAAATGAAAAATGATGAATGCAAACCCTGATCGTGCTTGCGGCTCCCTCCGGGAGGCTTTTCGTCGCTCACTCCCAGATGGTCTGGCCGCTGGTGTTCTCCTGGCCCACCAGTTGGCGGGAGGTGTCAATCCCGGCCTGGGTCAGCGCACGGGTCACCTGGGTCTGGGTGGTGGCCTTGTTCAGGGTCACCCACACCCGCTGGGTGTACTGGGCCAGCAGCTGGGGGGTCATGCCGCTGGTCACGCCGCCCTCTACCAGGGAATCTCCCCGCACCTGGGCGGAGAGGCGGACCTGGCTGCCCTCCAGGGCCTGGGTGACCTCCTGCCAGAACTGCTCCACCACGGTGGTGCGGGTGTCGGGGTAGTTGGTGGACTGGGCCAGCACGTGTACCTCGCCCTGGTCGGGGAAGTAGGCGCTGTCCAGCACCAGCTCGTCAAAGCCCATCTGGGACAGCTCCACGCACAACTCCACCAGGTACTGCCGCACCTGGGTATTCACCGGGCTGACCCAGCTCATACCCATGGAGTCATACCAGCGGTTGCCGCCACGGGTCATCAGCAGACTGCTGCCCACGTTGGCAGCGGCCAGGGCCTGGTCCCGGAAGCAGTCCACCCGGGCCACCAGGTAGATATCCTGGGCGGACAGAGCGCTGAGGGCCTGGGTGAGGCTCTGGGTGGTGGACACCGTGCCCAGCTGACGGGCCAGAGAGGCCTGGCTGGGCCATTGCAGCTTGCCCCACTCGCCCTTGACCTGAACCACCACGGCGTCACAGCCCGTCTGCTGGGCCAGGGTCTGGGCCGAGCCGTCCAGCAGCTGGCTCACCGTCACGTCCACCGCCCGAATCTCCTCTGTCTCCGGGGCCTGGGAGGGCGTGGGAGAGGGCTCGGGGGAATCGGAGGGGTCCGGCTCCTGGGTGGGGGTGTCCGAGGCCGGGGTCTGAGGGGTGTCCGTGGTCTGCCCCTGGGGCAGCCAGCTGGGCAGCGCCCCGCCGTTGTTCAACGCCAGCAGGTATCCGCCGCCGCCCACCACCAGGATGGCCAAAATACACACGATAAGTTTCAGGAAGGTGCTGGCGCCGCCGCCCCGTCCCTGATATCCTCTATATCCCATGCGGTTTCGTCTTCGCACCGAAACCACCCGCCTTTCTCATCTGGAGTCTCTGGGGGCAGCGCTGGGCCGCCCACCGTGCCCCTTATTCTACCACACCTTTCCCAGCGATTCCACCGACATTTTGTAGATATTTTCCCGCCCCCTCAGCGGAACACCCACTGTGTCAACATGAGAAGCCCAAATCCTGGAACTCCCAGCACCCCCAGCACCAGGCCGTTGAGGGCGTTGAAGCCCAGGTACACTCCCAGGCTGGGCCCGATGCCCTGGAGGCCCCACAGCACCGCCATGGCCACCCCCCACCGCACCGCCAGCTTCCCCAGCAGGCGCAGGGGGCGGCGGAAGATCGCCAGCAGCATCAGCGCCCCCAGGGCCACCCCCAGCCACAGCCCCCAGCTCATCGCATCCCCTCGTCGGCGGCGTCCAGGCGTTTGACCTGGCGCACCAGGTAGGAGTAGCGGCTGCGCAGGGCGTTGATCTCATACACGCAGGCGTCCACCAGATCCGGGTCCGAGTGCAAATTGAACTGGGCATAGGCCTGGTTGAGCTGCACCCGGGTCTGGGCCACCCCCTCCATCAGGCACCGGCGCTCCTCCAGCCTGACATTCCTCCCCCGTTTTCTTCCCACCGTCATAGGGCATCCTCCTTTGGTTTTTTGTTCCAGATTCTCTCCCAGTTTAAGCGAAATACATAAAAATTATTCCAGACCGGAAAAACTCTCCTAATATGGAGCCTCGCAGAGTTCCGTCACCCGCAGGTGGCGGAATCCATTGAAATCTCGTCATTTCCGGGGACATGTGCATCGGAAATGACACCTCTCATGGCGGACGGGGTGACTTTTTCGCAAGAAATCGAGCCCCATCCGCCATGCAATCCCCCACTCAAAGAAGTCCTGAGACTTCTTTGAGTGATTAAAAATTATTCCTCTGCTGGTGGTGTGGTTATAATACGGAAAGGAGTGGCGGCTCTGCCATCAGAATTTTGGGACACACACTCTTTACACTCCGTTTACGTGTATGTTATACTATGACCAGTTATGTCCAAATTTGAAGAAAAAGATTGAGGTATGCGACTATGGATTTATTCGACGTCCTGACGATGTTGGGCGGCCTGTCCCTGTTCCTCTTTGGTATGTCCATTATGGGCGATGGACTGGAGCGAGCAGCGGGCAACAAGCTCAAAACCATCCTGGAGCGGCTCACCTCCAGCCCCATCAAAGGCTTCTTCCTGGGCCTGGTGGTCACCGCCATCATTCAGTCCTCCTCTGCCACCACGGTGATGGTGGTGGGCTTCGTCAACTCCGGTGTGATGAAGCTCAATCAGGCCGTGGGTATCATCATGGGTGCCAACGTGGGCACCACGGTGACGGCCTGGATTCTGTCTCTGTCCGGCATTCAGGGCGACAGCTTCTTTATCCAGCTGCTCAAGCCCACCTCCTTCTCCCCCATTCTGGCCGTCATCGGCGTGGTGCTGTATGTGTTCCTCAAGGACAACCGCAAGCGGGACATCGGCGCCATCCTGCTGGGCTTTGCCACCCTCATGTTCGGCATGGACACCATGTCCGGGGCTGTGGCCGGTCTGAAGGACGTACCTGAGTTCACCAACATCCTGCTGATGTTCTCCAACCCCATCCTGGGCGTGCTGGCTGGCGCGGCTCTCACCGCCATCATCCAGTCCTCCTCTGCCTCTGTGGGTATCCTGCAGGCCCTGGCCTCCACGGGTGTGGTGACCTTTGGCTCCGCCATCCCCATCATCCTGGGCCAGAACATCGGCACCACCGTCACCGCCATGCTCTCCTCGGTGGGCGCCAACAAGAACGCCCGTCGGGCTGCCCTCATTCATCTGTATTTCAACGTCATTGGTACCATTACCTTCCTCATTTTGTTCTTTATCCTGCAAGTCTTCATCCCCATGCCCTTCCTCAACGACAGCATCAACGAGTTCTATATCGCCGTGGTCCACACGGTGTTCAACGTGGTGTGCACCCTGGCCCTGCTGCCCTTCAACAAGCTGCTGGTGAAGCTGGCCTGCGCCACCATCAAGGAAGAGGCCAAGGAGCCCGAGGTCATGCTGTTGGACGAGCGCCTGCTGGTCACTCCTCCCATCGCTCTGGAGCAGTGCAACAAGCTGGCCATCGGCATGGCCAACCTGGCCAGCACCTCCGTCCAGCGTGCCCTGGGCCTCATCACCTCCTACAACGAGGAGGACGCCAAGCTGGTGTGCGAGGTGGAGGATCAGCTGGACCAGTACGAGGACCAGATTGGCTCCTACCTGGTAAAACTGTCCACCAAGACCCTGTCTGTGGATGACAGCCGCGCCGTGTCCCTGCTGCTGCACTCCATCAGCGATCTGGAGCGCATCAGCGACCACGCCAAGAGCATCCAGATCTCCGCCCAGCGGATGCACAACAAGCACAATCAGCTCTCCGGGGACGCCAAGGAGGAGCTGCAGGTGCTGGCCAAGGCCGTCACCGCCGTCACCAAGGAGACCGCCAAGAGCTTCGCCGACGACGACAGCAAGCAGGCCCGGAAGGTGGAGCCCATGGAGCAGGTGGTGGACCACCTGTGCTCCAACATGAAGGCCCGCCACATCAAGCGTCTCCAGGACGGGGCCTGCCGTGTGGAGCAGGGTATGCTCTTCACCGACGTGCTGGGCGACTGCGCCCGCATCTCCGACCACTGCTCCAACGTGGCTGCCGCCATCATCGAGCTGCACCACGACAGCTACGACACCCACCAGTACCTGGATGACCTGCGCAGCGACCCCGAATTTAAAGAGCTGTACCAGGAGTACCTGGCCCAGTATCCCCTCCCCTAAGCAAATCGGTAACATGCACGCATTTCCAACCGCCGCAGCCACAGCGCTGCGGCGGTTTTGTTTGCACTCCTACGGGCGAACCAGTGAAGAGTGAAGAGTGAAAAGTGAAGAAGTGGAAGCGGCAAAGCCGCTTCCTTGACGGGGGCCAAACCTTGCGCTATAATTAAAATGAAATGATATGCTCATACAAAAGTAGGTGCAACTATGGCAAAAGCCAGTGTAAAGACAACATATGACAACCAATCCATATCTTCCCTGAAGGGTCCGGACCGGGTGCGCAAGCGCCCCGGAGTCATCTTCGGCTCCGACGGACTGGACGGCTGCCAGCACGCCGTGTTCGAGATTCTCTCCAACGCCATCGACGAGGCACGAGAGGGCCACGGCAGCCAGATCATTGTCACCCGCTACCAGGACCACTCCATTGAGGTGGAGGACTTCGGCCGGGGCTGCCCGGTGGACTGGAACGAGGCGGAGGGCAAGTACAACTGGGAGCTGGTGTTCTGCGAGCTGTACGCCGGCGGCAAGTACAAAAACGGGGACGGGGACAACTACGAGTACTCCCTGGGACTCAACGGCCTGGGCTCCTGCGCCACCCAGTACGCCTCCCGCTACTTTGACGCCACCATCTACCGGGACGGGTATCGGTACACCCTCCACTTTGAGCGGGGCGAACTGGTGGGCGAAATGATCAAAGAGCCCGCCGACCGGAAGAAGACCGGCTCCAAGTTCCGGTGGCTGCCCGACCTGGACGTGTTCACCGACATCGACATCCCCCTGGAGTACTACACCGACACCTTGAAGCGTCAGGCGGTGGTCAACGCCCCGGTCACCTTCCGGCTGCGCAACCAGATCGGGGCCAACCGCTTTGAGACCACCGACTTCAAGTACGAAAACGGCATCATCGACTATGTCACCGAGCTGGTGGGAGATCAGTCCCTCACCCCCCCGGTGTTCTGGCAGACCGAACGGAAGGGTCGGGACCGGGCGGACAAGGCAGATTATAAGGTAAAGCTGTCTGTGTCCTTCTGCTTCTCCAACACGGTGAATTTGGTGGAGCACTACCACAACTCCTCCTGGCTGGAGTACGGCGGCGCCCCGGAGAAGGCCATGCGCTCCGCCTTTGTCTCCGCCATTGATTCCTGGCTCAAGCAAAACGGCAAGTACCAAAAGAGCGAGTCCAAGATCACCTGGGCGGACATTCAGGACTGCCTGGTGCTGGTGAGCAACAACTTCTCCACCCAGACCAGCTACGAAAACCAGACCAAAAAGGCCATCACCAACAAGTTCGTCCAGGAGGCCATGACCGAGTTCCTCCGCTCCCAGCTGGAGGTCTACTTCATCGAGAACCCCTTTGACGCCGAGAAGATCGCCGGACAGGTGCTCATCAACAAGCGGTCCCGGGAGACCGCGGAAAAGACCCGTCTGGGCATCAAAAAGAAGCTGTCCGGCTCGGTGGACATCTCCAACCGGGTGCAGAAGTTCGTGGACTGCCGCACCAAGGACGTCGCGAGGCGGGAACTGTATATCGTGGAGGGCGACTCCGCTCTGGGCGCCTGTAAGCTCAGCCGAGACGCTGAGTTCCAGGGTATCATGCCCGTTCGTGGTAAGATTCTCAACTGTTTGAAGGCCGATTACGCCAAAATCTTCAAAAGTGAGATCATCACCGACCTGCTCAAGGTCATGGGCTGCGGCGTGGAGGTGAAGGACAAGCACGTCAAGGACCTGTCCGCCTTCGACCTGTCCGCCCTGCGGTGGAACAAAATCATCATCTGTACCGATGGCGACGTGGACGGCTTCCAGATTCGCACCCTCATCCTCACCATGCTCTACCGCCTCACCCCCACCCTCATTCAAGAGGGATACGTGTTCATCGCCGAGTCCCCTCTGTACGAGATCACCTGCAAGGAAAAGACCTGGTTTGCCTACTCCGACCGGGAGAAGGCGGAGATCTGCCAGCAGCTGGACGCTGAGAAGAAAAAGTACGACTTGCAGCGGTCCAAGGGTCTTGGTGAGAACGAGCCGGACATGATGTGGCTGACCACCATGAGCCCGGACACCCGGCGGCTCATCAAGGTCATGCCCGAGGACGTGGAGCGCACCGCCCAGGTCTTCGACCTGCTGCTGGGGGACAACCTCCAGGGCCGCAAAGATCACATTGCTGAAAACGGTTATAAGTATTTAGATATGGCGGATATCTCCTGATCATCTCTCCCCATTCGGTGCTCCTGTAGGGGCGGGGCTTGCCCCGCCCGAATCACCAGGGCAATGCCAGGGCAGCAAGCGGGAGGGGCAAGCCCCTCCCCTACGCCCCCAACGGAAGGCCCGGAGCACTGGCGAACCATCAATTTCAACGCTGGAATCAGTATCATGATAAGGACGGAATTACATGGCTAAGAAGAAGTCCCCCGCAGAGGGGGCAAAGAAGAAGACAAACCCCAACGTCATGGGACTCCACGCCCAGGTGCTGGAGCAGCCCATCACCCAGACCCTGGAGCTGAACTACATGCCCTACGCCATGTCGGTGATCGTCTCCCGGGCCATCCCGGAAATCGACGGCTTCAAGCCCAGCCACCGCAAGCTGCTGTACACCATGTACCAGATGAAGCTGCTCTCCGGCCCCCGCACCAAGAGCGCCAACGTGGTGGGCGCCACCATGAAGCTCAATCCCCACGGCGACGCCGCCATCTACGACACCATGGTGCGCCTCTCCCGGGGCTACGGCGCCCTGCTCCACCCCCTGGTGGACTCCAAGGGCAACTTCGGCAAGGTGTACTCCCGGGACATGGCCTGGGCCGCCTCCCGATACACCGAGGTGCGGCTGGATGCCATCTGTCAGGAACTATTCCGGGACATTGACCAGGACGCCGTGGACTTTGTGCCCAACTACGACGGCAAGCTCCAAGAGCCCACCCTGCTGCCCACCACCTTCCCCAACGTGCTGGTGGCGGCCAACCAGGGCATCGCCGTGGGCATGGCCTCCAACCTGTGCGGATTCAACCTGGGCGAGGTGTGCGAGGCCGCCATTGCCCGGATGAAGAACCCGGAGGCGGACCTGCTGGCCATTTTGAAGGCCCCGGACTTCTCCACCGGCGGCCAGCTGCTCTACGACCAGAAGGCCCTGGAGGACATTTACCGCACCGGCCGGGGCAGCGTGAAGCTGCGGGCCAAGTGGAACTACTCCAAGAGCGAAAACCTCATTGAGGTCACCGAAATCCCCTATTCCACCACCGTGGAGGCCATCATCGACAAGGTGGCGGAGCTCATCAAGGCGGGCAAAATCCGGGAGATCTCGGACATGCGAGATGAGACGGGTCTGGACGGCCTGAAACTGGCCATTGACCTCAAACGTGGCACCGACCCGGACAAGCTCATGGCCAAGCTCTTCTCCCTCACCCCCCTGCAAGACAGCTTCTCCTGCAACTTCAACATCCTCATTGCGGGCATGCCCCGGGTGATGGGAGTGGGCGAGATTCTGGACGAGTGGACGGCGTGGCGGATGGACTGCGTGCGCCGCCGCACCTACCACATCTGCAAAAAGAAAGAGGACAAGCTGCACCTGCTCCGGGGTTTGAAGCAGATTCTGCTGGACATTGACAAGGCCATCGCCATCATCCGGGAGACGGAGGAGGAGGCAGAGGTGGTGCCCAACCTGATGATCGGGTTCGGCATCGACCAGATTCAGGCCGAGTACGTGGCGGACATCCGGCTGCGCAACATCAACAAAGAGTACATCCTCAAGCGGGTGGAGGAGGTCTCCACCCTGGAAGAGGAGATTGCGGACTTGCGCGACCTGATGAACTCCCCCAAGCGGATTCAGAAGGTCATCATCACCGAGCTGCAACAGGTGAAGAAGAAGTACGACACCCCCCGGCGCACCGAGATCATCTACGAGTACGAGAACCTCTCCGCCGAAAAGGCCGCCTCCCAGGAGGCCCCGGACTACCCCGTCCACGTCTTTCTCTCCCAAGAGGGATACTTTAAGAAGATTACCCCCCAGTCTCTGCGCATGAGCGGAGAGCAGAAGTACAAGGAGGGGGACGGCCCCTACCTGCACTGGGAGGGGAGCAACCGGGACGAGCTGCTGGTGTTCACCGACCGCCAGCAGTGCTACAAGACCCGCCTGTCCGACTTCGACGACTCCAAGGCCAGCATTCTGGGCGACTACCTGCCCACCAAGCTGGGCATGGACCCAGAGGAAAAAGTGGTGTGGGCCTGCTGTCCCGGCGACTACTCCGCCCACCTGCTCTTCTTCTTTGAAAACGGCAAGGCCGCCCGGGTGGAGCTGGGGGCCTACCAGACCCAGACCCGGCGGAAAAAGCTTACCACCGCCTACTCGGACAAGTCTCCCCTGGTGTCCGCCCTGGTACTCAGCGAGGACACCGAAATGGCGGTGTGCTCCACCGAGGGGCGCTGCGTGGTGTTCCACACCGCCTCCCTCACCCCCAAGTCCACCCGCTCCACCCAGGGTGTGAACATCATGACCCTGAAACCCAAGTATAAGGTGGAGTGGGCCAAGCCCCTGAGCGAAACCACCATTGTCAACGCCCCCCGGTATCGGGCCCGCTCCCTGCCCATTGCCGGTGCACTGCTAAAGGAAGAGGACCGTGGCGAGACGCAGCTGTCTCTGCTGTAACAAGGAGAAGCTATGAATGTAAAGAAAAATCTGTGGGCCATTCTGGTCATCACCTTCGCCTCCGCCATCTACGCCCTGGGCTTTGTGTGGTGCTTTGCCCCCAACAACATCGCCTTCGGCGGCATCACCGGCGTGGCTCAGATCATCAACCACTTCATCCCCGCCTGCCCTGTGGGTATGACGGTGATTGTGCTCAACATCCCCCTGTTTATCCTGGGCTGGAAATTCATTGGCGGACGGCTGCTGGTGCTGTCTCTGTACGCCATGTTCATCTCCTCGGTGTTCATCGACATTCTCACCCCCCTGTATGACTGGCAGCCCATGGAGCCCCTGCTGGCCTGTATCTTCGGCGGCCTGCTCATGGGCCTGTCCCTGGGCTTTGTGTTCCAGCAGGGTGCCACCACCGGCGGCACTGACCTGGCCGCCCGGCTTCTCAAGCTGGTATTCAAGTGGCTGCCCATGGGCAAGCTGCTGCTGGCCGTGGACCTGATCGTGGTGGTGTCCGTGGCCCTGTCCTTCCAGACCATCAACACCGCCCTCTACGGTCTGGTGGCCCTGTACATCTCCACCCTGGCTCTGGACGGCGTGCTCTACGGCATGGACACCGCCAAGGTGGCCTACATCATCAGCGACCACAACGAGGAAATCCGCCGCACCCTGGTGGAGGACCTGGACAAGGGTGTCACCATCCTCCACGGCCAGGGCGCCTACACCGGGGCGGAAAAGCAGGTGCTCCTGTGCGCCTTCAAGCAGCGGGAAATCGCCACCATCAAGTCCGCCGTGAAGGGCCTGGACCCCAACGCCTTCCTCATCGTCTGCGACGCCCACGAGGTGCTGGGCGAGGGCTTCCGGGTGTACCACTCCGACGGACTCTAAGCGGCCCCACATGGGGCAAAGGAGGGAGACTCATGAAAGTACGACTGCTGGCCCTGGGCCTTGCCACCGCCCTCACCCTGTCCGGCTGCACCGCCATGCTGGAGCGCAGCTACGTCTCCTCCGCCACCCACCTGGACTACTCGGTGACGGACGACTCCTCCATCCTGCGGGTGGAGAACTATCAGGGTCTGGTCAACGCCCTGCTCTACTTCGTCAACCAGCACTCCACCAACGGCACGTTGCGGCTGTACAACTACGCCGGGGATGTGGAGTCGGACTTGGAGCGCGCCTGCAACGAGGTCATGACCGAGGACCCCCTGGGGGTGTTCTCGGTGCGCTCCATGAAGTATGACAGCACCCGCATTCTCACCTACTACGAGGTGGATGTGCGCATTGTCTACTCCCGCTCCGCCCAGGTGGTGTCCTCCATCCAGTCTGTGGCGGGCCTTTCGGGTCTGCGGGGCGAACTGACCCGGGTCATCTCCACCCGGCAGTCCCAGAGCATCTCCCGGGTGAGCTACTTCTCCGGGGACGCCGCCGCCGTGGAATCCCTGTTCTGGCTGGCCTTTTACAGCAACCCCCAGACCGCTCTGGAGCCTCCCAAAATCTCCGCTTCTCTCTATCCCGAATCCGGGGCCCAGCGCATTGTGGAGCTGACCCTCACCTGGCCGGACACCCAGATTGACCTGGAGGAATACGCCAAATCTCTGGAGACTCTGGCGGGCCAGATGCTGGAGGAGTCCGCCCAGACCCCCTACACCCTGGAACAGCTCACCGGCCTGGTCCAGAGCGTGGCCGCTCCCTCCACCACCGGCTCCCTCACCGCCCTGGACGCCCTGTCCGGCAAGCCCGCCAGCGACCAGGGGCTGCTGCTGGGCCTGGAGGCTCTGCTGCAAGAGGCAGGGATGGAGTACACCATGGTGTTGGGCTCTCAGAACTCCATCCGCACCCTATGGCTCATTGTGGCCACCGACCACGGCTATCGCCACCTGTTGGCCCAGTCCCTCCACCCGGACCAGCCCCTGAAGCTGTACACCGACCAACAGATGACGGATCAGGGCTATACCTGGTCCACCTCCCTCTACCCCGCCTGTCGGGAGAACGGGGAGGAATAAGGAAAAGTTTTTTCGAGAAACTTTGAATTTTGTGTTGACAAAAGGGATGATATCTGGTATCATCCCTTTTGTTGTCGCGAGTGTAGCTCATCTGGTAGAGCGCCACCTTGCCAAGGTGGAGGTAGCGAGTTCGAGCCTCGTCACTCGCTCCATAGTATGGAGATATGCCTATCTGGGTATATCTCCATTTTTTCTTGTCTTAGCGAACTCGCTACCTCCACCTTAACTTGAAATCTGAGGTTGGGGGCCCCGCAAAAGCCATGGGCTTTTGTGGGTACGGAAGCGGGTTCGAGCCTCGTCACTCGCTCCAAATAAAAACGGTCTGACTTAGGTCAGGCCGTTTTTATTTGGTATCCGTAGGTTATTTCAATGCTCGCCGGAAGTCAATTCCGGCTGCGCCAAGGTTTTCGCCCCAGGCGAAAACACTTGTACGGCGCACCCGCGCCGCCCCGCCTTGCGGGGCCCCATGGAGACGTACTTGTTCGGGTATGTCTCCATTTTTCTTGTCTTGGTGAACTCGCTACCTCCACCTTAACTTGAAATCTGAGGTTGGGGGCCCCGCAAAAGCCCGTGGCTTTTGTGGGTACGGAAGCGGGTTCGAGCCTCGTCACTCGCTCCAAATAAAAACGGTCTGACTTAGGTCAGGCCGTTTTTATTTGGTATCCGTAGGTTATTTCAATGCTCGCCGGAAGTCAATTCCGGCTGCGCCAAGGTTTTCGCCCCAGGCGAAAACACTTGTACGGCGCACCCGCGCCGCCCCGCCTTGCGGGGCCCCATGGAGACGTACTTGTTCGGGTATGTCTCCATTTTTCTTGTCTTGGTGAACTCGCTACCTCCACCTTAACTTGAAATCTGAGGTTGGGGGCCCCGCAAAAGCCATGGGCTTTTGTGGGTACGGAAGCGGGTTCGAGCCTCGTCACTCGCTCCCAAAAAAGGACATCCGTTTGGGGCATCCTCCGTAAGGAAGGTGCCCCAAGGCTTTTGTATCTTAAATTAAAAATTGTTGTGTTGAAGCGGTATAGCCTGTCGGCTATGCCGTTTTTGCTTTGTTGCGTTCCCGTTCTTCTAAATGCTCTTGGAACGCTTCTTCCATTTCTTCGGGACTGAGTTCCTTTAAAATGCCTACACCGTTGTAGTAAATGTCCATTAGCTGAACACGCTTTCCGTCAAAGTATCTCGGTGCATACACGATAATCCTGTCAATAAATTCGTGTATCAGTTCAGGCGTGAGTTCCTTGAGCTCGGTAACCTTCTTTACCTTGTCAATGAATTTTTGCAGGCTTTCGGTCTTGTCCGTTTCGGTTTCGAGATAACTTTCCATTTCGGGAATATCTGCCTTTAAGTGTTGCTGCTCTTCCTCGTAAGATATTGATAGAGTAGCATATCCCATTCGGACGGTCATTCAGTTGTAACCGGCTTTTGGGCAACAAAAAAAGCCGGCACATCAATGCGCACCGACTTGGCAAAAGGGTAGACTACCCCCCTTTGTGAAGGTTGGTTTCACATCAATGTAACCGACTTTGAAATTCAAAGTCGAAACTGTCTTTTACGCTTGACCTCCGCCGACAGTTCGGGGCGGATTCGGAAGCGGCGGTATTTTCTCTTAGCATACCGCAGGCGTTATCCGGCTTTCAGCCGTCCTTTCAATCCACTGTGAAAACAGTATTCAGTTGTAACTCTGCTACGAGAGTAGTTTACATTATATGCGACTGAACATCTGTTTGTCAAGATTTTTCGTGACGGTTTTTTGAAAAGTCATATAACATCCGCAATCCGTGACTGTCGAGCATTTATTTCCGGCGTCATTCATTGATTTTTCGCTTATGCTGTATATGTATTCCGATATGCCCAATTCCCAAAATAACCGCCGAAAGAATCAGCCATAGTACCTTGCCGTAAATACCCAGCAGAATGAAAGCGGCGACTGGCAGTGTTGCGCCTGCAAGAGGTATACCGAGAAATCCACTGTAAAAATCGCTGAGTTTTCGGTTACTGCGAAAATAGCGTATCCACCATAGCTCATACAAAACCATCATAAGTGCAGCGGCAATCAACCACCACGACCATACCGTCCATTTATGCAGATTAAAATCAGAAAAAATTAACGCACAGCAACAGGTCAGCACCTCTCCGAGACGTTCAAATGCCAGTAAAATTTTGTTCTCATTCTCCGAAGTATATCCTTGCGGCAGGTTTTTCGTCCAAATAATATTTGGGATAAAGAGCGCCGACAGAAAGAGTAACCCTACATAAGAAAATCCAAGATGACCGTTCATCGGCGTTCCTCCCCGAGAACAAAATCAGCAAGCGGCTCAATATATTCTTTTGAGGTATGGTCATGAGATGTATTCAGAGCTTTCAGCATTTCTTTCTCGTATTCGCTTTTCTCTTTTTTTCGTTTTACCATAGCGGCAAACACCTTCATCATCAGCTTGTCACCGAAAGGCATATTTTCATAGCGCAGTCCGCCCTGCATATAAAAATGGGGAACTTTATCCATCTCTTCTGTTGTAAGATTATTTTTCCAAGCTTCTTCTATCATCTCTGTTGCCGAATTAGGCGTAGCTCCGGTAGCGAAAACAATCAGCTTTTCCGCCGTACTTTTCTCGAAAAGAGCTTTTGCATTTTTCAGTCCGTCCACAAATCCGGCATGAAACCGTCCGCCGAAAATAATGGTTTTGTATTCCGACATTGTCTCTGCGGAAACTTTTTTCAACTCCACGGCGGAGCAGTTCAGCTTTTCGGCAATCCATTCGGCATATTGCTTGGTAAAGCCCGTGACGCTCTTATAAACTACTAAGATCTGCTTATTCATTTCTATTGTCCTCCAATGCTTGTTTCAAAAATGCTTCATAAGCCAGCTCCAGCTGGTTGAAAATTTCAGCTTCGGAAATTGAGGAAGAGGTGACGGAGTAAATTGTTCCGATACCAATGGTATAAATCAGCATATTCAGGTGCATCCGCTTTGCCGCAGAAATGGAAATATTTAGATTTTCTGCAATTATTTTTGAAACATTCGGATTGGTTTCCGAACAGTAAATGTCATCAAGAGAGGAAACATTTTTTCGTTCCTGAAACAGATACATTCTGAAAATATGAGGTTCATTTTTTGCAATCTGAATATATGCGTGTCCGGTGCTGCGGAACAGGTCGTTTCTGTCAACGGTTTTTCCGACTTCCGCCAGAATAAAGGTCCTTGCTTTTTCTGCAACGTCATTCTTCAGTCCGTCCATATTTTTGCAGTAGCTGTAAATCGGCTGTACGGAACAGCCCAATTTCTCCGCAATGGTTTTTACAGTCGCTTTTTCAATTCCGTCCTTTCGGGCTATCTCAAAGGCGGCGTCCACTACCATTTCTTTTGTTATCCTTTGCTTTGGCATAGCCGTCCCTCCATAAAAAATAGAGTTATATAAACTTATTATATAACTCTATTTTACATAGACACAGGATAAAAGTCAAGGAAGATTTTTCAATCTTGCATTAGTACGGTCGCTTTTTGTCCAGCCAGCCTTGCTCTGCCCAATATTTGCCGTCGAGGTATTCGGGATCAGCTTTATGTAAGGACTTTTGCATTTTACGACAGAAAGAAAACTTAAGTTTTGTAATCAAATTTGTATGTGCAGGTTTGGTATAGTCGATGCGTGAAAATTCCCGGGAAAGCTTTTCTATCTTTTTTGTCAGTTCCGTTTGCTTCTTTTGGGAAAGCTTATCCCAGATAATATTACCCATTAAAGCTCCGGTAAAAATACCGATTTTAGAAATGCCCCACCAAGATAAGCTGTGCTTTATATCTTTTGCCGCAGATTTTGCACCGGCACCTAAACACTGTGTAATGATGACCGCACGTTTCCCGAACATTTCAGGAGCAGGGCGGTGCGGCAGCCAGCGGTAAGCAAAATGGTCGAGGAGATTTTTAATTGCGCCGGTTGCGTGAAACACATAAGCAGGAGAGGTCATTACAATTAAGTCTGCTTCCAAGAGCGATCTATCAATTCTTTCGATGTATTCTGCGTCTTTACAAGCCTTTTCGCCCTTTAAGATGCAGTTTGTGCAGCCGACACAGAAATTGGGGCAATCCTTTGGGAGATAGTATTCCGTAATGTTTGCCTTATTTTTAAACTCCGCTAAAAACATCTCTTTCAAGCGGTAGGTTACACCTCGTTTTTCCGTTGCGTTTATAACCGTTATTTTCATTCTGATACCTCCAAAATATCGTGCAGAATTTGCGTGTGCCACGCCTTGCGGTTTTCCTTTTTACTTAAATCAATATCAAGTATTGTCGAGGTCGTTTCATACCGAAGAAATGTCTGCTGCATAACCGAAATCAAGCAAAAAGTCTTTCTTTTTACGGTGCTTTCGTCCCAATCAGGACGGCAGGCAGCGACAAGAGGAAGATATGCGGCATAAGTTCTGTGTGTGTTATCATTTGGTTTTGGATTTTTCATATCGGTAAGCACCGATATTTTTGAAACGGCATAATGCTCAAATAAAAAGTCAAGAGTCGTATTGCCGAGATATTCCAGTTTTTCAAAAGGTGGTAAGTCCTTTGTCTTTTCTCGAATACTCTGAAAGTTCTCGACAATTCCGTTTATAATGCGCTCAACGCATAGTTCAATCAGGTTATCCTTGTTTCCAAAATGATAATTTACAAGACCTAATCCAACGTCTGCGCTTTTGCATATTTCACGGACGGTAATTGCTTCTAAATTTTCTCCGTTTTCCCTAAGAAGTGCAATCGTCGCCTGTATGATTGCTTCTTTGTTATCCATATACAGATCCTCCTGAACAGCGTTCAATACGCATTGTACTGAACGTTGTTCAAAAAGTCAATATTCATTATACGAGCCGAAAAAAGTAACGCTTTTCGGTATCAAAAACGTTATTTTTAAGCAGTTTGCAAGTAAAAGTACGGTAGGCAGGGGTAAATCCCTGCCCGCCGTAATTCTAAGGTTTCAGGCGTTACATTTGCTTAGCTGTAAATCAACTCGGCATTAACGATTTCTCTTGCCCTCGCCTGTATCTCATTCATTTTTCCAACCCAAAGCATTGCGTTTTCTGCTTTCAGCTTTTCGGTCACTTTTTCCTTTTCGGAAAGTTCTTTTACCAGCCGAAGAAACAATTGTTCTGCCTGTTCGTCAATGTCGGCAAGGTAACGGTTCAGCTTGCCGCTTGTCAGCAAATTCATATACAGAACCTTATGATTTTGCTTTAAGTGCTTTGCGTGGCGTTGCCCCCATATACCGACTGGCTTTGTTTCTTCTTCGGGGAGTTCCAAACAAGGTAGATAATAATCGCCCTGCTTTTCGTACCAAAGACCGTTCTTTTCATCAAAAATTCTGTTTTCCATTTTGTAATCCTCCGAATGTATTGATTTTCCTACAAATTCAATCATTCTGACTGACTACAAAAGCTTAAGGGAGACAACTTCCTTACGAAGTGTCTCCCTTGGATGTCCTTTTTGTTTTTCTATTCTCAAAAGCGCACCCCATCGGCTCCCTTGTGTAAAGGGAGCTGTCAGCCGCAAGGCAGACTGGGATTGCTCTTCTAAACAGCATAGTTCAGGCTTCCCAGCCCGGTGGGGACGCTACCCGCTGGGGGTTTCTTTTGAGCGGGCAAAAGAAACCAAAACCCGCTTAGGGCGTTCCCCCCTAAGTACCCCCCTGGGGTACGAGGCTGGAACTGCGTCAATCCCACCGTCGGCCCTGGCCCCGGTGGGGTCACATAGATAGCCTGGCAAGTCTATGGAAAGCGCCCCTTCTCTGTGAGTCTGTGCCTCTGTTTCCAGGCCCTCACCCTGGTGTGCGGCGTTCCCACCGCTGGGAGTGTCTGCTGCTCCACATTTTTTCATTTCACCCTTGACAAAAGCTTTTTCTTCTGGTATCATACCCTTTGTCGTTGCGAGTGTAGCTCATCTGGTAGAGCGCCACCTTGCCAAGGTGGAGGTAGCGA
>ERZ1643249.1916-NODE-1916-length-20097-cov-10.467468_pt1 | contig 20097 bp, 18 predicted proteins | sample MGYA00579263_ERZ1643249 | MGnify/ENA primary metagenome ERZ1643249 (study PRJEB29033, sample SAMEA4952264) | chicken gut metagenome | biome: Broiler Chicken; feature: Gastrointestinal Tract; material: Caecum | place: Ireland | collected 2018 | study: Broiler... | reverse complement strand
ATGTAACAATACTAGGAAAGGCCATTGGATTATATAGAAAATTCTAAATACTGAAATCTTTCAGTATTTTTTATTTTAAAATCATAAGGTTTAACAAATATATTTAGATACGATATATATATTAAAAAACACTGCCATAAAAAAATAATAGCTGACACTCAGCTATTATTTTTCGTATCACTAATAAATTGTCTAACCACATAGCTTGCAATCAAAAGACCTGCACTACTAGGCACGAAAGCCGTAGAACCTAATTCTTTAACATCAGCAGGTAGTTCACTTGAAAATAAAACTGGAATAGATCCTGAAATATGATTATCTTTAACATACTTCCTTAATATTCTAGCAAGCGGATCGTTATAAGTTTTAGAAAGATCAGTAATCTCTAACAATTCTGGTCGAAACTTCTTTGCTGTCCCTAAGCAAGTAAGAAAAGGAATACCTCTTTCTTTACAAAAAGATAAAACGGCTTTTTTCGTAGAAACAGTATCACATGCATCTACAAAAAAATCATAGCAACACTTTTCTAATATAGAAAGGTTATCTTCTTTTAAGAAATAAGGGTAAACTTCTACTTGACAGTTAGGATTAATATCTAAAATGCGCTCTTTCATAACATCGACCTTACGTTGTCCTATAGTAGAATGTAGAGCAATAATCTGCCGATTAATATTAGTAACATCAACACTATCTGCATCCATTAAAATAATATGTCCTACTCCACTACGAGCAAGAGCTTCACAAACATATCCACCTACTCCACCAATTCCTAAAATGAAAACAGACTTATCTCCTAAAGTCTGTATAGCATCATTTCCAATTAAAGCTTCTAATCTAGTAAGATAATTAGGCTGCTTTTCCATAATCAATAACCTCTGATGTAACTTCATTTGGTACTTTAATCTTTTGTTTAGCCTGTTCAAAGTCAATATTTTGAGTAGAAACTTTATTTTCTCTTTTCTTATCAGTCGTAATAAGTTGATAAGGACTATTATAAAGTAGATGATGAACAAGAGACAGTCTAGAATATATCTCCTGATTTGTCTGCGCTATATGATAATATTTTTTCAAATCACGATAATCTTGTGTATTTAAAGGCTCTAAAGCTTGAAGTGTAGACTGCAAAGTAGCTTCTGGAAGTGTCGTATCACTAATAATAGTACAATTAAAATGATTCAAGAATTCTAATGTTTGATATAAATCAGCAATACCAGCTTGTTCAAATAATCTTGGCCATCTACTTCTATCTGCTTCTGTTTTTATAATCTGTTGAAGTCTAGCAATCTTCTCTTGTGTCAAATATTGTCCTAGACCAACCTTCTCAAAAGATAAATAGCGACCACGTCTAACATTAGGGATTTCTTTTCTCATATCAGTAATCACATTTGCATATAAATTATCTAGTGCTGGATTAATAAATTTAGGTGGTTGTTTCACTTGATAAACATCATATCGATTAGATTCTGCTTCTTCTCTAGTAGTTACTAAAAAGTCGTTTTGACTAATTAAAGAAGTATTACGTATAAAATTAACTACACTACTATCCTCTTTATCCTGTTCATAACTCGAATCTAAAAAATTATGTTGATTAACAATTACATCACTTTCTTTAGTATTTTCTAAGACCACACTATTATGAAGTTTTTCTGCATCTTTTAAACTAACACGAACATTCATAACACGATTACGATTTACGATTGGCAACACTAACATAGCTATTTCACCTCGTGCGGTTATTATACCATAAAGCCTAAAAAAAATCAAACAAAAAAGTCAAGAAAAACGTTCTACCCAACGATAAAACCTGCATATTTACAGGTGGGTGTTCGTACGTTATCTTTAGGATCCCTACCTACAAAGAGAAGGTCTTCAACACCGATAACAGATCAAAACTCCCGTATCGTCACTTTAGTCGGTTTTATATGAGAGTAGTTCTCGTATTTCCTTGACACTTATAGTATATCACAAGAAAAACAAAACATACAACAAATTTAACACAATTAGACAATAAGAATAAATTATAACAGGTGATACTATGTATTATAATAAAGAAGGTTATACTTTATATTATGAAAAATATGGACAAGGAGAAAATAAAATTCTAATATTACCAGGCTGGGGAGATACTAGAAAAACTTTTGACTATCTAATTAACTGGTTACAAGAAAACTTTACTATATATATAATTGACTACCCTGGATTTGGAAACAGTCCTTTTCCAAATCGTGATTTAACGATTTATGACTATACTAATATGATTAGAAATTTTATGACAGATACCAACATCATAAATCCCATAATTATTGCTCACTCTTTTGGAGGAAGAATCGCTACCCTTCTAACAGGTTACTACAAAGAAAAAGTAGACAAATTAATTTTAATAGATATTGCTAGTATTAAAAGAAAGAAATCAATCAAAGCCTGGCTAAAAGAAAAAACTTATAAATTACTAAAACTAATAAAGAAAATATTACCTAAAAAATTAAAAGATGCATATCATCAAAAACTAATAAAACTATTCGGCTCAAAAGACTATAAATCTCTACCAAAAGAAATGTTAACAACTTTTAGAAATGTTATAAATGAAGACTTAAGATATTACCTATCCTATATTGAAAATGAAACTCTACTTATCTGGGGAGAAAAAGATATAGACACACCTCTAAAAGATGCTAAATTAATACAAAAGAAAATTAAAAATTCAGCCTTAATTATCTACCCTAATGCAACACACTACTCCTACTTAGAATATCCTATATTAACTTATAATATAATAGAAAAATTTCTATTAGAAAAAGATAAATAACAATATTAAAACGAATGACTTTAACTAGAAAAATCATTCGTTTTATTTTAACATATAAACTACTTATCAGAACAAAAATAATTTTCATTTACCTTTTGTAGTTCATGCATATATTTCTCTACCATAGCATCATTTTTAGACAAAATTGCTAAATCATCTAAACCTAGATTTAACATAATAATTTCCTTATTCTCTTCAATTTTATCTAAATCTTTAGCTTTCCAAATATCCATATATCGTGGCATATTAATTTCATAAATTTTCAAATTACTGACATAGTCTTTTTCTGTATCATCCTGAAGTGAGTAAATAGTAATACCTTTTTTACTTTCAGAATAATAATTAAAATTAATTTGAACAATCATAACATCTTCATTATAAGTATTATCATTAATGGTATGCTCGTGATAAACGTCACAGATATAAGCCATATTTTTTAAAGTATCAGAAGACTTCTCTATAAAACAAATAGCAACTTTCATAATACCAGAATCTGTTGTTAACAATAAATGAAAATTATCTTCCTCAGACTCTAAAAGACAAAAACTATGTTCAAAATCAGCAATCTTCACCCTTTTAATTTTCACTTTTAAAATTTTTTCTAATAACTGGACAAGTAAATCCTTATTAGATTCCTGCATAAAAACTTCTTTAAAAACCAAATGATTTTGGCAAGTATAAAATTTTGTGATAACAATCACCTCCAATTATATTATTATAAAAAAAAACAAACATCCTGCAAAAAAAAGAAAAAAAGGCTATAAACCTTTTTATAAACAAATATTATTGCATATTATCTTCATCTATAACAACTAAATTTCCATGATAATGATAATTTAAATATTCTAAAGGTGTACTATCACTAACCCAGATTTTTATTTGATAAGTTCTTTTTTCATATGGCTCCAAATAAGAAGAAAATAAAACAGGAGAAACTAAACTAGTATCTGTAAATGTCAAAACATTAGAATCTTCTACCTGGTAATGCAAGTATTGATATGGAAGTTGCCATTCCCCACATTGATCTTCTTGTATTCTAGCATAATCTTCTTGTAAAACAATCTGAAAATTTTCTCTTTTATTAGAAGTATTCTCAATATGAACACCATAAGAGACAGTATTTAATCCATCAGCATCGCTCATAGGAGTTAAAGGTGTCAAATTAACAATATTTCCAAGATTCTCCCCTATTTGATTAAAAGATACCGAAAAATTACCAACCATCGTGGTATTATATTTTTTAGGGTCACGAACGGCAGAAAATACAAAATATAAACTAACAATAATAATTACTAAGGCAACTACAACACAACAAATAGTAAGTTCCACTTCCCTAGCTTTAATTCTAGCAAGTAAATGGCCAACATGTGCTCCCTCTCCACGTTTAATATCAGATATCTTTAACTTTTTAGTAAGTTTTTTTCGTTTGACCTTTTTAACTTCTTTCTCTTCTTTCATATTCTCATATCCTTTATTACAAGTATAACAAAACTAAAAAAGGAAAACAAGAACGAAAAAAGAATTATCCAAAGATAACTCTTATTCCTTTACAGCAATTGCTAAATCATCTAATTGTTCCTGAGATACAGTATTAGGACATTCACTCATCAAACAACTAGCACTAGTAGTTTTAGGAAAGGCAATAACATCACGAATATTGTCAGTTCCACTAAGTAACATAGTCAAACGATCAAGTCCTAAAGCAAGACCTCCATGAGGTGGTGTTCCATATTTTAAAGCTTCAACAAAGAACCCGAACTTCTCTTCAATATCTTCCTTAGATAACTCCAAAGCTTGAAACATCTTTTCTTGTACTTTCTCATCATGAATACGAATAGATCCTCCACCCGCTTCATATCCATTGATAACAATATCATAAGCTTTAGAATAACAATGAGCTTTATCAGTAACTAATTTATCAACATCGTTATCAAGTGGAGCAGTAAAAGGATGGTGACAAGCAAGATAACGACCTTCTTCTTCACTCCATTCAAAAGATGGAAATTCTGTAACCCAGAGTAATTGATAATCATCTTTTTGAATCAAACCTAACTCTTTACCTAATTTTAAACGTAACGCACCAATCGCGGTATAAACAATATTTTTCTTATCTGCACCAAAGAATAACATATCTTTATCTTTAAGTCCCAATTCGTCTATCAATGCTTTTTTCTCATCATCAGATAAAAATTTACTAATACCAGAAGTAAATTCTCCTCCTTCATATTTTACATAAGGAAGACCCTTTACTTTATAAGTTTTAACGTATTCAGTCAAAGCATCAATTTTCTTTCTAGAAAACTCATCACTCTTACTATCCACTTTAATACAAACAATAGCGCTATCTTCACCTAAGGCATTTTGAAATACTCCAAAATCAGTTGCTTGAAACAAATCGTGTACATCATGAATTTTCATATCAAAACGTAAGTCAGGCTTATCAGAGCCGTAGTAACGAATCGCATCATCATATTTCATTCTACGAAGTGGTAAAGTAATATCAATACCTTTTACCTCTTTAAATACAGAAGCAATAAGTCTTTCCGTTAAACTCATAACATCATCTTCTGAGACAAAACTCATCTCTAAATCCACTTGTGTAAACTCTGGTTGACGATCACTTCTTAAATCTTCATCACGAAAACATTTCGCAATCTGAAAATACTTCTCCATTCCTCCAACCATCAAAAGTTGCTTAAAGATTTGTGGTGATTGTGGAAGTGCATAAAACTTTCCTTTATTAACACGACTAGGAACTAGATAGTCTCTTGCTCCCTCTGGAGTAGATTTACATAAAACCGGTGTCTCTACCTCAACAAAATCATCTTGATCTAAAAACTTACGTACAGCCATCATAATTTTATGACGAGTAATTAAATTATTCTTAATTGGATTACGACGAATATCTAAATAACGATACTTTAGACGAGTATCTTCTAAAGCCGTTGTATCATCCGTAATTTCAAATGGTAAATCAGAAGAAGAGTTTAACACCTCAATAGAAGAAAGTTCAACCTCAATATCACCTGTTTCCATATTAGGATTCTTACTTTCCCTCTCCATAACTACACCATTTACTTTTAAGACTGACTCGCTCTTTAATCCACTCGCAATATCATAGACTTCTCCTTCACGAGCAACTAATTGAACAATACCACTTCTATCTCTTAAATCAATAAAACAAACGCCACCTAAATCACGCTTCTTTGCTACCCAGCCATATAAAGTAACATGACGTGAAACATCACTAAGTCGTAAACTATTATTCTTAATCTCTTTCATATACATCCCTCACTAATTATTCATGGTGATGATGACAATGGCACTCCCCATCACATTCTCCACCGCAAGAACATTCATCATCGATATCTTCTGAACCAGTATTTAATTTCTCATCTAAATAATAAATCAAAACATCTAAACTAATAATTTCTTCTTCTTTTGTTTTATTATTTTTAATTTTAATTTCATTATTATCTAAATCTTCACTATTAAGTACTGCAATATATTTAGCATTTAGTCGATCAGCTTGCTTAAACTGTCCTTTTAAACCACGGCCAGTATACTCTGTATCAACAATAAATCCAGCCATACGTAACTCTTGTGCTAAATATGCTGCATATTTTTTCTCATCTTCATTTACATACATTAAGAATAAATCAATATCTTCAACAATTGGTAACTCAACTTTTTCAAGTTCTAAAGCCATAACAAGTCTACCAATACCTGATGCAAATCCAATACATGGAGTTTCAGGTCCACCAATTTCACTACATAAGTGATTATAACGGCCTCCACCACCAAGTACATTGTTAGAACCAAATCCTTCCACTTTAGCTTCAATTTCAAATACAGTATGATTATAATAATCAAGTCCTCGTACAATATTAGGATTTACTTCATACTTAATTTGTAAAATATCTAAGTAATCTTTAACAGTCTCAAATCTACGACGACTTTCATCATTTAAATAATCAATCGTCTTTGGAGCATTCTTTAATAGCTCATTATCAGCATCCACTTTACAATCAAGAATACGTAATGGATTCTTTTCAAGTCTAGTCTGACAATCTTCACAAAGCTCTCCAATATGTGGTTTAAAGTAATCAATTAAAGCCTTACGATACATATCACGAGACTCCTTATCACCTAAAGAATTAATATTAACTTTAATCTCTTTTAGTCCTAACATTTTATAAATATTAACGGCAAGTGAAATAACTTCAGCATCACTAAGTGGATCATCACTTCCTAAAACCTCCATACCAAATTGTGTAAGTTCACGGTCACGACCAGATTGAGGTCTTTCATAACGATACATCGTACCATTATAATAAACTTTAACAGGTTGATTAGGATCACCATACATCTTATTTTCAACATAACTACGACAAACTCCTGCTGTACCTTCAGGACGAAGTGTCATATTTCTTCCACCACGATCAACAAAATCATAGGTCTCTTTTGTTACAATATCCGTACTTTCTCCTATACCACGATGAAATAATTCAGTAGACTCAAAAATTGGTGTACGAATATAAGTATAATTATACTTCTCCATCGTTGCATCGATAATGCTCTCTACATACTTCCAAATCTTAGCTTCTCTTCCATAAATATCATTACAACCCTTTGGTTTTTGTATCATAAAATCCTCCTCCTAAAATAAAAAGATGGCAACCTCTAAGGACGAAATTCTCCGTGGTGCCACCTTATTTTATACTCATAATAACCAATAACGAGGTTAACCGCTTCTATTTATTTGGATGTCTTCTATTTTACTTCATAAAGTATTTCCACCAACCATACTCTCTCTATTTAATCCATAAAATGTACTCTTTCCAAAGAAGTTATTCTTATTATATAGTAATTTTTATGTTTTTGCAATAAATTTCTCTTACATCAACAACAACATTATAAATATTTTCCAAAAAAATCGTCACACTTTTTCATTACCTTTTGAGAAACATCCTCTTGAGAAAGACCAATGGAAGACAATTTATCTTTATCAAAATAACCATCTCTAATCATTGAAAAACGATTATACAACTTAGAATCATCAACCATTGCCATACTTAATAATGGACCATAACTATAATTAACAGCAAGTAAAAAATCAACATCTCTATTTTCCAAATCAACATCTGAAAAAATAGGGTTTGAAATTCTTTCCTTATGTTGTTCTTGTATCAATTGCAGCATTAATTTCTTAGACATACAATCATACCAAGTAATATAGTCTTCGGGCAATTTAGAAACACAAAATAAATCATCCATAAATTGAGACACAGTTACCAGCTCATTTGCTAATTGAACAGTCACTTCATCTTTAAATAAAGAATTACTAAAAAGATAATCATAAAACTTAAATTCATCGTAAAATGATGGAACTTCTAAAAATGGCGATTGTATAGAATAAAGAAACGTATCAACAGAAGAATGTTGTGATGAATAATTCAAAAAATCTTTTGCATGTGCAAGTTCATGTACCAGAGAAAATAATTTTTTTAAAGAAGGTAATTGAGGATTTAAAAAAATCATTACATCATTTTCAACACAATTATAAAACGTTCTACCAGCCACATGGCAACGATTAGTCTCCTCGGGTAATGCAAAAATTTTCTTTTCTTTTTGAAGCTTTTCATATAATTCTTTCATCGAAGGATCATACTCACTAAAAAACGAATTCAAAATATCTTCTCCTAAATCATCAGGAATTACTGAATTAACCTTTCAAAAAAAATTAGTATAATATTTAGAATTAACGAAACGATTCAAAATATCACAAAAAGGATCAATAATAGAGGAAATCATATTGAAATGATTATGTCGATTATCAATAAGATTAACTATCGATTGATTATAAAGAACATTTGCTCTTTCACGACTAGAAAATTTAGCATAAGAATTTTTATTAACCTTTTTATTATATAAATTTTGATGTGTACAAATCTTATAATACTTCACTAAAAACTTATATGTTGCAAAATAGGCTGCACTACTATTAGCGTTCGTACAATCTAAAAAATGCTCTTCCATATTTTTTATCTGTCGATATAAATCATCATAATTAGTATTTAATTGCATACCATCACCTGAAATTACTATAACACATCTTTAATATTTTTCGCACCATTTTTAACATCAAACCAAAAAAATGAAATCGTAGTTCGAATAAATAAGTAAACAGGAATAGATAGAATAATTCCTAAAACTCCAAAAATACTTCCACCAATACTAAGAAGAAAAATAATAAGTACCGGATGAATATCATTAGACTTACCATAAATTCTTGGAGAAATAAAATATTCATCTACCAAAGGAAAAAATAAACATACAAATAAAGTAGCAAAAAATAAAGAGTCCGATATCATAAATGCCGTAAGTATCGCAATCCCATTAGCAACAAATCCCCCTACATAAGGAACGGCAGTAAAAAGCCCGATAACAATACCAAGAACTAACCAGTGTGGATGTCCTATAATAAGAAACAATAAAGAATACTCAATAAATTGAACAAACATCAATTGCCCTACACCTTTCACGTATTGAACCATCATACTATCCAAAATAAGTAAATACTGATAAAATCTAGGATACTTAAACTTTAATGTATCTTTAAAATAATTCCTAATCTTTCCCATGTAAAATAAAAAATAAAGAAAACTAACACACCCTATCACAAATCCACTAACACTAGAAACAAAAGTTCCAAAAAAACTAACAGTAGTAGACGTAGTAATTGTTCCCATACTTTGTAAAAACTGATTAAAAAAGTGTGTGATAAAAACCTCTAAGTTTCCAGAAGGAAGGGAAAACTTCCTACTAAAATGATTTACAAGTTGTATTAGTTGAATTGTAAAATCAACTATCTGATGATATAAAATAGGAAGCAAAGTAAAAATTAAAAACCCTAGTAACAATAGCAAAGAAAAAACAACGATAACTACCGCAGCACTTCTAGGAATATGTTTTTTTTCTAAAAAACAAACAAAAGGATTTATCGCATAAGCCACGATAAACCCTACTATAAATGGTAATAAAATCGACAAAATATTCATAAAAATATCCATAATTTGTTTTGCATTCATAAAACCAATGCAAAGTAAAATCATAAAAAAAGTAAAATTAATTAAAGGATAATTAAGTTCTTTTCGAAACAATGTTCCTACCTTTCCAACCAGATTGTTGTAGGTCCAATATTAGTAATAGAAACACTCATATCGGCACCAAACTCTCCAGTTTCAACTTCTACATATTTACTTAACTCTTCATTAAATAAATCATAAAATGTAACTGCCTCATGATTATTCATAGCCTCAATATAACTAGGACGATTTCCCTTATTACAATTAGCATACAAAGTAAATTGGGATACTGAAAGTATTTTACCACCATAATCTAAAATACTTTTATTCATCACTCCTAAATCATCAGGAAAAATACGAAGATTTACTATTTTCTTAGCCAGATATTGTACTTTTTCTAACGTATCACCATCAGTAAATCCAACAAAGACAACCAACCCTGAATCAATTTGTCCAACGACTCTATCACAAACAGAAACAGAAGATTTTCCACTTCTTTGTACTAAAACTCTCATCGCATCATCCTTTCTGTATGATCTACATAAGGTTGCTTCTCCAGTAAAGCTATTAATTTAGTAAGTTGCTCTAATCCAGTAACATAAACACTAGCTTCATATAAAATAGCATCTGTCTTACTCATGGTCTTAATACTATCTACACTAACATTCATATTAGAAATAGTCTGAATTAAAGAAAGCATATGATTTTCTTGACTATTAGAATAAATCAATAAATTAGTTAAATACCTCTTATTAACATTAGTATTCCAATGAACTTCTAATGTTCTAGTCTCTAACATCTCAAGGTTATGGCAATTCGTACGATGTACACTAATACCATTTCCCTTCGTAATATATCCTATGATATCATCTCCAAAAACAGGACAACAACAATTAGCAAGATTCACCTTTACTTTATCAATACCACTAACAATAATATCAGCATCCATATTTTTAGGAGTTACTTTAACAACTTTAGGAGCAACAACCTCCTCAATCTTATCAATAGAATTAATAATAGAATTAGCCGAATTTTTACCATTACCAACCGTTAAGTAAATATCTTCCAAATCATCTAAACGGAACTCTTCACATATCTTTTTAACATTTTTATCACTAAAGAAATCAGAAATAGATAATTTTCTTCTTCTAAGTTCTTTCTCTAAAGAATACTTACCACGTTCAATATATATTTCCTTCTCATTTTTACTAAAGAAATTCTTTATTTTATTTCTAGTAGTAGTTGCTTTAACAATATTAACCCATTCTGGAGAAGGAGTAGCATTTTTATTTGTAATAATTCTTACGATATCATTATTTTTCAATTCATAATTTAATGGCACAATCGCATTATTAACAATTGCTCCCGTTGTAGTCTCTCCTACCTTAGTATGAATCTTATAAGCAAAATCAATTGGTGTTGCTCCCTTAGGAAGTTCAATAACATCACCCTTGGGAGTAAAACAATAAATATTATTATTTAGGACTTCATCTTTAACACTATTAACAAACTCTTCACTACTCATCTTATCTTTACTTAAATCAATAATAGATTTAAAAAATTGTAATTTTTGTTCCGTAGTAGATTGTAAATTAGCAGTCTTAGTAGAACCTTTATTTTCTTTATAAGCCCAGTGGGAAGCAATACCATTTTCCGCAACCTCATCCATATCATAAGTACGAATTTGTATTTCAAATAAATATCCATCAATTCCAAAAACCGTAGTATGTAAAGATTGATACATATTAGGTTTAGGCATTGCTATATAATCTTTAAAACGTTTGGGAAGTGGTCGAAACTTAGAATGAATAATTCCAAGTGCCAAATAACATTCCTGCTCTGTATGAACTAAAATACGTAAAGCAAGTAAATCATAAATATCACTAAACTTTTTACCTTTATTTAATTTATTATAAATACTATAAATACATTTAGCACGACCCTTGATTTCATGATTAATATGGTGTTCCGTAAGTAACTCAGAAACTTCTCTTTCCATATCGACAACTGTACGATCACGCTCTAACTTAGTTTTATTTAACTTCTCAGCAATATCATAGAAAACATCTGGTTTTAAATAACGTAATGCCAAATCTTCTAACTCACTTTTTATTTTATGAATTCCCAAGTGATGTGCAATAGGAGCCAAAATCTCTAACGCTTCTTTTGCTTTTACTTTTTGTCTATCTGGTGGTGTTGCCCAGAGAGTTCTCATATTATGAAGACGGTCAGCAAGTTTAATAATAATGACTCTAACATCTTCACTCATACCTACGATGATTTTTTTATAGTAATCGATTAAATATTCATTTTCCGTAGAAAAGTGAATTTTACTAAGCTTGGTAACACCTTGTACTAATTTTGTAACTTCACTACCAAATTTCTCTTCCATCTCTTCTGGGGTACAATCACAATCTTCTAACACATCATGCAAAAATCCTGCAGCAATCGTCTGATAATCCGCATAAATAGTAGTTAAAATCATAGCAACGTTTAACGGGTGAACGATATAATCTTCACCCGATTTACGAAATTGACCAGCATGTTTTTCTTTAGCAAATAAATATGCTTGTTCAATAAATTTTAATTGTTCTTCATTTTCTATATATGTCTTTGCACGTTCCAGTACATCTTCAAATTGTATATTATCCTTCGCATGCATAATACCACCTCCAGTAATTAGCAGTTAATACCTTTTACTAATTTTTCTTCATACTCATCTGTATAAATTGGTTTTCTCTTCTTAGGCTTTCCAGCACTTTTAGCCTCAATTGTAGCAAATATTACTGTTGCAATATAAATAGAAGAATAAACACCAACAATAAGACCAAATAACATTGCTAAATTAAACGTTAATATTTCTCTTGATCCCATGAATATCAATATAACGATTGGTATTAATGTTGTAATAAATGTATGTAGTGATCTAACAAATGTTTCACAAACTGCACGATTTGAAATATCCCAGACATCAGACTTCTTTAATTTTTTACTATCTACTTTAGAAAGTTCTTCACGAATCCTATCGAATGTAACAATCGTATCATTAATAGAATATCCAATAATTGTTAAAATTGCTACAATAAACATAGAAGAAACTTCTAAATGAAAGACTGCAAATAATGCACATACAATTAATACATCATGGAATAAAGATACTACTCCACCAACAGCATAGCTAAATTTAAAGCGTACAGAAATATATAAAATAATACCAATTAATGCAATGATAACAGATAAAATAGCATTTTTAACAAGTTCTTGTTTTACAACATTAGAAATAACACCAATACTTGTTTTAGCATCATATTTATCTTCAAAATAATTCGTTACGTCTTCTACTTTGTCTCCATCTAATACATCACTAATACGGATATTTACTTCATCATCATTTATAGTAATAGACTGCCTATCAAGCTTCAATTTATCTAAATCTTGAGATAATCCCTTTTTAGTAATATTTTTATTTGTAGCAATAGAAATATCACTACCTGCTTGATATTCAACTCCTAAATTAACTCCACGAACTCCCAAAGCAATAATACCTGCAAAAATAATAATGACAGATAAAGCAATAAATGGTTTTGTATATTTAAAGAAATTAAATCCTTTAAATGGTATAACTTTAACCTCTTCATTCTTACTAACATCTGGAATATCACTACTCTTTACATTAATAAATAAGTTAGTCTTATCATTAAAGTAATTTGTCTTAACGAATAACTTAAGTAAAAGTCTAGTAAGCCATACCATCGTAAACATAGTAATCACAACAGTAATAATTAACATAGTAGCAAATCCCTTGATACTAGATTCACCAAAAACAAACATAATAACAGCAACTAACAACGTAGTTAAGTTAGAGTCTAAAATAGCACTAAAACTGGATTTCGTTCCTTCTTTAAATGCCATGGGTAAACTCTTACCTTTATATAGTTCATCTTTAATTCTAGCAAAAGTAATAACATTAGAATCTACTGCCATACCAATACCTAAAATTAAAGCAGCAATACCAGGAAGGGTTAATACTCCTCCAACTACCCAGAATGTTAAAAATACTAAGAAAGTATAGATTAACATAGAAATAGAAGAAATAACTCCTGCAAAATGATATATAAATATCAAAAATAAAATAATTAATACTACACCAATGATACCAGCAACAAAAGTTGTCTGTAAGGTAGAATCTCCAAAAGATGCTCCAACCGTCTGTGAAGATATTTCAGTAAGCTTACTAGGAAGAGAACCACTATTAATTAAATCTACTAAGTTTTCTACCTCTTCTTCTGTAAAATTACCTTGAATAATTACATCACTAGCAAAGCCTTGAGAAACAGTAGCAGCACTTAAACAATTAGATTCACTAGTACCACACATTGCTCCTTCACTAGCATAACTATCGGCATCTTCATCATAATCTAACCAGATAACAATCATATTATTATCATAGTCTTTAACTTTATTTGTTACTTTATAAAACTCATCTTTATCCTTAACAGATAATAATACAGCAGGATTTCCTGAAGAATCTGCACTAACTTTTGCACCACCAGCAACCAAAACATCACTAGTCATTAATAAATTATCATCTGTATCTCTAAAAGATAGTGTTGCAACAGTAGACAACTGCTTACGTGCTTCCTCTGGATCAGTAACACCAGCTAACTTAACACGAATTTTATCATTACCCTCAACAATAATTTCAGGTTCACTAACACCTAAACTATCAATACGCTTACTTAAAGTTCTATAAGTAGCCATAACTTTATCATGTGTCATTTTAGAACCATCGATAGAATCGACTTGATATAATATTTCAAATCCCCCTTGTAAATCAAGTCCAAATTTCAAATCTTTAAATAAAGGGATACAAGCTAAACACATTCCTACTACAACAAGAAGTAAAATAATCGTAGTTCGTATAACTTTACCCTTTCCTTTTTTATTTTTCTTCATACCTATCCACCTCTCTAAATTGTCTCAATAACATTTTCACTTCTTCTACTTCTAGATATCTTACCTTTTAAATATTCATCTATTTTCTTATTATCAACATGTAAAATATCATGAACAATATCAGAAAGAGTCAATTCATGAGACTTCTTCCATTTTTCTTCTACTAAATAACGCCAAATATCACTAACTTGAATATATGGATATCCCAATCGATGTAATTCAGCAAGTTTAGCATTTAACGCAGGCTGTACTCTTTTAAACAATTCTTCTTGTGAAGAAAACTCTAAATCCATAACATCACCTACCAAACTAATAACATTATAACGCAAACAAACAATAAAAGAAAAGAAAAACAACGAAAAAAGAGGAAAAACCTCTTTATAATCTAGTTTTTATTACTATCCTCAATCTTCGCTCTAGGAAAACTATTTCGGTATACACTGCGAAGTCTATCAGTAGTAACATGCGTATAAATTTGTGTTGCCTTAATACTCTCATGACCTAAAAGTTTTTGTACACTCATCAAATCACATCCCTGGTTTAACAAATGCGTCGCAAAACTATGGCGAATCATATGTGGAGAAATATTTTTTTGTATACTAGTATGTTTAATAATCTCTTCTAATAAATACCGAACTCCTCTCTCAGTCAACTCCCCTCCATGATAATTTAAAAATAAATAAGGACTATTTTTGGTATTTAAAGATAAATAACCATCTTTTAAATACATTTTTAATATTTCTTCACAGTATTCACCATAAGGTACAATTCGCTCTTTGTTACCCTTACCTAATATTAAAATCGTACGACTACTTTGATTAATATCAGAAACCTTAATAGAAACAAGTTCTCCTACTCGAACACCAGTTGCGTATAACATTTCTAAAATAAGCCGGTCTCTTTGTCCTAAAGAAGTAGACAAATCACAAGCATCAAACAACGTCTCTAATTCATTATACTCAAAATATCTAGGTAATTTTTTTTCTTTCTTAGGGCCAGATAACAAACTAAAAACATTACTAGAAACAACACCCTCATTAGCTAAATACTGGTAAAATCCCCGTAAAGAACTAAGTTTACGGTCAATAGAGGAGTTTTTATCTTTTTTCTTATCTTTTAAATACATAAGAAAAAACCGTAAATCACTATAAACTACACTTTGATACTCTAAACTCTCCTGATCTAAGTAATCAAAAAACTCTAAAATATCTCTCTCATAATTTTGAATCGTATAATCAGAATAATTTTTCTGATATTTTAAATATTCCAAATAATCTTGTAATTGTTGATATCTAGTTTTTCTACTCATAATATCACCTAGTCTTCCTACCTAAATTCTAACGCAAAGAAAAAGTTTCTTCAAGAAAAAGAAGCTATTTTATGATTTAGCTTCTTCATAAGAACAACTACTACATTTAATTTTCCCATTCTTTTCTACTAAGTAATTTCCACATTCTGGACATTTTCCAGGAACAGGCTTATCCCAGGATGCAAATTTACATTTAGGATAATGATTACATCCATAAAAGATTTTTCCTTTACGAGTCTTTTTCTCAACAATCTTTCCATCACATAAAGGGCAATCCATCACAACTACTTCTTCTGGTTGTTCTTTCTTAATATATTTACAGGTAGGATAATTAGAGCAAGCAACAAACTCTCCATAACGACCATTTCTAACAACTAACGGACTTCCACATTCAGGACAAATCTCTCCTGTTTGTTCTGGTGCTTTCTTCTCCATATCAGAAAAAGCATTTTTTACTCTTGGTTCAAACAATTTATAAAACTTCTCTAACAACTCATTCCAAACTTCTTTTCCTTCAGCAACTTTATCCAAATCCTCTTCCATATCACGCGTATACTCAACATTAATTAAATCACTAAAGAACTCTTGTAATTTATCAGTAGTCTCTATTCCCATTGCTGTAGGTTTAAATTTCTTATCTTCCATCTCTACATAATTGCGCTCTTTAATCGTATCAATAATCTTAGCATAAGTAGATGGACGACCGATACCTAATTCTTCCAACTCTTTAATAAGTTTTGCTTCTGTATATCTAGCTGGAGGTTTTGTAAAATGTTGTTCACTAGAAACATTTGTCGTAACACATTCTTGTTTTTCATTAATCTTTGGTAAAATTTTATCTTCACTAGACTCATAGTCTTTATATATTTTTAAATATCCTTCAAAAAGTAATACTTGACCTGTAGTTTTAAATTTATAATCATGATTATCAAACACAATCGTAGTCTGATTTACTTTAGCATCAGCCATTAAAGAAGCTAAAGTACGTTTATATATTAAAGAATATAATTTAAACTCATCTGGTTTTAAATAAGGCTTAACCTTATCAGGACTACGTAACACACTAGTAGGTCGTATTGCTTCATGAGCATCTTGCACATTTTCTTTTTTCTTACTTTGTTTTACATATCCAACATATTCCTTACCATATTTTTCTTCAATATATTTTCGAGCTGGTCCTATAAACTCATCAGATAAACGAGTAGAATCTGTTCTCATATAAGTAATTAATCCGACTGTCTCACTTTCTAAATCAATACCTTCATATAATTTTTGAGCAATACTCATTGTCTTTTTAGCAGGAAAACCTAATTTAGTAGAAGCTTCCTGTTGTAAAGTAGAAGTGATAAATGGAAACTTACTCTTCTTAGCTTTTTCTTTAGTCTCAATAGACTCTACAATATAAGTATCACTAAGTTGTTCTAAAACATGATTAGCTTCTTCTTCACTCTTTAGTTCAATATCTTCATTCTTATATTTAAAAAGTACTGCCTCATAATCAGGAAAAATAGCCGTAATCGTCCAATATTCTTCAGGATTGAATGCATCAATTTCTCTTTCCCGGTCAACAATTAATTTTAAAGCAACACTTTGTACACGTCCTGCACTCTTAGCACCAATCTTACTTTGTAATAATTTAGAAAGACGAAATCCAATAATACGATCTAAAATTCTACGAGTTTCTTGACTTTTAACTAAATTATCATCAATTACCGTCGGATGCTTAATAGCATCTAATACTTTATCATGAGTAATTTCATGAAATAAAATTCTCTTGTACTGATCATCTTTAATACCTAAAGCATCTTTTAAATGCCAAGCAATTGCCTCTCCTTCACGGTCCGGATCGCTCGCAAGATAAACCATGTCACTGTTCTTAACATCTTTTTTTAACTCTTTAATAATATTACCTTTACCTTTAATCGCAACATAATTAGGCTTAAACCCATGTTCAATATCTACACCAAGTCCTAAAGGTCCTGAGGTTGCTAAATCACGAATATGTCCTTTAGAAGAAACTACTTTATAGTCTTTTCCTAAATACTTTTCAATAGTTTTACTTTTACTAGGACTCTCTACAATAACTAAATTCTGTGCCATGTTACGCCTCCTTAACTCTTATACTTATACTAATATTTTATATTTTTGTCAATGAAATATTTATTTTTTTGCAGAACTTGTATGTTCATAACCAAAAGATTGTTCATTAAACCTTTGAATCATCTCTCCACTAGAAATAAGTGCTGCTATATCCTCATTAGAATAATCTTTAATGTCATGAAGTAATAATGCACCAGTAATAACAATTTTACCTATATCCTGACAAATAAGATTAGAATATAGCATAGTATCTGATTGAACAGCAAACATCTTTTGAACAAGTTCACGGTATTCTTCATTAGAAACAGAATATTTACTCTGCACATAATCTAAAATACTTTCATCATAAATATCTAAAAAATTTTTAGTCCATCTACTATCTACATCCATACCAGCAATCTCCTGCTTAGCTTGATTAGACAATGTCTGATATCCATAAATATTATAAACTCCAAAAAAAGGACCTAATGCTAAACTGAAATCATAAAAATCACTCATTTCATTAGAATATAATGCTATACATGCCTTTCTTTGAAACTGCTGTTTTGTCTGCGATTGAATAATCATAGAATCAACCTGTAAAAGTCCCTTTGGATGTTTATAATATAAAAACATAGGAGAAACACCAAAAGAATATGCTTTATCCTGATATTTTTTCATACGAGATTCCCCTATTGCATCTGAAATAATTCCCATATTTTCACCTCATATATATTATTATCTTTATTTAAGAAATATCTGAAAAAGAAAGTTGTTTTTCTAAATAATTTTTTACTGGTCCATAACTCTTACGATGCTCTTTAATAATTCCGTACTTTTCTATAGCATCTAAATGTTTTTTGGTAGGATAACCCTTATTATCTTTAAAATCATACATCGGATATTTTTTATCCAACTCATCTAACATTCTATCTCTAGTTACTTTAGCAATCACACTAGCAGCACTAATAGTAATACTTTTAAAGTCCCCTTTAATAATAGAAGTAGTTGGAATATCAATAGATAATGGCATTGCATCGATTAAAATATGTTCTGGTCTAACACTACATTTAGAAATTGCATCTTTCATCGCAAGTTTAGTAGCCTCATAAATATTTACTTTATCAATAACCTCTTCAGAAATAATACCAACACCAACACTAACTGCTTGCTTCATAATCTCATCATAGTAAACCTCACGCTTTTTCTCGCTCAGTTTTTTAGAATCAGTAAGACCATCCAAAGAAAATTTTTCTGGTAAAATAACACAAGCTGCTACAACGGGACCTACTAAAGGACCACGTCCTACTTCATCAACGCCAGCAATCAACGTAATACCTTCATCCCTCAACTTACGTTCAAAATAATAATTATCCTGGCTACATATCATAAGCTCTAACTTTTGAATTATTTTTTTATCTTTAGGCTTATTCATACTCTTTTTTAATTCATAAGTAGTAACTAAGTCACTACACTGATATCCATCAATAATATCTATATGCTCCAAATCATATAAATTATAATTAATGTCAAAACAATCTTTATATTTTATCTTTCCACCATATTCTACTCTAACAGGCCAATCCAAAGAATCAAACACTTCCTTACTACAAGCAAGATCAATATCTTCCGTCTCATCAATAATACCATGACAAACTAAGCTACTACCTGCAATAATAATGTAATCCTGCTTATCTAATCCTACCTTATTCAACTCTTTATATATTTCTTCTTTTGTCATATCTATACCTCAATTCTACTTCCATTCTATCATACATAGAAAAAAAAGAATATTTTTTTATTCTTTTGGTTCTATAATAAATAGTGTTGGTGAGTAAAATTGCTGACACTATTTTAGT
>ERZ1643249.1914-NODE-1914-length-20108-cov-6.014412_pt1 | contig 20108 bp, 19 predicted proteins | sample MGYA00579263_ERZ1643249 | MGnify/ENA primary metagenome ERZ1643249 (study PRJEB29033, sample SAMEA4952264) | chicken gut metagenome | biome: Broiler Chicken; feature: Gastrointestinal Tract; material: Caecum | place: Ireland | collected 2018 | study: Broiler... | reverse complement strand
CAAATACCCCGATGCTTGCATCGCTTCTAGTTTGATGCCTTGTATGCTTGCATCGGGGTCTTTGACTATCTGTTATCCAGCAGGTAAGACTATAGAAAATCAGGACGGAAAGAAATGAAAAGACGAGAGTTGAGAGAACATATATTTGAGCTGCTGTTCCGGGTGGAATTTAATGAACGGGAAGAGATGCCCGAGCAGATGCGGCTGTTTTTCGAAAGCCTTCCGGAGCTTTCCGAAGGGGATCAGGCATACATGGAGAAGAAGTATGAGCGGATCATGGAAAGGCTTCCGGAGATAGACAGGCTTCTGGGAGAGGCAGCGGAGGGCTGGAAGGTGTCCCGTATGGGAAAGACCGATCTGGCCATTCTGCGGCTTGCGGTCTATGAGATGGAGTTTGACGAGGATGTGCCGGTGGGCGTGGCGGTCAACGAGGCGGTAGAACTGTCGAAAAAGTTTGGCGGAGACGGATCACCGGCGTTTGTGAACGGAGTTCTCGGGAAAATCGGCAAGATGGAGAAGGCGGAGATAGAGAAAGCCGCTGAAGCAGAGGCAGAAAAAGAAGAGAAAACCGCTGAAGCGGAGATGGAGACAGAAAAGGCAGAGACAGAGGCTGCGGAATGAAAAATGTCTATACAGTGGCTCAGGTAAACGCCTACATCAAGAATATGTTCACCCAGGATTTCATGCTGAGCCGGATTTATGTGAAGGGAGAGGTATCCAACTGCAAATATCACAGTTCGGGGCATATTTATTTTTCTCTGAAGGATGAGAGCGGTACGCTTTCCTGCGTTATGTTTGCCGGGCAGAGAAAAGGGCTTTCTTTTCCTATGCGGGACGGTCAGAGAGTGATCGTGCTGGGCAGCGTCAGCGTTTACGAGAGGGCCGGGAGCTATCAGCTCTACGCGCGGGAAATCCTCCAGGATGGGACAGGCCGTCTTTACGAAGCCTATGAGAAACTGAAAGCGGAGCTGGAAGAAATGGGGATGTTTGCCCAGGAATACAAGCAGCCCATTCCTTTTTATGTCCGGAAGCTTGGAGTCGTCACGGCCCCCACAGGTGCGGCGGTGCAGGATATCAGGAACATTGCCCTGCGCAGGAATCCTTATATACAGCTGATTCTCTATCCGGCCCAGGTGCAGGGCGAGGGGGCGGCAGACAGTATTGTCCGGGGCATAGAGGCTCTGGACGCGCTGCATCTGGATGTTTTGATTGTGGGAAGAGGAGGAGGCTCCATCGAGGATCTCTGGGCATTCAATGAAGAGAAGGTGGCCAGGGCCATTTTTGAATGCCGGACGCCGGTGATTTCGGCGGTGGGTCATGAGACAGATACGACGATTGCGGATTTTGTGGCAGATCTGCGGGCTCCGACACCCTCGGCGGCGGCAGAGCTTGCGGTGGCGGATATCCGGGAAATTACCGAACGGATGGACACTTACCGGAAAAGACTTTCTCAGGCTTTTGAGTGGAGAATCGAGCAGTACAGGAGAAGACTGGCGGAGCTCCAGAAAAGGCTGGCCCAGTCCAGCCCGAGACAGCAGCTGTTTGAGCGGAGAATGCGGCAGGCGGATCTGCAGAACCGGTTTTCCCAGGCCATGAAGGATAAGCTGGCAGACCGGAAGAACCGTCTTGCGCTGCTGGCGGAACGGCTGCACGGTCTTTCGCCGCTTCTGAAGCTGCAGCAGGGATATTCCTATACGGAAGGTCAGGACGGCCGGGCGGTGACCAGGATCGATCAGGCGGCTGAAGGAGAGAAGCTGAAGATCCATGTGACGGACGGCATGTATACAGCAGTGGTGGAGAGCCGGACAAGGCTTAAGAGAGGATAGTTATGGCAGGAAAGAAAGAGAAGACGCTGGAAGAAGCGTTTGCCCAGCTGGACGAGATGCTGGAGAAGCTGTCGGATAAGGACGTGTCCCTGGAGGAATCCTTCAAGGTCTATACAGAGGGCACGAAGCTTTTGAAATACTGCAGCGATAAGCTGGATAAGGTAGAGAAAAAAATGCTTGTGATGAACGAGGAGGGCGGACTGGATGAATTTTAAGGAAGAGCTTCAGAAAAGAACCGGAGAGATCGAGGAGATTATCAAAGGGTATCTTCCGGAAGAGACGGGATTTCAGAAGACGGTGCTGGAAGCAGTCAATTACAGCGTGCTGGCCGGAGGAAAGAGGCTCCGCCCCATGCTGATGCAGGAGACCTGTCGGATGTTCGGCGGTGAAGGTGAGCTGGTAAAGCCCTTTATGGCGGCTATAGAGATGATTCACACTTACTCCCTGGTCCACGATGATCTGCCGGCTATGGACAACGATGAGTACCGGCGCGGCAAAAAGACGACCCATGCGGTCTACGGGGAAGCCATGGGAATTCTGGCCGGAGACGCTCTTTTGAACCTGGCATTCGAGACAGCTGCGGAAGCTTTTGCTATAGAGGTGAGTTCCCGCACGGCCAGAGCCATGCAGATCCTTGCCCGGAAGGCAGGCATTTACGGCATGATTGGCGGCCAGGTGGTGGATGTGGAATCAGAGGGACAGCCTCTCTCCAGGGAAAAGCTGAATTTTATCTACCGGCTGAAGACCAGCGCGCTGATTGAGGCGTCCATGATGATTGGAGCCGTGCTGGCGGGAGCTTCCGATGAGGAGCTGGCAGCTGTTGAGCGCGTGGCGGGCGACGTGGGACTGGCGTTCCAGATTCAGGACGATATCCTGGATGTGACCAGCACGCTGGAGGTGCTGGGAAAGCCCATTCACAGTGATGACAAAAACAATAAGACTACCTACGTGACGCTGGAAGGACTGGACAAGGCCAGAGCGGACGTGGAAGCAGTCTCAGAGCGGGCGCTGGAGACGCTGAGGTCATTAAATTACCGGAATGAGTTTCTGGAAGAACTGATTCGCATGCTGATCACGAGAGAAAAATAAAACAGAGGTGAAATCATGTATCTGGAGCAGATCAATCAGGTGAATGATATCAAGAAGCTGGATAAAAATGAGTGGAATGCCCTGGCACAGGAGATCCGGGAGTTTCTGATTGAGAAAATCAGTGTAACCGGCGGCCATCTGGCCTCGAATCTCGGCGTCGTGGAGCTGACCATGGCCATGCACCTGGCCTTTGATTTTCCGCAGGACAAGGTGGTGTGGGATGTGGGCCATCAGTCCTATACCCATAAGCTTCTCACCGGTCGGAAGGCCGGCTTTGACGAGCTGCGGAAATACGGGGGAATGAGCGGCTTCCCCAAGCGCAAGGAAAGCGACTGCGACTGCTTTGATACAGGACACAGCTCTACCTCCATCTCGGCGGGAATCGGACTGGTGAAGGCAAGAGATCTGCTGGGCGGAAATTACAGCGTGATTTCCGTGATTGGAGACGGAGCCCTGACTGGAGGAATGGCCTTTGAGGCGCTGAACAACGCTTCCCAGCTGAAAAGCAATTTTATCATTGTGCTGAATGATAACCAGATGTCCATTGCCGAGAACGTGGGCGGCATCTCCCAGTACCTGAACGGGCTTCGGTCCGCGGAAGGCTACAACAATTTCAAAGAAGGACTTCAGAATACGCTGGAAAAGATACCGGTCTACGGAGAAGGGCTGGTCCGTCAGCTGAAAAAGACCAAGAGCGGCCTTAAGCAGCTGGTAATTCCGGGCATGTTCTTTGAAAATATGGGTATCACCTATCTGGGGCCTGTGGACGGACACAATATGGATCAGCTGATCCGGGCCTTTAACGACGCGAAAAAGATCCGCCACGCGGTTCTGCTTCATGTCTGTACCAAGAAGGGAAAAGGTTACGCTCCGGCAGAGCGGCATCCTTCCCGGTTTCATGGGGCGGAGCCCTTTGAGATTGAGACGGGACTTCCCAAGCATAAGAGGACAAAGGCGAATTATACGGATATTTTCTCCACGGTTATGCGCAAACTCGGCGACCGGGATGATAAAGTGGTGGCAATTACAGCCGCCATGCCGGATGGAACGGGATTGAAGCGCTTCCGGAATATGTTCCCGGACCGGTTTTTTGACGTGGGAATTGCGGAGCAGCATGCGGTGACCTTTGCGGCAGGACTGGCGGCGGGCGGGCTGAAGCCTGTGGTGGCGGTTTATTCTTCCTTCCTGCAGAGGGCCTATGATCAGATTCTCCACGATGTCTGTATTCAGAACCTGCACGTGGTCTTTGCCATTGACAGGGCTGGACTGGTGGGAAGCGATGGAGAGACTCATCAGGGAATCTTTGATCTTTCCTATCTTTCAAGTATTCCGAACATGACTGTTATGGCTCCAAAGAATAAATGGGAGCTTTCGGATATGCTGAAATTTGCCGTGGATTATGACGGTCCCATTGCGCTCCGGTATCCCAGAGGCGAGGCTTATGACGGACTGCAGGAATTCCGGGCTCCCGTGGAGTACGGCCGCAGCGAGATGATTTACGAAGAGGCGGACATCGCCCTGCTTGCTGTGGGAAGCATGGTAAAGATGGCGGAAAAGGTGCGGGATGTTCTGAAGGAGACGGGATACAGCTGCACCCTTGTAAATGTGCGTTTTGTGAAGCCCATTGACGAAGAACTGCTGGAGGATCTGGCGAAAAACCACAGGCTGGCAGTAACCATGGAAGAAAATGTGAGAAACGGCGGCTTTGGCGATCATGTGCTGGAATATGTGTCAGATCGGGAGCTTCCGCTGCAGGTGCTGAACGTGGCCCTTCCGGATGAGTATGTGGAGCACGGCAATGTGGATCTGCTTTATAAAGAAGTCGGACTTGATCCGGAACTGATTGCCAAGCGGATCATTACAGATTATATCGGTCAGATGTAAGGAGAAGAGGACATGAAGATGAGGCTGGATGTGCTTCTCGTGAACCGGGGACTGGCGGAATCGCGGGAAAAGGCCAAGGCCGTGATTATGGAAGGAAAGGTCTTTGTAAAGGGACAGAGGGAAGATAAGGCGGGTTCCATGTTTGACGAGGCAGCCCCTATAGAGATACACGGCCAGAAGCTGCGCTATGTGAGCCGGGGAGGGCTGAAGCTGGAAAAGGCGGTGGCCCATTTTGACTTGAAGCTGGAAGGAAAGATCTGTATGGACGTGGGCTCTTCTACAGGCGGCTTTACGGACTGTATGCTTCAGAACGGGGCCGCGAAGGTCTATGCTGTGGACGTGGGAACGAACCAGCTGGACTGGAAGCTCCGAAGCGATCCGAGGGTAGTCTGCATGGAGAAGACGAATATCCGCTACCTGCTTCCCGAACAGATTGAAGAGCCTCCGGCATTTGCGTCCATTGATGTGGCTTTTATCTCTCTGACCAAGGTACTGAGGCCGGTAAGGGAGCTTCTGACAGCGGATGGACAGGTGGTGGCTCTGATTAAGCCTCAGTTCGAGGCAGGCAGAGAAAAGGTGGGAAAGAAGGGCGTAGTCCGGGAAAAGAGCACGCATCTTGAGGTGATCCGCCAGGTGCTGGCTTATGCCTGGTCCATTGGTTTTGACATCCTGGCGCTGGAGTTTTCTCCCATCAAGGGGCCGGAGGGGAATATTGAGTATCTGGCCTGGCTTCAGAAGACAGAGCGGAAGGAGCTGGAGGAGATTCCTGCCTGGGAAGAGGTGAGGGCAGCCCTTCCGGAAGGAATGGACCCGGAGCAGATTGTGGAAGAGGCGCATAAGGAGCTGGCTTAGAAGAGGACGACTTGACATGAATCGATTCTACATCATTACGAACAGTGAAAAAGATAAGGAACTGAAGACTACCGGGGAGATTTACGAGTACCTGAAGGCGAGAGGCTGCGAATGTATTGTCCGTGAGTACCAGGGAAAGGGAGAGCCCCCGGATGGCAGTCATTTCAAATATACGGATGAATCCTGGATTCCCGAAGGGACGGAATGTATTCTGGTGCTTGGCGGCGACGGCACTATGATTCAGGCGGCCAGAGATACCGTTAACCGGAAGATACCGCTTCTGGGCATCAATCTGGGCACGCTGGGTTTTCTTGCGGAGATTGAAAAGTCCGGCATTCCGGATGCGCTGGACAGCCTGCTTCTCGACAACTATACCATTGAGCCGCGGATGCTTCTGGAAGGGTGCGTCCACAGGAGAAACGGAGGTCCGGCGCAGAATATCGCGCTCAATGATATTGTGGTGAACAGGGCCGGAACTTTAAGGATTATCGATTATGAGATCAGTGTAAACGGTGAATTTCTGAACCGGTATTCCGCGGATGGAATCATTGTCTCCACGCCGACAGGCTCCACAGGCTACAGTCTGTCAGCGGGAGGTCCCATTATCTCTCCTATGGCATCCATGATTGTGGTGACGCCGGTCTGTCCGCATACACTGACGGCCAGAAGTATTGTGCTGTCGGGCGGGGACAGGGTAACGGTTCATATCGGGTCCGGCCGCAGAAATGATAAAGAGCAGGCCTTCGTCACCTTCGACGGAGATGTGCTGGTCCCGGTGGAGACAGGGGACTGTGTGGATATCCGGAGATCCGAAAAGACGGTAAATATTCTGAAAATCAGCAAAATCAGTTTTCTGGAAGTCCTGCGCAATAAGATGCGGGCAAATTAACGGCAGATCAGGTGGGAGGAAGCAGAGGATGAAGCTTGAAAGGCATGCAAAAATCATAGAGCTGATAGGGAAGTATGCCATAGAAACACAGGAGGAACTGGCAGGCAGGCTGAACGAGGCGGGATTCCGCGTGACACAGGCCACTGTTTCCCGGGATATCCGGGAACTGAAGCTTACAAAGATGACAGTGGACGGGCGGCAGCGCTATGTGATCGTTCCCGGGCCGGGAAGCCAGCTGGGAGATAAATACATCGGAATTCTGCGGGAAGGCTTTCTGTCTATGGATATGGCCCAGAATATCCTGGTGGTCAAGACAGTATCCGGTATGGCCATGGCTGTGGCTGCGGCGCTGGACGCTTTAAACTGGCAGGAAATCGCAGGCTGCATTGCCGGAGACGATACGGTATTCTGCGCGGTGCGCACGGCGGATGATGCCATGCTGGTTATGGAAAAGCTGCGCAGGGCGCTGAATGGCGGTAAGAGGAACAGTTGACTATGAAACCCGGTAAGGAGAGGATATGTTAACACATCTGCATGTGAAAAATCTGGCTCTGATTCGAGAGGCGGAGATCGATTTTACAGAAGGACTCAATATCCTGACAGGAGAAACGGGAGCGGGAAAATCCATTGTGATTGGCTCTGTGAGTCTGGCCCTCGGGGGAAAGGTATCCAGGGAAATGGTACGCCCCGGAGCGGATTACGGACTGGCGGAGCTGGTTTTTCTTGTGAACTGGGAAAAACAGAAAGAAAAGCTTCTGGAACTGGGCATTACGCCGGAAGAAGACCAGGTAATTATTTCCAGAAAAATATCGGATGGAAGAAGTATAAATAAAATCAATGGCGAGACAGTAACCTTAAGCCAGCTGAGAGAGACGGCTTCGCTTTTGATTGACGTGCACGGGCAGCACGAGCATCAGTCCCTGCTTCAGAAGAAAAAGCATCTGGAAATTCTGGATGAATTTGCGAAGGAAGAGCTGGGGCCGGTGAAGGAAAAGCTGGCGGGAGCGTTTCAGAACTGGAAGAAGCTGAAGAAACAGCTTCAGGAAGCTCAGATGGACGAGGAGAGCCGGCTGCGGGAAATCTCTCTTCTGGAGTTTGAGACGGATGAAATCGGAAAAGCGGAGCTCGTTCCGGGAGAGGATGAAGAGCTGGAGCGGCGCTACCGCAGGATGACCAATGCCCGGAAGCTGATGGAAGCGGCAGGCAGCGCTTATGCCCTGACAGGCTACGAGGAAGAATCGGGAGCCGGCGCGGTCATTGGAAGAGCAGTCCGGGAGCTTCAGAGCGCAGCCTCCTTTGACGAGGAGCTTTCCGGGCTGGCGTCTCTGCTTTCAGATGTGGACGGACTTCTGAATGATTTCAACCGGGAGATGTCGGATTATCTCACTTCCCTGGAGTTTGACGAAAAGGAATTTTCAGAGACAGAGGAAAGGCTGAATCTTCTGAACTATCTGAAATCCCGGTATGGACATACGCTGGAAGAGATTCTGGCTTATCAGGAAAAGCAGGAACAGCGTCTGGCTGCCCTGCAGGATTACGACCGGTATCTTCAGGATCTGGAGGCGCAGCTTAAAAAGGCGGAAGAAGAGCTCCAGGACCTCTGCGCGGAGGCTTCCGGAATACGGCAGCGTTACGGGAAAATGCTCTGCGAAAAGATCAAAGAACATCTGATTGATCTGAATTTTCTGAACGTGGAGTTTGAAATGGCTTTTGAGGAACTGCCGGAATATACAGCGCAGGGAAAAGATTCCGCGGAATTCCTGATTTCCACCAATCCCGGCGAGCCGCTGCGGCCGCTGATGAAGATTGCCTCCGGCGGCGAGCTGTCACGGATTATGCTGGCGATTAAGACGGTTCTGGCTGACCGGGATGAGATTGACACGGTGATTTTTGACGAGATCGATGTGGGCATCAGCGGAAGGACGGCTCAGAAGGTTTCGGAAAAGATGATGCTGATCGGGCGGACCAGACAGGTCATCTGCATTACGCATCTGGCTCAGATTGCGGCCATGGCTGACAGCCACTACCGGATTGAGAAGCAGGTGGAGGAAGGAGAGACGCGGACCCAGATCCGCCGGCTCAGCGAGAAAGAAAGCATTGAGGAGCTGGCCCGAATTCTGGGTGGAGCGGAGATTACGGACGCGGTTACAAAAAACGCGGAAGAGATGCGCGCGCTGGCGCTGGAGAGAAAGCAGAGCCGGTGACAAAATGTGCTAGAGTAACAAAATCCATATTTCACATACTAAAAGAGGGTGCAAAAGCTTTTGCATCCTCCTTTTTGGTTTTGGAAAGGACATTATGGACGCAGAGGATGTGAAACAATGGATTTCAGAAAAAAATACCGCCTTTTTCTGTCGGGCATACTGATTTTGTGCCTGGCGGGCCTTGGGGTACTGAATTATATACAGATACGGGACCGCATTCCGGATTCCTATATTCAGACAGAAGGAGAAGCCAGGCCGGACCGGGTAAGTCCTCTGGTGACAGAAGAAGTAAAAGCGGATATGGCAGAGGCTTCCGCTAACGCATTCGCTTCTGACAGCTATACCATTTCCTATAAATATCTTGGGCTTTTCCCAATGAAGGAGACTCAGGTGGAGATTCGCGACCCGGTGTATGTGATACCGGGAGGGATTCCTATCGGAATCTATCTGGAGACAAAGGGAGTCCTGATTATCGATACCGGCACTGTGACCGGAATGGATGGCCTGAATTATGAGCCCGCCCTTCGGATTGTCCAGGGCGGCGATTATATCCGGGCAGTGAACGGACAGGAAATCATGGAAAAAGAAGAGCTGATAGAGGCCGTCAATGACTGCGGCGGAGAAGAGGTTGTGCTGGACCTGGAAAGGGATGGAGAGAAAATACAGGTGAAGCTGAACGCAGTGCAGACGGAGGAGAATGAATACAAGCTGGGAATCTGGGTACGGGATAATACCCAGGGAATTGGTACGCTGACTTTTTTGACAGAAGGAGGAAGCTTCGGCGCGCTGGGACACGGAATCAACGATGTGGATACAGGAACCCTTCTTCAGCCCTCTGAGGGAAAGCTTTATGACACGACCATCATCAATATACACAAGGGGGAAGCAGGAACGCCGGGAGAACTGTCGGGGCTGATTCGATACCGGGACAGCTTTATCTGCGGAACCATTGCGGAGAATACGGAAGCCGGAATCTTCGGCAGCGCCAGCAGCCGGCTCATAGACAGCCTGGGAACGGAAATGCTGCAGGCCGGTTATAAACAGGAGATTGAGCCTGGAAAGGCCTGGATCAGAAGCTCAGTGAGCGGGGAAGTAAAGGATTATCAGGTGGAGATCGTGGAAGTCCACCGAAATGAAGAGGATGTGAATAAAGGAATTGTCCTGGAAGTTACAGACCCGGAGCTGCTGGAGCTGACAGGGGGCATCGTCCAGGGGATGAGCGGAAGCCCCATCATTCAGAACGGAAAGATCGTCGGTGCGGTAACGCATGTCTTTGTCCAGGATTCCGCAAAAGGTTTTGGAATTTTCATCGAGAATATGCTGGAGCACGTAGACATTTAGGGAGAATTGTCGAAAGCTGTCCTGTGCTGTCCCAAAAAGGAGAGCGATAGGGAATTGCAGGAAAAAAGGACTTTTCGGTATAATAAACGGGTAGCGCCGGTGTGTTGAAAAGTTGAAAAATGTAATTCTGGGGAGGTAGAAATGGAAAAACTGAATGTGGCAATCGCTGACGATAATGAAAGAATTGTGGAAATGCTGAACGCGCTGATCCGTACAGAAAATGATATGGAGATTGTGGGAACAGCAGGAAATGGAGAAGACGCTGTGGAAATGATAAAGAAAAGCACTCCGGATGTGGTTCTCCTTGATTTGATTATGCCGAAGATGGATGGACTGGGGGTTCTGGAAAAGCTGAAAAACGATACATCTTTAAAGAAGATGCCGGCTTTTATCGTGCTTTCTGCCATTGGACAGGAAGCGGTGACAGAGGACGCGTTTGCTCTTGGAGCAAATTATTATATTATGAAACCATTCAACAACGAGATGCTGCTGGGAAGACTCCGGAGCATCCGGAACCGGGGAGAAAAGATACTGGCGCCGGCCCGGGAGGCTCAGGCGGAGCGGCGGCGTCCCTGTGAGGAGCGGGATTTGGAGACGGATGTCACCAATATGATTCATGAAATCGGAGTCCCGGCTCATATCAAAGGGTATCAGTATCTGAGAGATGCGATTATGATGTCGGTACAGGACATGGAAATGCTCAATTCCATCACCAAGATTCTGTATCCCACCATCGCCAAGAACCATCAGACGACGCCCAGCCGGGTGGAAAGAGCGATACGTCATGCCATCGAGGTAGCCTGGAGCCGCGGAAAGATGGATACGATTGATGAGCTTTTCGGCTATACGGTGAGCAACGGAAAAGGAAAGCCCACCAATTCGGAGTTCATCGCTCTGATTGCGGACCGGATTCGTCTGGAGTATAAGGCGAAGGTTTCCTGAAAGAATTTCACTGCAGCAGAACCGTTCAGCCATGCAGCCCGGAAAAACCGGGAGCGTGGCTGAATTGGTGAGTAAAAATGTAGAATCTGCACAAATTTATCTTTAAAATACACTGCAAATGAGGTATAATAAATACAGAATTTTACCGAAACAGGGAGGAAATGCAGTGAAAAAGATTTTATTTATTGCTTCAGAAGCGGTTCCCTTTATCAAAACCGGAGGACTGGCAGACGTGGTCGGCTCTCTGCCGAAATATTTTGATAAAGAGCAGTATGATATTCGCGTTATGATTCCCAAATATCTCTGCATTAAGCAGGAGTGGCGGGACAAGATGAATTATGTGACGCATTTTTACATGAACCTGGCCTGGCGCAGCCAGTATGTCGGTGTCCTGGAAATGGAATATGACGGAGTCAAATTCTATTTCATTGACAATGAATATTATTTTGCGGGCCCCAAGCCTTATGGAAATATTTATGAGGACATAGAGAAATTTGCATTTTTCTCCAAAGCTGCCATTTCGGCTCTGCCCTCCTTGAATTTCCGTCCGGATATTATCCATTGCCATGACTGGCAGACAGGTCTTGTGCCGGTATTTCTCAATGATTCCTTCCAGAACAATCCGTTCTTCCAGGGAATCAAGACAGTTATGACCATTCACAATCTGAAATTCCAGGGAATCTGGGATATGAAGACGGTTAAGGATATCACAGGTCTTTCGGCTTCTTACTTTACACCTGACAAGCTGGAGGCTTATGGGGACGCCAATTACCTGAAAGGCGGCATCGTTTACGCGGACGCGGTGACGACGGTAAGCGATACTTATGCAGAGGAGATTAAGATGCCCTATTATGGAGAGCATCTGGACGGCCTGCTGCGCGCCCGCTCCAATTCCCTGCGCGGAATCGTGAACGGAATTGATTATGATGAATATAACCCTGAGACAGATAAGTTCCTGGTACGCAATTACAACGCCGTGAACTTCCGTAAGGAAAAAGTAAAGAATAAAGTAGCTCTTCAGGAGGAGCTGGGCCTTACTGTAGATCCGAAGAAGATGATGATCGGCATTGTATCCCGTCTGACCGATCAGAAGGGATTTGATCTGATTGCCTATGTAATGGATGAGCTTTGCCAGGATGAGATTCAGATCGTGGTTCTGGGAACAGGAGAAGAGCGCTATGAAAATATGTTCCGCCACTTCGCCTGGAAGTACCAGGGTAAAGTATCGGCCAATATTTTCTACTCCGAAGCCATGTCCCATAAGATTTACGGCTCCTGTGACGCATTTCTGATGCCTTCTCAGTTTGAGCCCTGCGGATTGAGCCAGCTGATGAGCCTCCGTTACGGTACGGTTCCGATCGTCCGCGAGACCGGAGGCCTGAAGGATACGGTTCAGCCATATAATGAGTATGAAAATACCGGAACAGGCTTCAGCTTTACGAACTACAATGCCCATGAAATGATGAATACAGTGCGCTATGCGGAGCGTATCTATTATGACAGAAAGCGCGAGTGGAATAAGATTGTAGACCGCGCCATGGCAGCTGACTTCTCCTGGAATAATTCAGCGAAGAAGTATGCGGAGATGTACGACTGGCTGGCAGGCTGACGGATGGATACTGCTGCGTGAAAATGCCACTGGAGCATTTGCCGGGGAAGCCGGCTGAAAAATAATATCTTTCTTTTCGGATTTGTCCGGAAGGCGTATAAAATCCTTCTTTTCCAGGATACTAAAAGTGTAAACCGGAAAAGGAGGATTTTTTATGACACCACAATTATCGGAACTGGACGTGCAGAATCTCCGCCACCTGCTCGGAGGCTATGACACCAGCTGCTGTAAAATGACTGAGTATGCAAATCAGGCTTCAGATCAGCAGATCAAACAGTTTTTTCTGAAGGCGGCTCAGTCTGCAAAGGAAAACAAGCAGCAGCTCATGCACTTTTTAGGTTAGGAGGTCGTGAAGATGGATGAAAAGACCATGGTATCGGACGCGCTGACAGGAATCAATGGCGAACTGAAAATGTTTGGAGACATGATTCCTCAGACAGAGAACCCGGCTCTGAAGCAGACGCTTAAGGAGATCCGCAACAAGTGTGAGATGTCTCAGGAAGAGCTTTACCAGATTGCCCGGGCAAAGCAGTATTATGTTCCGGCTGCCCAGGCAACGGCAGAGGAGATAGCCCATGTAAAGGCGTTGTTTACGGAAGGAACGCTGTAAGGCGCGCAGCGTCAGGCTCCGCTGGGGCCTGTGCCGGAAAAGCGAAAAGCCTGCAGGTAAAACGCAGAGGGCCGGCGCATCTGTGATTTGAATCATGCGATTTGGATCATGCGGATGCGCCGGTCCTTTTTGCGTGTGCAAAAAGTGTATTGTTGACGGCTGTTTCCAGCCGGATGTATAATAGTCGAGGCTGCAGCGGAGATGACGCCGTTTTCCTGCTCATTTCAGAGCAGAGCTCCGGTTCTTTCATAAAAAATGTAAAGGATGATAAAGGGAGATAAGGGGAGCCATCCTGCGCTGGTGAGTTTAGATGAGAAAGGAATTATGCTATGAGTTTGGCATTTCGACTGGGAACCGTAGCCTTTACGATGGGGATGATGGTCCTGGCGCTGTATATTCTGGCCGCAGGCATCCTGGGCCGTAAAATGCATTGGAAATCACTAGGAATCTTTTTGCTCTGCGGGGAGGCGGCACAGTGGCTTACCATGCTGATTTATGCTTTCACGGCAGGTACGGAGAATGCTGCATCTGACCTGTATGATACCGTCTGCTATACAGTTATGGCATTGATTCTGGGCTTTCTGCTGTTCAAAGCCTGTCACATCCCGTTCCTGCACACGTTCACTGCGTCTGTTCTGAGCACTTTCATTACCAATACGGCCAATTCTCTGATGGTGCAGATGGTGGAGGAGTATGCACCTCTGTTTGATCGGCAGCATGTTCTGGCCTTTGTGCGGCTGTATGTGCCCTATACCCTCACAGTGGTGCTGGCATGGCTGACAGCCCTGATTTTAAAGAAGTCCGGCTTTTATAGATACTTTTCTGCCATGTTCCGCAGCAGGGGACGGGCGGTGCTGACGCTGCTTGTCTGTTACGCGCTGATGTGTACCATGCCGGTATTGCAGCTGATTGTGCCAGATGTTACTCCGGACGCAGGGTATGCCACCTTTTTTTCTGCTCTTATTGTGGCGGGGCTGTTTTTCCTGCAGTTTGCCGCCATGTACACTGCAGGCCAGGATAAGATCCGGGCGCAGGAGGAGACCATTTTACAGCAGCAGGCTCATATGGCGCTGCTGGAAGAGCTGCAGCAGGAGATCCGGGCTTTCCGCCATGATTTCACTAATCTTTTTTCCGGCCTTACGCTGCAGGCGCAGGAGGGAGATCTGGACGGAATTCAGGACTTCATGAAACGGACCAGCAGCTATTTTGATGAAAAGCTGGGAGCAGAGATTGCCCAGATGGACGGACTGAACAATATTCATCTGTATCCGCTGCGCAGCCTGCTGGCAGCAAAGCTTGCAAAAATGCGGCAGATGCATATTAAGGGCGTGCTGGAAGCGCTGGCTCCGGTGCAGGGAAATTTAGGCATGGACACAGATGATCTGCTGCGGGCCCTGGGCGTTCTGCTGGATAACGCCATCGAGGCGGTTCCTGAACAGAATGGGCAGGTGCGGGTAGTTGTGCTGCAGGAGGAAAAGAAATTGTATCTGGCTGTGGCGAATAATTATGAAAAAGCGCCCGATCTTGCAGCCGTGGCGAAAAAGGGTTACACCACCAAAGGCAGCGGTCATGGCACGGGGCTTGCCAGCTACCGGCGCATTGTGGCCCGATGCCGCGGTTGTGCGGCCCGCACCTACCTGAAAGACGGAATGTTCGTGCAGGAGCTGCACATTCCGGCAGCCTGAGTATGGAGGAGAAACTATGATTCCGGTTTATATTTGTGATGACGAACCGTTCATTCGGGAAAATCTTACGCAGATCGTTGACAGCCAGATCCTGATTCTGGACTGTGATATGGGGCCGGTGCGCGCTTTGGAGGACCCGGATGAGCTGCTGAGGGCGCAAAGGGAAGCTTCAGTGCCTGCCATCTATTTTCTGGACATTGATTTTCCCGGTAAGATGAGCGGCCTGGTGCTGGCACAAAAGCTGCGCCAGTATGATCCGCGGGGATTTATTATATTTATCACCGCTCACAGCGATCTGGCCTTTGAGACGTTCCGTCTGCGGCTGGAAGCTCTTGATTATATCGTCAAGGGCAGCCGTGGCGCCATGACAGGACGGGTACAGAAATGCCTGGAAAGTATTCAGGAGAGAATGCAGGCCCAGCAGCCGGGGCAGGGCAGCTATTGTACGGTGAAAATTCTGGATACCGTACGTCATATTCCGGTGGAAAACATTCTGTATCTTGAAGCCGTGGGAATCCGCCATACGCTGCGTATGCACCTGGATGACGAGCTGCTGGAATTCAACAGCAGCCTCGGCCATTTTACACAGCAGCTTGGCGATGGCTTCTGGCGCTGCCACCGCAGCTTTCTTGTGAACCGCTCCCGCATACGGGCCGTACATCTGAAGGAGCAGACGGTGGAGCTGGATAATGGTGAGACATGTCTTTTATCCCGAAAGGCAAAAAGTGAATACCGGGCAGATTGATTTTTCCCCCGCAACGCGGCCTCACCGGCAGCGCTGCGGGGGATTTTGCATTTGGCGAAGCGAAAAAAACCGTTGGCGAAAGATTTGACGCCTGACTCCTTTTGTCTGTTATACTCAAATCATCAAAACAAACCAGACCATACGGTAATTAAGATACTTAAAAGGAGATGTCAGATATGCCTGCTGAAAAATTTGTTACTGAGTTCGTCAGGGAAGCCGGTTACAACCCCATTCCCGACCGCGCCATCATCGTTACCTACGCTCCCGCCAACCTGAGCGAGAAGATTGCCAGATTTTTTTCCAATGAGTTCTTTGCTCTGCAGATGTGTGAAAAATCTCTGGTACTGCTGCCTTTTGGACGGATGTCCTTTATGCTGAAGAAGAACGTGGCTCTGGAGATCCCCTATACCAGCATCCGCAGGGTGGAGATAAAGGAAGACATGCTCAATTGGCGTATTGAACTGGACACAGACGATGGGCTCATCGCCCTCTCGGCCCAGCAGAAGGAGCTGAGTGAGTTCCGCACTTCCGGCACGCTGTCGGTGGGCATGAGCGGTTTCGGCTCCGGCATAGGGGGAGCAGGCCCGCTGAAGACTGCAAACTGGCACCGTGCAAATCTGGATGCGACCCTGGCTGCACTGAAGGCTCTGCCAGGCAGAAGGGAGCAGACTGCGTGAACCTGCAGTCTTTTTAACCTTGCGCCCGTATGTCTATTTGGCGAGCGCCGTGAGGATAAATCCCTGTGGGTGTAAAGTCTCCCTCAGCTTGACTGCGTTCATTGTTTTCATGCCCTGCCAGCTTGCTGTGGAATGTTTGATTTCAGCCTGTCGCTTCTGCGCACCAGTCCGTACCCGATGGAATAGGGGCCGGCGTGGACTGCGATAGTGGCTCCGATTTGAAAGGCCGGAAGAGTGCTCTGAGGGCCGAATTCTTCTGCCAGACGTTTTCTGGTCATTTCCTGCAGAAGAATTCCCTCTTTCGGATCATAACCATAGCCGATCAGAATGTTGCAGTCATCCGGCGTACAGTTCTGTTCCTTCAGGTAAGAAACCAGAAGCTCTACGACGCCGGCCAGCGATTTCCGGCGGCCGCGTCTGATGCCGGAGGAATGGATCTCTCCGTCCTCCAGTGTAATGAGCGGCTTTAAGTCCAACAGATTTCCGGCTATGCCGGCCACCTTTCCGATTCGGCCGCCATGCTGGAGATAATTCAGGTCTCCCACCGTGAACAGAATGCGGCCGGATTTGCGCAGGGCATCGACTGCCCCAAGAACCTCGTCGAGAGAACAGCCAGCGTCGCGCATGCGGCAAAGCTCCAGCACAAAGGCGCTCTGCATCAACGTACAGCAGAGAGAGTCCACAACGACGGCCCGGGTATCCGGATAGCTTTCAGCCAGCATCTGCCGGGCAATTTCCGCAGACTGGACCGAGGAACTCAGCTTTGTGGAAATACAGATACACAGGATATCCTGTCCTTTCTCTGCTCTTTTTTTGAAGACGGCGTAAAAATCTTCCGGCGAGGGAGCCGCTGTCTTTGGATAGACGTCCGGATAGGAGACCATCTGCTGATAGAACTCCGGCAGTTCCAGCTCCACGCCTTCTTTTTGATAGTCAGAACCGTTGAAAGAGACAAGAAAATGGACGATATCGATATCATTTTCTTTTGCGAGCGCTTCCGGGATGTCGCAGGAACCATCGCTCACAATGCAAAATTCTGGATTCATACGCTTCCCTCCTGTTGTAAATGAGAAGTTACTGTTGTTGTGCTGTTTATTTTAACATAATTTAATCGAATATACAATTTTGAATAAAACGTGGATTATTTTGAAAATATTGCGCTACAGCGCTTGCAGGCCAGATTGTGATATGAGATACTTTTGATATAAAGAGGCCGGTATATGTGTGGGGGAGAAAGATGAAAAGGAAAAAGTACGACTGGAATATCATGCTGCTGGTACTGCTGATGGCAGCCGGAGCGTCAGGACTATGGGGATGCGCTCAGGGTGGAGAAGTCCTGGGTGGAGCAGATTCAGGAGATATGGAGGAAAAGTTTCCGGAAACGGCAGAAATGTCAGAGGCAAAGACCTGGGAGCGTCAGTCTGCGCTTCTTCGGGAAAAACGGCAGCAGGCTGCCATACAGGAAAATAAAGTGATTTTTGGCAGCCTGGAAATCGTACTGCCGGAAAGCGCCGAGGCTGATTTGCGTGAAGGAAGAGAAGGGGATGCAGGAGTGGAAATGGAGCTTCCCGGCCTGGAGCCGGAGGATGCTCTGCTGCCGCCCTTTATCCGGCTGGAATGCTATGAGACGGAGTGTGAAGAAGAGCTTTCTCTGGCGGCAGCCCTCTTGGAAGAGTATCAGGAAGAAGAAATGGCTACTCTGTTGAAGTTGGAGTCAGAAGAGGATTACAGTTTCCAGCTGAAAACAGAGGACTGGCAGTGCCTTATCCTGGTGAGGGAAAGAGAGGTCTATCTGCTCTGGGAGATTCGGGCTGAGGAAGAGTTCAGCATCAGCAGTCTGGTGGAAGAACAACGTGTCCGATGGACGGATACAGGTGAAGCGATCTGGTATGAAGAAAGCGGCGCCTCCTGCATGCTGGCGGAACCAGAGGAGGGAAGAAGGCTCTTATTTTGTTCGGACTTGAATGAAGACGGGGATAACGCTCTCTTTTTGTACCGCTGTGGGGAATATGAGGAACCCTTTCAGGAACTGGATTTTGATTGGCTTCCAGGAAAGGAAGACTTTGCAGACATAGATTCGGACGGCTGTCTTGATTTAAGACTGGGAAGAAATGAGCTGTATATCTGGGACAGGGAGAAGCAACGGTACAGGCCTGCAGGCACAGAGCTAGCACAATACGGACTGGAAAGCGCAGAACGGGAGCCGGAGGACGAGGCGGATGGGGCTTATCAGATTCCTCAGGAGTTTCTGGATCTGATCGGCAGGGCATTCGAGGAAGGGACAGAATATGAGACGCTTGTCGGGCTGAGAACCGACCGGGAGCTTTCAGAGGAAGAGGCTTTGGAGCTGGGAGAGGCAAACCCGTGGATTCATGCAGAGCTTGCAAAAATGAGGAACGTATATGTGGGACCGTTCAAGGGCGGTTTCGCTGTGCTGGAGGCGGATCTGGACAATGACGGCATCTCTGATCTGCTGATGGGAAGAGACGAGGGCGGAAGCGGCGGCTTTTTCAGCTATGTGCTTTTTAAAGGTAAGGCAGACGGAACCTATGAAAGAACGAGCCAGATGGAGTGTGTCAGAGAGGAATTTTGCGTGCTTTCTTTTGAAGGGGAAAATTATCTCTGGCTTACCACCTGGGATTACGGGAGAAAGCTGTATAACGGCGCAGATTTGTATTACTATGAAAACGGGGAACTGGTGGAACAGGCGTCTGTCAGAATGGTTCCGGAGAGCTGTCAGGTAAATGTGGAAGAATGCCAGGGAGAGCAGTGGAGGGCGCTGGCAGAACAGGCTGCGGCTGCTGGTTCCGAGTACCAGGAGCTGGCCGGACTAGGGGAAAGCTGGAAATGGACGGGCAGCGCAGAACAGCAGGCAGCCGGAGACGATAATCAGACGTACCTTTGTGATCTGAATAATGACGGAACAGAGGAACAGTACCAAAAAGCTGTCTGGCTGAGTCCAAACTTTTATACGGAGGACGGCCTGCATTTCTCATGTGAGGCAGAAGGAATGGAAGCTGTAAAGGAGGTTGTCTGGAGCGGCGGGGGAAGGCCCATGATGCTCTGGGTGGATGAGGCAGACGGACAGAATATCATACAGGTATTGTCTGCCACGGGACTATATGATTATGAAATCAGCGGTTATCTGGTGTCAGGAGCGGAATATGAAAGAGTGTACAGGATTACAGGGGCCGCTGAAATCGGCACAGTGCAGCACAGAGAAATGCAGGAGTAAAGCAGTCTGCAAAACCAGAAAGTAAGAGCTTAAAAATCCTTATAAAATCCTGCAAAATCAGGCAAAAAGGGGCTTGCAATGGCCCTTTTCCTGTGCTATACTTTCAGAGTTAGTGAAAAAACACGCGGGTGGAACCGGGGACGGTGTCGGAGCGGAGCTCTGGTATTTCACGGTGCGGAAGCCTGCGGAAGATCAACCAAATGGAGGAAAGAATCATGAGTGTAATTTCAATGAAGCAGTTACTGGAAGCAGGTGTTCATTTCGGACATCAGACAAGACGCTGGAACCCCAAGATGGCTCCGTACATCTATACCGAGCGTAACGGCATCTACATCATCGACCTGCAGAAGTCTGTAGGAATGGTAGACACAGCATATAAGGCTGTATTTGACATTGCCGCACAGGGCGGAACCATTCTGTTCGTGGGAACCAAGAAGCAGGCTCAGGACGCTATTAAGACAGAAGCAGAGCGCTGCGGTATGTTCTATGTAAATGAGAGATGGCTTGGCGGTATGCTGAC
>ERZ1643249.1911-NODE-1911-length-20121-cov-7.280624_pt1 | contig 20121 bp, 17 predicted proteins | sample MGYA00579263_ERZ1643249 | MGnify/ENA primary metagenome ERZ1643249 (study PRJEB29033, sample SAMEA4952264) | chicken gut metagenome | biome: Broiler Chicken; feature: Gastrointestinal Tract; material: Caecum | place: Ireland | collected 2018 | study: Broiler... | reverse complement strand
CCAACGCCGACATCTTCGACTTTGCGCTGACCGACGACGAGATGGCCGCCATTGAAAAGCTCAACAAGAACGTCCGCTACTACAACGCCACCCCTGAGCAGGAAGCCGCCTACGCCGGGATGAAGATCGATCTCGACGCCCAGCCGTAAAGCGTCCGGATGATAACACAGAAAAGGAGTTGTCTGTTATGCGCAAAGATTTTGGCAAAAAGCCCTGGCTGTATCCGCTGCCGGTGCTGATCGTGGGCACCTATGACCCCGACGGCACCCCCAACGCAATGAACGCGGCCTGGGGCGGTCTGTACGACAGCGACCAGGTGGTGCTCTGCCTGAGCGCCGGGCACAAGACCACCCACAACATCGAGGAACGGGAAGCCTTTACCGTCAGCTTTGCCACCGCTGACCAGATGGCCGCCTGCGACTATGTGGGCATGGTCTCCGGCAACGACACGCCGGACAAACTTGCAAAGACCGGCTGGCATGTGACCAAAAGCGGCAAGGTGGACGCCCCGCTGTTTGACGAACTGCCGCTGACGCTGGAGTGCCGCTACCTCAAAACCAACGAGGACGGCAACATCATCGGCGAGATCGTCAACGTCACCGCCGACGAGAGCATCCTTGGCGCGGACGGCAAGCCGGACGCCGCCAGGCTGCGGCCCATCTCCTTTGACCCGGCGGCCAACACCTACCGGGTCCTGGGCGAGAACATCGGCCAGGCCTTCCACGATGGCGCAAAACTGAAATGACCGGCCTGCCTGGCAGGCAAAATGCCAAAGCGCCCCGCAGGGCGGCCGAGCGGCCGCCCTGCGGGGCGCTTTGCTGTCCATGGTCACAATTTCCGGCCCGGCGCAGCTTACGCCCCGCCGTCCTCGGCGCGGCGGCGGAGCCTGGGCGGTGCGGCGGCAGTCTCGGAGGCGGCTTGGGCCGGGGACGGGGACAGCACGGCGGGGACGCTGCCGGGCGCGGCGTCCGCGGCCAGGCCCAGCAGGTCGGCGGCCTCGCCGGGGTCCAGCGTCTGCACCTGCTCCAGCTTGCGGGTGATGGCCCGGCTGCGGGTGCCGATCAGCTCCTCCAGGTCGCTGCCGGTCTGGTTCAGATGGCGCTGCATCGCCTGCAGCCCGGCGCCGAACTTCTCAAACTCGGTCTTGACGGCGGCCAGCACCGTCCACACCTCGCCGGAACGCTTCTGGATCGCCAGCGTGCGGAAGCCCATCTGCAAAGCATTCAGAAGCGCCGCCATGGTGGAGGGCCCCGCCACGCTGATCTGGTAGTCCCGCTGCAAGCTCTCGGTCACGCCGCTGCTGACCACCTCGGCATACAGCCCCTCAAAGGGCAGAAACAGCACGCCGAAGTTGGTGGTGTGGGGCACCTCAATGTACTTGTCGTGGATGTCCTTCGCCTCCTGGCGCAGCACCGTCAACAGGCGCTTCTGCGCCGCCTGCACGGCCGCCGGGTCGCCCTGCTCCCGCGCGGCCTGCAGCGCCGCGTAGGTATCGCCGGGGAACTTGGCGTCAATGGGCAGGTAGACATTGCCGTCCGGACCCGGCAGCCGCACCGCAAACTCCACCCGGTTGCTGCTGCCCGGCACGGTGGCCACGTTCTCCTCGTACTGGCCGGGGGCCAAAATCTCCCGCAAAATGGCCCCCAGCTGCACCTCGCCCAGGATGCCGCGGGTCTTGACGCCGCTTAACACCTGTTTCAGGCTGCCCACGTCGGCGGCCAGGTTCTGCATCTCGCCCAGGCCCTTGTACACCTGCTCCAGCTGGCTGCTGACGGCGCGGAAGGACTCGGCAATGCGGCTTTGCAGGGTGGACTGCAGCTTTTCGTCCACCGTGCCGCGGATCTCGTCCAGCTTGCGGTTGTTGTCGGCGCGGATGGCGTCCATGCCCTGTTTCAGCGCGCCGCGCATCGTTTCCAGCCGGGCGGCGTTGGAGTCCTCCAGGTTTTTCAGCCGGTTCTCCAGCAGGGCCAGCTGAGCCACCACGGCGTCGCTGGCGGCCTTCTGGCGGGCGGCGCCGGCCCGGTCGATGGCCTCCAGCCGGGCGGTGGAGGCCGACGCGCTCTGGCGCTGGCTTTCAGCCAGCATGACGCCCAGGTCCCGCACCGAGGACACGGTGGTGCGGCCCACCTCCCCCTGCACGGCGCGCAGCTGGTCGGCCAGCACCTCGGTCTCCTGCTCCACCGTCTCCTGCACCGTGCGCAGCAGCTCGTCGTCCCGGCCGCCGCTGTCCCGGCGGTTCAGGCGGTACAGCGCAACGCCCAGCATGGCGTCGCCGGCCAGGGCCAGCGCCAGCAGTATGATCAACAAAATCTCCATCAGGAAGCATCCTCCGTTTTAGGTTTGGCCGCCGGCTTGCGCCAGGGGTCGGGCAGGCGGGTCTGCGGGTAGATCGAGTGCCCGCCGTTGCAGACATAGGCCACCGCGCACACCAGGAAAAAGGTCCCGAAATGCCCGCCGCCAAACAGTTCCAGCCCCACCAGGATGGGGGCGATCAGCGTGTTGGTGCCGGCGGCAAACACCCCCGCATAGGCCAGCGCCGCCGCCAGCTGGGGCGGCAGGCCCAGCGGCCCCGCCAGCACCGCGCCCAGCGCCGCGCCGATGGTAAACAGCGGGGCGACCTCGCCGCCCTGGAAGCCCGCCGCCAGGCACAGGGCGGTCACGCACAGCTTGGCCAGCCAGTCCCAGGCGTACAGCTGCCCGCCGGCCAGCGCCGCGGCAGGCAGGGCCTCGCTCAGGCCGTTGTAGCGCCCGGCGGTGGCCAGGCCCAGCGCCGCCACCGCCGCGCCCGCCAGCGCAATGCGCAGATAGGGGTTGGGCAGCCAGCGGGGCAGGCGGGCTTTCAGCCCGTGCAGCAGTGTGACAAACAGCCACCCCGCCAGGCCGCACGCCGCGCCCAGCACCGCCAGCGAGACCAGCGTCCCCGCCGTGGGCGGCGCCGAGACCGCGCCCAGGTCCACGCCGCCCGCCGTCACGCCCAGCGCGCCGCTCACCGCCGTGGCCGTCAGCGACGCCACGATGGCGGGCAGCAGCGCGTCGTATTCCATCACGCCGGAATGGAACAGCTCCAGTGCAAAAAACACCGCCGCCACCGGCGTGCGGAACAGCCCCGAAAAGCCCGCCGCCACCGCCGCGATCAGCAGGTGCCGCTTGGCCCTGGCGGTGCGCAGCCGCGGCGTCAGCAGGCCGGCCGCCGCTGCCGAGATCTGCACCGCCACGCCCTCGCGCCCGACGCTGCCGCCGAACAGGTGGGTGACCCAGGTGGCGCCGATGGCCAGCGGGATCAGCCGTTTGGGCACGTTCTGCCGCTTGCCGGCCACCGCGTCAAACACCAGCGCCATGCCCTTGCCGCACTCGCCGCCCCAGCGGGCATACACAAACACCAGCGCGGCCCCCGCCGCCGGAAGCAGCAGCATCAAAAGCGGGAGCTGCTCCCGCACCGCGGTCACCGCCAGGATGCCGTGGTCGAACACCGCGTCCAGCAGCCCGGCCAGCACGCCCAGCCCGGCGGCCAGCACCGCCAGGCCCAGGATCCTGCGCCAGCGCCGCAGCTGGACCAGAAGGCGCTCTGCGATCCGATTTCCCATCTTACCTCACATCCTTTTGCCGCGGCCGGCGCCGCGGCGAAACTTTGTCTTTATCATACCACACCCGCCCCGGCGGAGCAACGCGGTGCAGTCCGGATTATGCGCCTTTTGCGGGGCGGCGTCAGGCGGGAACGGCGGCCCCGGCGGAAAACCCGCCCGCCGCCTTGACTTGGTTTGTGCATACTGTTAAAATATAGGTAATCGCCCCGGCCGCTGCGGTGCGGCCGGGCAAACCTGCCTGCCCCGTGGCTGCTGTGCTTTGCGCACAGGGCCGGTTTTGTGCCGGCCGGGCGCTTTTTTGCGCTAAAGCATAAAAGACTCCGCCGGCACGGCGTATCCCGCACAAAAGGCAGGAAACGCACAAAAAGCTGCGGATCAGCGCAGAGATCCCCTGAAGATGGCAGGCGCGGCCCGGCTTTTGCGGGGCCGGCAGACTTTGTGCAACAGAAAAGGAGGGGCTGCCCATGCGCACCCAAAAGACCCCCGGCGAGCGTGACCCGCGCAGCCTGGCGCTGTATCAGGCGATTTTGCGCCTGGATAACCTGGACGACTGCATCCGCTTTTTTGACGACCTGTGCGCCGTGACCGAGCTGCGCACGCTGGAACAGCGGTACGACGTGGCCAAGTGCCTTTTGCAGGGCAAGGTCTACGCCGAGATCCGCCGTGAGACCGGGGCCTCCAGCGCCACGGTCTCACGCGTCAACCGGATGCTGAACTACGGCGCCGGCGCTGTGGCCGAAAGCGTCCGTTACGACCTGGAACAGGACGCCGGCCGGCCGGAAGAATGACCCCGCGCGCCTGACCGCGCCGGGGCGCGGCGCAGCAAAGCAAAGCCCCCGCGGGCGGGACACGGCCTGAGCATGAAAGGATGGGGCGCAGCGAGCACCCCCGCAAATCATTGACTGTCTGGAGGTAACCGGTATGTCTGTTACGATCTCTGAGTTCGGCCGCGCCACCGACAGCACCCCCGTCCGCGCGGCGGTGCTGAACAACGGCATTCTCGAAGCCCACATCCTCAGCTACGGCGCGGTTTTGCACCGGCTGTACGTCAGGGACAAGCACGGCAGCCCGGTGGACGTGGTGCTGGGCTACCCCACCGTGCCCGATTACGAGCTGAACGCCGGCGACGCCATGGGCGCGGTGGTGGGCCGCTTTGCCAACCGCATCGGCGGCGCGTCCTTCTACCTGTATGAGCAGGAGTACCACGTCACCGCCAACCAGAAGGGCAACTGCCTGCACAGCGGCCTGCACGGCTTTGCCCGCACCGTCTTTGAGATGGAGCCGGTGGAGGGCGATGAAAACGCCGTGCGCCTGACCGCCGAAAGCCCCGACGGCACCGACGGCTTCCCCGGCAATATGCAGCTGGAGGTGCAGTATTCGCTGGCGGGCAGCGCGCTGGTCATCCGCTACTATGCCACCACCGACGCCCCCACCGTGGTCAACATCACCAACCACAGCTACTTCAACCTCAACGGCCATGCTTCCGGCAGCGCGCTGGGGCACCGCCTTGCGCTGGAAAGCGCCGAGTACCTGGAGACCGACGAGGACAGCATCCCCACCGGCCGGCGCATCCCGGTGGCCGGCACCCCCATGGACTTTAACGAGGAAAAAACGCTGGGGCGCGATATCGGCGCCAGTTACCCCGCGCTTTTGCAGGGCAAGGGCTACGACCACTGCTACCTGCTGCCGGACACCGGCCTGCGCCACGCCGCCTGGCTGGCCGGCCCGGAGACCGGCATCCGCATGGAGACGCTGACCACCCAGCCGGCGGTGCAGCTGTACACCGCCAACTATCTGGCCCCGGAGACCCCCTGCAAGGACGGCGCCCGCTATGCCGCCCGCGACGCGGTCTGCCTGGAAACGCAGAACTGCCCCGACAGTCCCAACCATCCCGATTTCCCCGACTGCACGCTGCTGCCCCGGCAGACCTACGACGAGACGACCGTCTACAAGTTTGACATCGCGGCACAGTAAGGCCGGCCTGTGCGCCGGTCTGTACGGCTAACAAAGCAACACCGCCCCGCGGGCCCTGGACCGGCCCGGCGGAGCGGTGTTTTTGCGTGGGGGCACCCCGGCCGGAAGGCACAGGGCGGGGGAGTGCCGCCGGCAGAGCTCAGTCCCCGGCGGCCCCTGCAAGCTTTTTGGCCTGCTTGCCGGTGATCTGTTCGGGGACCAGCTCCAGCATGCACAGCGACGCCCAAAAGCGGTCGGCCTCGGCGCTGTGGGCGCTGTCGCTTGCGTTTGGCACATACTTGCGGGAAAGCTGCAGGACGGCGGCGCGCTTTTCGGCGGCGTCGGTCAGCTCCCGCACCTGCCCGAACACGATCACGCTGCGGAAATAGGTGGTGTACTCCTCCGGCACCACCCGGTCCTGGTCGATGACGCAGAAGGACGCCTTGGGGCAGCGGCGCACCGCATCCAGCTTGTGGCCTGACGCGGCGCAGTGAAAGTAGAGCCTGCCGCCGGCATAGACGTAGCTCAGCGGCACGGCATAGGGGTAGCCGTCGTCGCCGGACACCGCCAGCACGCCGGAGCTGCCGCGGGCCAGCACTGCCTCGCACTGGGCGGGGGAGAGAGCCTGTTTGTTTCTGCGCATGGGTCGGAACATGGGGATCGCCTTCCTTCCAAATCGGGTCTTGCCGGGGGGAGCCGGCAAATCAAATCGTGCAGGGGACCGGTCAGATGTCCCCTAAAAACTACACGGTTCGGCCGCGATTGTCAAGGCTGCGCCGGTTTTGCCCGTGCCGCCCCGGTGTGTTATAATACATGCAGTTTTGACTTTTGATTTTGTACGGAGGGACCCGCATGACCCGCATCCTGTTTGTCTGCCTGGGCAACATCTGCCGCAGCCCCATGGCGGAGTTTATCTTCAAGGACCTGGCGGCCAAAGCCGGCCGCGGGGCCGAGTTCGAGGCGGCATCCGCCGGCACCAGCAGCGAGGAGTACGGCAACCCCGTCTACCCGCCCGCCCGGCGCAAGCTGGCCGAGCACGGCATCGCCTGCGCCGGCAAGACCGCCCGCCAGCTGACCCGCGCCGACTACGACCGCTACGACCTGCTGATCGGCATGGAAAGCCGCCACCTGGCCGCCATGCGGCGCATCTGCGGCGGCGACCCGGCGGGCAAAATGCACCGCCTGCTGGACTACACCGCCCGCCCGGCGGACATCGCCGACCCCTGGTACACCGGCGACTTTGACGCTGCCTGGAACGACATCGAATCCGGCTGTCGGGCGCTGCTGGGGCAGCTGTGACGGCTTATTGCGGCAAAAAGTGGAGGAATAGAAAAATGGAAGCGGTGACCACAGTGAACAGAGAAAAGTGGATCGATAACGCCAAAGGAATTGCGATTCTGGCGGTTATTGTCGGCCATTGCAGCGGCGGTCTGGAAGGAATATGGGATTTCAGCTTTGTATATGGATTCCATCTGGTAGTTTTTTTCCTGCTGGCGGGTTATACCTTCAAGAAAAAAGAGTGGGGCAAAAACTATGTCAACGGGAAATTCCGGCGGTTGATGGTGCCCTACTTTTACACATGCCTGGCAATTGCTGCAACAGACATTGCAACTACATATTTTAGCAGTGATAACCGAGGGAGCGCGGCTATTACAGAGGTAATAGGGAAAGATCTTATCCGAAGCTTTTTTGCTTCCGGCTCTATTACAAAGTTTGGAGATATTGAGATTGGGACCCGAATCGGCGCAATCTGGTTTTTGCCAGCCATGTTTTTTGCATTGGTGATTTTCCAGAGATTGGTACAGTATACCGAACAGGCTTACAAATTGGGAGCAATAACAGGCGGACTGGCATTCCTGGGATTTGTTTCAGCCAGGTTTATCTGGCTTCCGTTCAGTATCCAGTCTGGCATGATGGCCGTTTTTTTCCTGTGGCTAGGATTTGAGATAAAGCGAAAGCATATTCTGGAGAAATTGAAATGGTATCACTACGTGGCCGCGCAGGGGATTTTCCTTGTGGGAATCTATACGGGATACGCAAATGTCAGTTTTGTTACGGCATGGTGCAAAGATGTGTTTCTGTCACTTCTTACCGGGGTGGCGGGATGTATGCTTGTGTATGCAATATCAATTACTAAAATAAAGGGGATGGCAAGGTTAGGGCGCATTTCGCTTACGATACTGTGCGTCCATCTGTATGCATTGGAAACAATGGGCGGGTATTTCCATTCAGCTCTGGATAAGCTGGCGCTGACAGGTAATGCAAGAGAATGGGCGCTGATTGCGATTGAAATTGTCTTTGCAGTTGTGCTGGCGATGGCGATTGAATTGCTTAAAAAGAAGTTGGAACCGACACGTCAGGCACTCTTGCAGAAATCCGCGGCCCGGAAGGGAAGAATGAAAAGTGATTCTGCAATTGATATTGCCAAGGGAATTTTGATTATCTTGATGATCGTGGGGCACTTTTCAATTGATTCGACCTTGCGGGGCATCATTTACTCGTTCCATATGGTGGCGTTCGTTTTCTTTTCCGGATATTTTTATCGGAAAAGAGGGACGGTGCTGCAAAGCACAGCCCATATAGCAAAAACCTTTTTGTTGCCGTATGCGGTCTTTGTGGCGGCGTTCCTTGTATTGAACATCAAACGCTGGTCCGTTCCGTTTGTGGCAGAAACGCTGGAAAAATATGCCTTGGGAATATCATTTGCAAGAAAGTTATTCTCGGACGTTGCAAGCGTTGGGCCGGTATACTTCATTTTGATGCTGTTTGTGGTCCGAGTGATCTATGTGGCGCTTGACCATATTGTGGAAGATGAGAGAAAAAAATGGTGTGCCGTTATTCTGGTCTCGCTGGCAGGTATGGCGTTGGGAAGAGTTGGGCTTTGGCTGCCGTGGAGCATCGATGTGGCAATGTATGCGGTGGTGTTTTATCAGCTGGGGGTTGTGTTTCGCAAATACGATGTGTTGAACAAAGTTCGGGAACATCATGCTTTGTACTTTTTCCTGTCCGCCGTATGGGCATATATGATTTACAGCGGAGGCATGGAAATTGCATCCAGAAGTTACGGGCAATATGGAATCGTGATTTTGGGCGCAATGGCCGGTACACTATTGCTTTATATGCTGTCAGTGTATATTGACGACGCCTTGCCGGTTGTGCGGCGGATTCTCCAATTGGTTGGAGAATCCAATTTGATCATTTTGATCGTACATACACTGCTGGGTGGCCGGATCGGCAGTTTGGCGGAACAATTTTTTTATCCGGAAAATTTTTCTTATATGGTGGTGTGCTGCGCAATACAGGTGCTGCTGGGGGTTGGCATAGAAGTGATACTGCGAAAATTGAGCAGTAAAGTGAAAGATAGAAAAAAAGCTGCCGCATTGTAAGAGAAAATGAAAGCTATAACATAGCAGAACCGAGGCCACCCATGGACAAACTGACCGCACTCAAACAATATTTCGGGCACGATGGCTTCCGCCCCGGCCAGCAGGCGCTGGTGGACGGGCTGCTGGCGGGGCGCGACGTGTTCGGCGTCATGCCCACCGGCGGCGGAAAATCCGTCTGCTACCAGCTGCCGGCGCTGCTAAGGCCGGGCGTCACGCTGGTCATCTCGCCGCTGATCTCGCTGATGAAAGACCAGGTGGCGGCGCTGGAACAGGCCGGCGTGCCCGCCGCCTGCCTGAACAGCTCGCTGGACACCGCCGAAATGGCGGACGTCATGGCAAAGGCCCGCGGCGGGGCGTACAAGCTGCTGTACATCGCGCCGGAGCGGCTGGCCAGCCCCGGCTTCCGGGCACTGGCCGCCGCGCTGACCATCCCGGTGGTGGCGGTGGACGAGGCCCACTGCATCTCCCAGTGGGGGCAGGACTTCCGCCCCGGCTACCTGGCCATCGCCGACTTTATCGTCGGGCTGCCCCGGCGCCCGGCGGTGGCGGCCTTTACCGCCACCGCCACCGCCCAGGTGCGGGCGGACATCGTGCGGCTGCTGCGCCTGGACGACCCGGTGGAGGTGGTCACCGGCTTTGACCGCCCCAACCTGTATTTTGACGTGCTGCGCCCCAAAAGCAAGAAAGACACCCTGCTGGCCTTGCTGGAGCAGCGCCGGGGCAAAAGCGGCATCGTCTACTGCGCCACCCGCGCCAATGTGGAAAAGGTCTGCGATGCGCTGTGCGCCGCCGGCCTGCCCGCCACCCGCTACCACGCCGGCCTGCCCGACGCCGAGCGCCGCCGCAATCAGGACGACTTCCAGTTCGACCGCAGGCCGGTCATGGTGGCCACCAACGCCTTCGGCATGGGCATCGACAAGTCCAACGTCTCCTTCGTCATCCACTACAACATGCCCCAAAGCCTGGAGGCCTACTACCAGGAGGCGGGCCGTGCCGGGCGGGACGGCTCCCCGGCGGACTGCATCCTGCTGTTCTCGCCGGCGGACATTGCCACCGCCCGCTATTTTATCGAGAACGGCGGCGGGAACGAGGCCCTGACCCCGGAGGAACGCGCCGCCGTCCGCGCCCAGGACTACCGCCGCCTGGACGCCATGGCGGCCTACTGCCGCACCACGGGCTGTTTGCGCGGGGCAATTTTGGACTATTTCGGCCAGCCCCATGCCGAACGCTGCGGCAACTGCGGCCCCTGCCGCGCCCCCGCCGTGGACCGAGACGTGACGGTGCAGGCCCAGATGGTGCTGTCCTGCGCGGCGCGCATCCGGCAGAAACTGGGCTACCCGGTGGGCGAAAACCTGCTGATCGAGGTGCTGCGGGGCGGCGGCAGCCAGCGGCTGCGCCAGCTGGGGCTGGACGGCGTCTCGACCTACGGCCTGATGAAACAGGTCCCCCGCGGCGAGGTGCGCCGTCTGGTGGAATACCTGGAGGAACAGGGATTTTTGCACCGGGACCCCGCCCACGGCGGCGTGTCGGTGACCGGGCAGGCGGGGGAGCTGTTGTTTCACGGCGGGACGCTGACCATGCCGGTGCGCGCCGGCGAGGCTCCCGCCCTGCGCCCGGGCCGGAAGGCCGGCGGGGCCGCCGCCCCCGCCGCCGATGCCGACGCCGGCCTGCTGGCCGCGCTGAAAGCCGAGCGCCTGCGCCTGGCCCAGGCCGGGAACGTGCCGGCCTACATCGTCTTTTCCAACGCGGTGCTGGAGGACATGGCTGCCAGGTGTCCGCGTACCATGGACGAGTTCCTGGAGGTGTCCGGCGTGGGGGCGGTCAAAGCACAACGCTACGGAGAAAATTTCCTGCACGTGATAGAACAATATGCACAGGATACGGCCGAACAGCCAGGAATGGAAACAAGCTGATGGGTAAAACAGATAAAACTTTTTCAGAAACAGTGGATTTTTGGTACAGAAAATAGATAACAGTGAAAACTTGTCCTTTTGGGGGTGACAACTGTCTTTGGATGCGGTATAATACCCCCAAAAGAGAGCGCAAAGGTGCGTCCCGCAAATGTTGCCATTGCAAAGCGATGGCGCTGCACTTTTGCGCTTTTTCGTTTTTTGCGGCAATTTGCAGTTTTAAAGTGCTGCTCCGGTAAACCGCGGCCCGGCCGCCGCGGCGCTTTGCCGCAGGGGAGGAAGAGGAATGGCTAAATTTATCCTGAAACGGCTGGGCATGATGCTGATCGCCATGTTTATGATCATCCTGCTCACCTTTGTCATCATGCACTCGGTGCCGGGCAGCCCCTTTACCAACACCAAGGGCGTGCCAGATGAGGTCATTGCGGCCATGGAGGCCAAGTACGGCCTGGACCAGCCCTATTATGTGCAGTTCTTCTCCTACCTGGGCGGTGTTCTGCAGGGGGATTTCGGCCCCTCGTACCGGTATACCGGCCAGACGGTCAACGATTTTATCGCCGCCGGCGCGCCGGTGTCGGCGCGGCTGGGCCTGGTCACGGTGGTGTTCGTGCTGGCGGCCGCCATCCCCATGGGCATCCTGGCGGCGCTGAAAAACGGCAAATGGCAGGATATGCTGCTGATGGCGCTGGCCACCATCGGCGTGACCATCCCCTCCTTTGTCATTGCGTCGCTGCTGATCTATGTGTTTTCCTACATGCTCAACTGGCTGCCCACCTTTGGCCTGGACAGCTGGCAGGGGTACATTTTGCCGGTCATCGCACTGGGCGGCTACTCGGTCAGCTACATTGCCCGGCTGATGCGCTCCAGCCTTTTGGAGGTCATGGGGCAGGACTACATCCGCACCGCCCGCGCCAAGGGCCTGACCGAGTTTGCGGTGGTCGCCAAACACGCGCTGCGCAACGCGCTGATCCCGGTGGTCACGGTGCTGGGGCCCACCATTGCGGGGCTGCTGACCGGCAGCTTTGTCATCGAGCGGATCTTCGCCATCCCCGGCCTGGGGTTCTATTTCGTCAACAGCGTTTCCCAGCGCGACTACACCACCATCATGGGCATGACGATCTTTTACGCCGCCTTTTTGATGGCCATGGTGCTGCTGGTCGATATCTTCTATTGCCTGATCGACCCGCGCATCAAATTTGAAAACAACTGAGGGGGTGGCCAAGATGGCAGAACTGACACAGCAGAACAAATGGGCGCCGCTGGCCGCCACCGACGCCGACCGCGAAAAGATCTGGGCCAAAAGCCGCAGCTTTGCCGGGGATGTGTGGTACCGTTTCCGCCACAAACCCACCGCCATTGCAGGCTTTGTCATCATTTTGGTGCTGGCGCTGTTTGCGCTGGTGGGGCCGATGCTGACTCCCTACGACTACGCCATGCAGAACCTGGAGCTGGTCAACATCCCGCCGCTGATGAAGGTCTATGTGGGGCCTTCGGGCGAGTATCTGTACATCACGCAGAACCTGCGGGTGCTCTCGGTCAACCCGGACGGCACGCTGGGCCACCAGCTGACCCGTGTGCGGGAGGAAGATGACAAGAGCATGACCATCTACGAGTCCAACGGCCAGGAGGTCGCCCTCTACTACGGCGGCAGCCCCTACGTCATTGCGGACGAGGCCACCGGCAACATCTATTCCACCAAAATGGTCTGGAACGGCAGCTACCTGCTGGGCACCGACGCGCTGGGGCGCGACATTCTGGCCCGGCTGATGTATGGCACCCGCGTCTCGCTGGTGGTGGCCTTTGTGGCCGCGCTGGTCAACATGGTCATCGGCATTTTGTACGGCGGCATCGCCGGCTATGCCGGCGGCGCGGTGGACGCGGTGATGATGCGCATTGTGGATATCATCTCCACCATCCCGCTGACGCTTTACGTCATCCTGATCATGCAGCTGCTGGGCAACGGCATCCAAAGCATCATCATCGCGCTGGGCACCGTCTACTGGGTGGACATGGCCCGCGTGGTGCGCGGCCAGGTGCTCAGCCTGAAACAGCAGGAGTTTGTGCTGGCGGCCCGGACCATCGGCTCCTCGCCGGCCACCATCCTGCGGCGGCACCTGCTGCCCAACGCGCTGGGCTCCATCCTGGTCACCGTCACCATGCTGATCCCCTCGGCCATCTTTATGGAGGCCTTCCTCAGCTACCTGGGCATCGGCCTGCAGGCGCCGCTGGCCAGCCTGGGCACCATGTGCAACGACGCTTCGGCCAACCTGCGCACCAGCCCCCACGAGATGTTTATCCCTGCGCTGATGATCTGCCTGATCATGTTTGCGTTCAACTTTGTGGGCGACGGCCTGCGCGACGCGCTGGACCCCAAACTGAAAAAGTAAGGCGCCGGGCGCGATTGGAATTTTGGAAAAAGGTTGAAGAGATATGGACGAAATCTTGAAGGTGGAGGGCCTGAAAACCTCCTTTATGACCTCCTCCGGCGAGGTACAGGCGGTGCGCGGCGTCAGCTTCGGCGTGCGCAAGGGCGAGATCCTGGGCATTGTGGGCGAATCCGGCAGCGGCAAAAGCGTCACCTCCATGACCATCCTGCGGCTGCTGGCCGACACCGCCCGCATCAAGGAAGGCGCTATCCGGTTTGAAGGGCAGGACCTGACCAAAGTCAGCGAGAAGGAGATGCGCGCCATCCGCGGGCAGAAGATCGCCATGATCTTCCAGGACCCCATGTCCTCGCTGAACCCGCTGGTCCCGGTGGGCAAACAGGTGGCCGAGATCATGAAGATCCACCACCCTGAAATGAAGCCGGAACAGCTGAAACAGCGCACGCTGGAACTGTTTGAGCAGGTGCGCATCCCCGAAGCCGCCAAGCGGCTGAGATCCTACCCGCACGAGTTTTCCGGCGGCATGCGCCAGCGGGTGATGATCGCCATGGCGCTGGCCAACCGCCCCGACCTGCTGATCGCCGACGAACCCACCACCGCCCTGGATGTGACCATCCAGGACCAGATCCTCAAACAGCTGCGCAGCCTGCAGCGGGAGTACGGCACCAGCATCATCTTTATCACCCACGACCTGGGCGTGGTGGCCGAGCTGTGCGACCGCGTGGTGGTCATGTACGGCGGCCTGATCATGGAGGAGGCCCCCATCGAGGAGATCTTTGCAAACCCGCTGCACCCCTACACCATGGGCCTGCTGGCGTCCATCCCCGGTGTCCACAAGGACAAGAGCGAGCGGCTGCAGTCCATTGCCGGCAGCCCGCCGGACATGACCAGCCCGCCCGCCGGCTGCCCCTTTGCCCCCCGCTGCCCCTACGCCCGCAACATCTGCGCGGCCGAGTGCCCGCCCTACATGCAGGCCGGCGGCCACCGGGCCATGTGCTGGCTGCTGCAGCCGGACGCCCCGGCTGAACAGAACCCGCTGTACGGCAAGCTGGCCGCCGCGGAAAAGGAGGTGCAGTGACATGGAAAACCAGCCGGTATTGCAGGTGGAACACCTGACCAAGCATTTCCCCGCAGGCAAAAAGAACGTGGTCCACGCGGTGGACGACGTGAGCTTTACGCTGCAAAAGGGCCGCACCTTCGGCCTGGTGGGCGAGTCCGGCTGCGGCAAAAGCAGCTGCGCCCGCACCATCATCCGCATCTACGAGCCCACCGGCGGCAAGATCCTGCTGGACGGGCAGGACATCAGCCACATGAAGTCCCGCCAGCTGCAGCCGCTGCGCCGCAAGATGCAGATGATCTTTCAGGACCCCTATGCCTCCCTCAACGCCCGCATGACGGTGCGGGACATCATCGCCGAGCCGCTTTTGGCCCACCACGTAGCCAAAAGCCGGCAGGAGATCGACGAGTACGTTTACCCCATGCTGGAGCGCGTGGGCCTGACCCGCGAGCACGCCGGCCGCTACGCCCACGAGTTTTCGGGCGGGCAGCGGCAGCGGGTGGGCATTGCCCGCGCGCTGGTGCTCAAGCCGGAGCTGGTCATCTGCGACGAGCCCATCTCGGCGCTGGACGTGTCCATCCAGGCACAGGTGGTCAACCTGCTGCGGGACTACCAGCAGGCGGAGGGCACCTCCTACCTGTTCATCGCCCATGACCTTTCGATGGTGCGCTACGTCTCGGACGACGTGGGCGTCATGTACCTGGGCCAGCTGGTGGAGACCTGCGAGTCGGAGGAGATCTACAAGAACCCGCTGCACCCCTACACCAAGGGCCTTTTGTCCTGCATCCCGGTGGCCGACCCCAAGGTGGCCCGCAGCCGCGAAAACACCGGCGTCTCCGGCGACCTGCCCAGCCCGGTCAACCCGCCCAAAGGCTGCCGCTTCCACACCCGCTGCCCCTACGCCAAGCCCGTCTGCGCCGAGGAAGTGCCCCCCATGTGCGAGGCTGCCCCCGGCCACCGCGTGGCCAGCCACCTGTACGGGGGCTGAAACGCCCCCTCTGTCTGCCGTTTCGGCAGTGTTTGCAGCCTGTACGCCGTATGCTGTATGCCGGCCGCTGCTTTATTTCGGTTGCCCCGCCGGACTTGCCCGGCGGAGAACATAGTCCGCAAACCAACCAAAAGAAACGAGGGAAGAAAACATGAAAAAGAAAGCCATCAGCGCCGCGCTTGCCGGCGCGCTGGCGGTCTCGCTGCTCAGCGCGTGCAGCTCCTCCAGCGAGCCCCAGAACATCGCCGACGTGACCAGCTCCTCCAGCGAGGCCGCCAGCTCCTCCACCACCCAGGAGGCCGCCGAGCCCGCCGGCGCACAGGAAATGACCTTTGTGCTGAACAACACGCCCGACGGCCTGGACCCCGGCGTCACCAACAACAGCTTTGCCCAGTACGTCATCATCAACTGCTTTGAGGGCCTTGTCACCTATGACGAGAGCGTCAGCCTGGTGGGCGGCAGCGCCGAGAGCTGGGATGTGAGCGACGACGGCACGGTCTACACCTTCCACCTGCGCGACGGCCTGAAATGGAGCGACGGCACCCCGCTGACCGCCAGCGACTTTGTCTACGCCATCCAGCGCGTGCTGACCCCGGAGACCACCGCCCAGTACGTCAGCATGGTCACCGGTTATGTCAAGGGCGCGCAGGAATACTACGACGGCACCGGCACCGCCGAGGACCTGGGCGTCAAGGCCATCGACGACCAGACGCTGGAGATCACCCTGCTGCAGCCCACCAGCTACTTTATCGACGTGCTGAGCATGTGGGTCTATGACCCCGTGCAGCAGGCCACCGTGGAGGCCAACGGCGACAGCTGGACCACCTCTGCCGAGACCTACATCTGCAACGGCCCCTTCAAGGTCACCGAGATGAACGCCAACGAGAGCGTTGTCCTGGAAAAGAACGAGAACTACTGGGATGCCGACAATGTCACGCTGGAAAAGCTGACCTTCCGCTACATCCTGGACAACTCCACCGCCCTGACCGCCTACGAGTCCGGCGAGGTGGACGGCATCATCAGCGTGCCCAGCTCGGACTATGCCCGCCTGAAAGCCGAGAACGCCGGCCTGCAGGTCTACCCCAGCTACGGCACCGTCTACTACAACATCAACTGCTCGGTGGAGCCGTATGACGACCCGCTGGTCCGCAAGGCGCTGTGCCTGGCCATCGACCGCCAGTCCCTGATCGACAACGTGGTCCAGGTGGATGCCGAGCCCGCTTACAGCTTCCTGGCGCCGGGCTACATGGTGGACGGCGTTGACATCACCGAGGGCCGCAGCGACTACGGCCTGTCCGCCACCGCCGACGTGGAGGCCGCCCAGGCGGCTCTGGCCGAGGCCGGCTACCCCAACGGCGAGGGCTTCCCCACGCTGCAGCTGTCCTACTACCAGGACGACACCGTCAGCCGCATCGTCGAGGCCATGGCCGAGATGCTCAAGACCAACCTGAACATTGACGTGGAAGTTTCCTCCAACGACTGGGCCATCTTCTACGAGAACGTCGTGCAGGGCGAGTACGAGGTCGCCGCCATGGGCTGGAGCGCCGACTACCTCAACCCCATGAGCTTCCTGCCGCTGTTTATGACCGGCGATTCCACCAACAACTCCTTCTATTCCAACCCGGAGTACGACGCGCTGGTCCAGCAGGTCATGAGCGAGAGCGACCCCCAGGCGGCCGCCGAGCTGACCATGCAGGCCGCTGACATTGCCTCCAACGATTACTGCTGCCTGCCGCTGTACTACAAGGCCAACACCTTCCTGATGCACGACAACATCAGCGGCTTCTATATGACCGCATCCGGCAGCCTTTACTTCAAGGACGTGGTCGTGTCCTGATGCGCTGTATCATCCGCACCAAAGGCTTTGGCGAGATGAGGTTCCGGCTGTACCCGGAGCACGCCCCCCTCACGGTGGAAAACTTTGTCAAGACCGCCCGCAGCGGCTTTTACGACGGCCTGTGCTGGTGCCGCATCGTCGAAGGGTACGTCATCCAGGCCGGCTCGCCGGACAATGACATCATGACCGACAGCGACTGGCACATCAAGGGCGAATTTGCCGAAAACGGCGTCAGCAACCCGCTGCAGCACATCCGCGGCGCGCTGTCGATGGCGCGGGACGACGGCTTTGACACCGCCGGCACCCAGTTTTTTGTGGTGCACCGCGACGCCCATAAGCTGGACGGCCGCTATGCGGCCTTCGGCGAGATGGAGTCCGGCTTTGATGTGCTGGACGCTATCGCCGCCCTGCCCACCCACGGCCCCGAAACCTGGAACAAACCGGTGGAGATGCCGGTGATGGAACAGGTCCTGATCGAGGACTGACGCTTTCCGCCGCAAAGCCGCATCATCAAAAACACCGCCCCGCCTGTACCGGCAACCGGTACGGACGGGGCGGTTTGGCATATCGTTTGGGTTTGCGGCGCGCCTGCATGTTTTGTTGAAAGTTTGCCGGTGGCTGGGCTTTATGTATCGGGCGGGTCCTGCGGCGGGCTGCCGGGCTGTGCCGGGGGCGCGGCGGGCGCCGCTGCGGAGCCGGCAGTCTCGGCGGCCCGGCGGGCGGCGGCCTCCCGCGCGGCCTGCTGCTCGGCGCGGATGTCGGCGCTGAAGCGGCCGGGGTGGGCGCGGTAAAGCGGCTCCCAGGCGGGCTGGTAACCAAACACCGCGTTGGGCAGCAGCGGGTACAGCCGGTCCAGGATCCGGTCGGCCTCGGCGGGGGAGGCGGCGGGGATAAAATACCGCCGCCTTCTGGCCTGCGGGGAGCGGGCGCACAGCACCACGCCGCGCCGGCGGCCCTGCACCCGGTAGACCCAGACCACGTCAGGGGCGTACAGCAGCCAGCTGTCGGCGCCGTTTTCGCACAGCACCCAGCGGCAGTTGGCCCGCAGGTGCCCCAGCGGCGGGGTCTGGCGGTAAAACTCGTCCAGCTCCGGCCAAAGCAGCGGGGCCTGCTCGCCGGCGGCCGCCATCAGGTAGGCGGCCGGCTGGGCCGGGCCGCGGCTGGTCACGGCCCGCACCGCGGCGGCCAGCCCGGCCAGCGCCAGCAGCGCGGCCGCCAGCACCCCCAGCTGCAGCGTCTGCTCGGTGTAGCCGCCCACCTGGCCGCACACCAGCACCAGCGGCAGAAACCGCGCCTGGTCGTCGGCGGTCAGGCTGCCGTAATTGGTAACGCTGCGGTAAAACTCCTGCTCCTGGGCGTCCATGCGGCGGATGGTGCCCCGCACCACCACGGCCGACCCGTCCAGCGATCCGGCCCGGCCCTCCATCACGGCGGCGGTGGAAGCCAGCACCGCCTGGGCCTCGCCCAGCCGGGCCGTGTCCACATCCAGCCCCATAAACTGGCTGCTGCCCACCGGGATGATGTAGTTGCGCCGCACCGTCTGCTCGGTGCCGGTGCTGTCCCGGCGGACGGTCTCGGCGTACCAGTCGTAGATGATGTCCACGCGGGCGGCCACGTAGCGGCCCTCCAGCCCGTCAATGTCCGCGGCGTACAGGTCGGCGGGGCCGCGCACCATGGCCGCCAGCCCCGGCGCAAACAGGGCAAGCAGCAGCAGGGCCAGCGCAAAAAGCACCGCGGCCCGCACCAGTTTTTTGCGCCGCACGCTGCGCTGCAGCTGCCGAAACATGGCCATGCCCCCTTTTGCGCAGTGCCCTGTGCCGGGCGGTGCCGCGCCTGTTTTCTGCCTTTATCCTACCACAAGGCTGGGCAATGCGCAAGCGGCCCGCGCTTACTGTTCCGGCTCGGGGCAAAAGCCGTCCAGGTACAGCCGGGGCAGGCTGTACCGGTCGGCCAGCAGGTCGGCGGGGGCTGCCGCCGGGCGCAGCGGCAGGCCGTCGGCGGCGGGCAGGCGCACTGCGGCGGCAAACCGGCCGCGGGCGGCAAACACCGCGCTGCCGCCGCCCTCGCCGGCCAGGCGGGCCAGCAGGGCCGCGGCGTCTCCGCGGGGGTCGGCGCCGCCGGCAAGTTCCAGCACGGCGGCGCAGCCGGCTGCACGGCAGCACAGCCGCACCCCGTCTGCCCCCGCCTGCAGCGCACAGCGCAGCCAGGCCAGCACCGCCGCCTGCAGCAGCGCCGGCCGCGCCAGCACCGGCAGGGGGCCGTCGTCCAGCCGGGCCGCCAGCCATCCGGGGCGGCGGCGCAGCATCTCGGCGGCGGCGCGGCACAGCGCGTCCAGCTCGCCGGCAGCGTCGGCGGCGCAGGCGGGCGGCGGGGCGGGGCACAGCAGTTCGGCCGTGGTCAGCAGGCGCAGCCGGGGCAGTACCGGGCCCGGCCGCTGCCCGCACAGGGCCCTGCGGGCGGCCTGGTCGGCCAGCGCGCCGCGCAGGGCGGTAAGATCCGGCATGGCGGGGCACCTCCTTTGGGTTCAAACTGCGCCGGGGGCCGGCACCCGGCCCGGCACTGTGCCAGGGCAGGCGGGCAGGCCCGCACCGCCCCGCCCGGCGCTCGGCGCTTCCTTTATTGTATGCAGCGGCGCTTAAAATAGCCGCCCGGCCGCCCAAAAACGCCCGGCTGCCGCCCCGTGCTGCAAATTTTTTGCAAAAATTGCGTTAAAAGAATAACATTCCCCCTTGCAGTTTGCCAGATAATGGGGTACAATAACAATGTACCGTAGCGCGGTGTGGTCGCACCGCGAGGTGGGGGCATCCCCTTAATACAAAATCTTGGGAGGACTTAACTATGGCTGTCAAAGTTGCTATCAATGGTTTTGGCCGCATCGGCCGTCTGGCGTTCCGTCAGATGTTCGAGGCCGAGGGCTACGAGGTCGTCGCGATCAACGACCTGACCAGCCCCAAGATGCTGGCGCATCTGCTGAAGTACGATACCGCGCAGGGTTCTTTCCTGGGCCACATCGGCGAGAACA
>ERZ1643249.1910-NODE-1910-length-20126-cov-98.798814_pt1 | contig 20126 bp, 17 predicted proteins | sample MGYA00579263_ERZ1643249 | MGnify/ENA primary metagenome ERZ1643249 (study PRJEB29033, sample SAMEA4952264) | chicken gut metagenome | biome: Broiler Chicken; feature: Gastrointestinal Tract; material: Caecum | place: Ireland | collected 2018 | study: Broiler... | reverse complement strand
ACCACGAGCTGGTCAAACGCCGGGTACAGCCGGTGGGCATCATGTTCTCGGAGTATTATTTCTACCTGACCGCCTTTCTGGAGGACAAAAGCCACTTTGAAAACCCCGGCGACCTTTTTCCCACCATTTACCGCATCGACCGCATTGCGTCCTTTCAGGTGCTGGACGAGCATTTCCGCGTGCCCTACCGCGACCGCTTCGAAGAAGGCGAGTTCCGCAAGCGGGTGCAGTTCATGTACGGCGGCCGGTTGCAGCACATCAAGTTCCGCTACACCGGACCCTCCATCGAGGCCGTGCTGGACCGCCTGCCTACAGCCAAGATCGTGGATGAGGATAAGAACGGCTGGACCGTGGAGGCCGAGGTGTTTGGGAAAGGGATTGAGATGTGGGTGAGAAGTCAGGGGGAGTATATTTCTGAGGTAGAAGAAAAGGAAGCATAAGGAATCTCTAAAACAAAAAGGAGAATAAAGAAAATGTCAACTTGTAACTATGTATATGCTGTTGAAAAAGGTTTTATAGCCGACCCGGAAGAATCCGTTCGAAGCTCGATTTTTAAGCAGTATGAAAGAGTTCTTGTAGAAAGTCTGATTACGTCTTTTGGACTGGATTTTCTTGTCCGCGACCGTGTTGGCGGCGATGTGGATACCATTCACAATGTGCGTCAGATAGGCCAAAATCCAGACATGGTCTATAAAAACAAGGCAAATGAAAAGGCATATCAAAACCGTGGAGAATATTCATCTGCTGAATACCACAGCGACCCACGCTACAAAGAAATTAATCGTAAGGTAAGCGAACAGAAAAAGGCTGGCACTTTAAGGGATGCGTATACAGGAGAAAAAATAGCGCGCAATGGAAAAACCGATCTGGATCATGTTAAATCTGCAAAGGAAATTCACGATGACCGGGGCAGAGTTTTAGCAGGTGTGAAGGGGACCGACCTTGCAAATAGTGAGGAAAACTTGAAACCAACAAACCCCCACACCAATCGCACGAAAAAAGCAAAATCCATGCCGGAATTTTTGGATCAATACGGTGATGAATATACCGACGAGCAGAAAAAACGGATGCTTGAAGTGGACGCAAACGCCCGCCAAAGCATAGACGCTAAAATCAATTTAGCCTATTACACCAGTCCCCGCTTTGCAAAAGACCTGTCGCTGGCGGCGGGTACCGTAGGGCTTCAAATGGGTGTCCGGCAGGCGTTGGGATTTGTTTTTGCTGAGATGTGGTTTGCCGTCAAGGACGAATTTCAGTTTGATGATGGCGGTTCCTTTGACCTGGGCGAATTTCTGGGGAAACTTGGCCGTGGTATTCAGCGAGGCTTCGAGAACGCAAAGCGCAAATTCCCTGCACTGTTTGAAAAGTTTCTCAGTGGAACGGTTGGAGGCGCGCTGGCCAGTCTAACGACGACGCTCTGCAATATCTTTTTTACTACCGCCAAGAATGCCGTCCGCTTGATACGCCAGGCCTGGGCGTCCATTGTAGAGGCCTGCAAGGTGCTGTTTATCAATCCACAGAGCTATCCTTTTGGAGAACGGATGCGGGCTGCGGCTAAAATTCTTGCGACCGGTGCCAGCGTTGTGGTGGGTGTTTTGGTCAATGAAGCGGTTTCAAAAATCGTAACGCTGCCGGTCGTGGGGGAAGTTGTACCGGCTTTCTGCGGTGCGTTTGTATCCGGGATTATGAGCTGTACGATGCTCACTTTTTTGGACAGGAGCGAGCTGGTCAACAAACTGGTGGCCTCTCTGAATAATCTCCGCACCGTTGAAGATGACATCAACTATTATAAAGAACAAGCCGCGTATTTTGAACATTATGCCGCTGAGCTGGAAAAGATCGACTTGGATGCTTTCCGCAAGGAGACGGCTATCTATAATCGTATTGCAGGTCAAATTACATCCATTCAGAGTGAGGAAGATTTGAACCAGGCCCTCAAGAAAGCCTATGAAATGTGTGGTCTGCCCTTGCCCTGGGCAGGGTATTCATCTTTTGATGCAGCTATGCGGGACCCTCATATGAGGCTGGTGTTTGGGTAATGTTTGTCTGTGACCGTTGCGGCGCGTGCTGCCGCCATTTGGAGTTGTCTCCGCTTTACAGAGAATTAGACCGCGGGGATGGTATCTGCAAATATTTATCCGACAACCTGTGCAGCATTTATGAAAACAGGCCTCTTATATGCCGGGTGGATGCAAGCTATGACGCCTTTTTTAAGGACGTTATGAGCCTGGAAATGTATTATAAGCTCAACTACGAGTCTTGTAATAAATTGAAAAAACTATAAGGAGGAAATTTTATGCCATTACCGTTGATTTTGGGAGGACTGGCCGCTGTTGCAGGCGCAGCCGGCGTAGGCGCCGGCGTGCATGGGGCGGTCAAAATGAAAGAGGCAAATGACACTCAGAAAGCCGCGCAGGAAAGACACAATCGGAATCTGAAGCGGTTTGAACAGGAAAGCGACAAAACCAACCGTGAAATGGACAGCCTCGGTACATTGGAGCTGTCTATTTTGAAAGACTTCGATCAATTTTCGGAAGCGTTTGAGAAGATTCAGAACAAACCTGAATTTAAGGACTTGGCACATGAGAAATTTCAGATTCCACAGTATGACAAAGAAAAATTGAAAGAGGTATCCATTGGCGCAGGCGTATTGTTGGGCGGTCTTGGCGGTGCGGCGGCAGGCACAGCGGGCGGCTTTGCAGCTGCAGGCGCTACCACAGCTGCCGTGATGGCACTTGGGACAGCTTCTACCGGCACGGCTATTGCTTCTTTGAGTGGTGCCGCTGCTGTAAATGCAACATTGGCCGCGCTGGGCGGCGGCGCTCTTGCGGCTGGCGGCGGTGGTATGGCTCTGGGATCTGCTGTCCTGGGCGCGGCTACTTTGGGTGTTGGGCTATTGGTTGGCGGCGTGATTTTCAATATTGTAGGAGGCTCTATCTCTGACAAGGCAGATGAGGCGTGGGCTCAGATGCTGAAAGCGGAAAAGGAAATCGACCGCATCTGCAGTTACTTGAAAGATCTGGCTGGCGCTGCGGATCAATACAAGGGTACACTCTTAAAAGTTCAGGCACTATATGATTTGCACCTGCGTAAATTGCAGCATATCGTTATTTGGGAGGGCCGTACAGACTGGAATACTTACACCGTTGGCGAACAGATGACGATTGAAAACACGGTACTGTTGGTAGGCCTGCTTTACAACATGTGTAAAGTTCAGCTCGTACTAAAGAGTGACAGCGAGAACGGTGTCAACCGTGTCAACCGCGCTGAGATTGATAAGAGCGTAACCAACGCAAAGCAGCTCACAGGTGAAATCCTCGAAAGAGAAGACAGCATATCTTAAAAATATCTGGAATCCTGATAAAGTCTAAATCAACACAAAGCAAAAAGAGGGCGGCGCTTTTTGAAAGAGTGCCGTCCTCTTTTAATGACAGGCCGAAAAGCAGACCAAGCAGCAAAGGGGAAGACGCGGAATGCCAGACACCGGGACCGAGAAGATACAGCGGCTGCTGCTCATGCAGGAGCGCCTGCTGGATGGGAAAGTGCTGCATAAGACAGACTGTGCCGACAAATTCCACGTGACGGCCAAGAACGTCCAGCGGGATTTGGAGACGCTGCGGCTTTTCTTCGCCGAGAGAAAGGACGGCTGGGAGATTGTCTGTGACCAGCAGGCCCGCGGCTATCGCCTGACTCGCTGTGCGTCACGGACCCTGACCAGCAGCGAGGTACTGGCGGTGTGCAAAATCCTGTTGGACAGCCGGTCGATGGTCAAGGAGGAGATGTTCCCAATTCTGGACAAGCTGGTCCAGAACGGCGCTCCGGCGGCGCAGCTCAAACAGGTGGAAACGCTGATCGCAAACGAGCGCTTCCACTACATTGAACCACACCACGGCCAGAAGTTCATCCAGTCCCTGTGGGATTTGGGCGTCGCCATCCAGCAGCACCGGGTGATTAAAATCACCTATATGTGGATGAACGGCCGCAACACAGTGCGCACCCTGGAACCGGTGGGCATCCTGTTCAGCGAGTACTATTTTTACCTGGCAGCTTACATTCAGGGGATAAACAAATCCCGTTTTGCTGACCCGCAGGATGCAGGCCCTACCATCTACCGCATCGACCGCATTGTGGATCAGCGCATGACCGATACCCACTTCCCGGTGATCTATGCCAATCGCTTTCAGGAAGGGGAGATGCGCAAGCGGATTCAATTCATGTACGGCGGTCCGCTGGTGAAGATTCGCTTTGCGTACACCGGCCCAAATCTGGAATCGATTTTGGACAAGCTTCCCACCGCCCGCCAGACCGGGCAGGACCCGGAGGGACACCCCATTCTGGAGGCAGAAGTCTACGACGGCCAGGGCTTCCAGATGTGGCTGCGCAGCCAGGGTGAGTGGATACAGAGGATCGAGAAATTTTAAGGAAAGCAGCCTGCTGACCGGCAGACCGATTTCTTTTTGTCGTTGACATGTGGAAGATTCTCCGATACAATAAAACCGGCAAGGAGGGAAGGTAGTGCAATGGCAAAACGGGATAGCCTTGATTTTCGCGCGGACCTGATGAGCGGTGATATTGTGGCAGGGCATATTCGAGCCCGTCATGTGGAGCCTGTCTGCCCGGAGTTGCTGCCCCTTTGCTTCCAGCGGGGTGGGGATGTGGCCGACTGGCTGGCGCACCGCGCGATCGATGCGCACCGCACGCACTCTCGGCTTTTGAAAAAAGTCCTGCGGCTGAAAGAGCGGGATGACATCAGCACAGCGCTGCATTTCAACGCCGCGACCATTACCGACAACTATTGGGTCCGGCCGGAAGGCAGCGGGCTGACCTGGGAACAGGTGCGCTTTCATGAAAATGATTTTGCAGACCTTGCTTTGTCTGGCAAGCTGTCAGATTTCTCCAAAAAGCCCAGCCGTACCCCCGAGCTGACCAACACCGGCAGCTTTGAAAAATGCTGGCGCTATGAGGATGGCGCCTGGTGGATGTACAAGGCCGGCACCGATGCAGAGCGGTTTTCGGAACTGTTTGTGTATGAGCTGTGCAGGGCATTGGGCTTCCCGGTCGCTGAATACCAGAATCGCGCCCCCTACATCCGAACCAGAGATTTCACCGGCGGCAAATGGAACTTTGAACCGGCGGCCTATCTGGTGGGGGACGATGAGGACTATGAAACCAACTACCAGACTTTTCTGCGGTTTGGGCAAGAGGTGGCGGACCAATATGTGGAACTGCTGTTGATGGACACCATCTGCCGCAATGCCGACCGGCATACCTATAACTATGGCCTGCTCCGGGAACAAAAGACCGGCAAGGTGGTATCGCTGGCCCCCAACTTTGACAACAACATTGCCCTTATCAGCGGCGGAATGGATGACGGCCCCCGCCGTCCCGATCTGCTGACCGAGCTGCTGGAGGAATTTGAGGCGGCCACCGGGGCAGTCACAGACTATACGGCCCGGCATGAGATTCCGACTATGACGCCGGAGCTGATTGCACAGTGCTGTGAGAAAACGGGCATTCCGGCGGATGTGGAGTATATTCAACAATTTGTGCTGGCTGGGTGGAATATGACGCCGCTGGCCAAAATATGAAGAAAACATTGGCGCTTGCCTTTGCGGCAGGCGCTTTTTGATTGTGTATACTTGACGGTCTGGCGGCTTCATGGTAAAGTGAAAGAAACGAACAACACCGGAGAGGAGGCAGCGAAGATGCGCAAGAAACTGCCGGTCGGGATTGAGAATTTCGAGGAATTTTCAAAAGAAAATTTCTACTACGTCGACAAGACCATGTTCATCACAGAGCTTCTGCAAAACTGGGGGAAGGTAAACCTTTTTACCCGCCCCCGTCGCTTTGGCAAGACTTTGAACATGAGCATGCTGAAGTGTTTTTTTGAGATCGGCACAGACAAGAGCTTGTTTGACGGTCTGAAAATCGCAGAAAATAAAGAGCTGTGTGCGGAATACCAGGGGCAATTCCCGGTGATCTTCATCAGTCTGAAGAGCGTGGACGGCCTGACCTTTGCATCCGCAGCGGCGGCGCTGCGCACGGTGATCGGCAGAGAAGCCTCGCGCTTTCAGTTCCTGAGGGATAGCGATAAGCTGTCCAAAGAAGACCGGGAAAGCTATGAAGCGCTGATCCATGTTGACAAGGGATTGTACGACATGAAAGATGAGCTATTGGCAGGAAGTCTCAAAAATCTTTCCCAACTGCTGGCCAAGCATTATGGCCGCCAAGTGGTTTTGCTGATCGATGAATACGACGTACCCCTGGACAAAGCCTTCCAGGCCGGGTACTACGATGAGATGGTGTCCCTCATCCGCAATTTGTTTGGCAACGCCCTTAAGACAAATGATAATCTCCAGTTTGCGGTCCTTACGGGCTGTCTGCGCATCTCGAAAGAGAGCATCTTTACCGGGCTGAACAACCTCAAGGTGCATACGATCGCAGATCCCCGCTATGAAGAATATTTTGGTTTTACTGACGAGGACGTGGACGAAATGCTGGCCTTTTATGGCCTGACCTCCCACAAGCAGGTAATGCAGGATTGGTACGACGGCTACACCTTTGGCAAGGTAAGCGTCTACTGTCCTTGGGATGTGATCAACTACTGCGACCTGCTGCGGGCCGACCCGGAAGCCGAGCCGGAAAACTACTGGGCCAACACCAGCGGTAACGGTATCATCCGGCGGTTGCTCAAAAAGGCGGATCAGACCACCCGGGACGAGGTGGAGCAGCTTATCAACGGTGAGACCATTGTCAAGACAGTCCGGCAGGAGCTGACCTATCGGGATATTGAGGACTCCATCGACAACATATGGAGCGTGCTGTATTCCACCGGCTACCTGACATCCAGAGGCCGGCTGCCCGGCAAACAGATGAAGCTGGCCCTTCCCAACCGGGAGGTGCGGGAGTTGTTCATCGACTTGGTGAAAGATTGGTTCCGGGAGGAGACCCGGGCGGATACCAGCCGCATCAACCGCTTCTGCACGGCGTTCCCGAAAGGGGACGTGGCTACCATTCAGGATATGCTCCACGATTACCTGTGGGATTCCATCAGCGTGAGGGACACGGCAGTGCGATCTAGCATGAAGGAAAACTTCTACTACGGGATGTTGTTGGGCCTGCTGCAAAGCCAGGGGAGCTGGATCGTCCGCTCCAATGCGGAGACTGGCATCGGGTACAGCGATATCTCGGTCGCCACGCCGGAACGGCTGGGGATGGTCATCGAGCTGAAATACGCCGAGGACGGCAATCTGGAAGCCGCCTGCGCCAAAGCTCTGGCTCAGATCGAGGAGAAAAAATACGCCGAAGCTCTGCGCCGCCGCGGGATGAAAACCATCCTGAAATATGGCATTGCCTTCTGGGAAAAGGAGTGTCAGGTGGTGCTGAAATCGTAATGTTGGCAAGCTTATTTTGTGGTGAAAACGCTGATAAAATCAGTTGTAAGGGTACATTGCAATGCATTTATACCATGGTAGTAAAGTGATCGTAGAATCACCTGAAATTCGGGTTCAGAAATACAATAAGGATTTTTATTTTGGTTTCTATTGTACGTTGCTCCCGGAACAGGCTATCCGCTGGGCCACTCGATTTGATGGTGTGGGCTATCTGAATGAGTATCTTTATACGCCGGATGAAAGCCTGAAGGTCAAACGTTTCCCTGAAATGACAGAGGAATGGCTGGATTTTATTGTACAATGCCGCTTGGGCAAGTCTCACGACTACGATATTGTGGAAGGCCCGATGGCAAATGACACCATTTTCAACTATGTGCAGAACTTTGTGGATGGGAAGATCAGCCGGGAGGCGTTTTGGGCGCTGGCAAAATTCAAACATCCTACCCATCAGATCAGCTTCCATACGGCTCGTGCCCTGACAACGTTGTCCTTTGTGAAAGGAAGTGTGGTACGAAATGAAAAATAACAGCGCCCTCTTTTACACTTGCAGCCTGCTTGAGTTTATAGGCCGCAGGCAGAAGTTAAAGCGGTCTGAACTGGTGCGTTTTCTGGGGAGCGCAACGATCGACCACATTTATCGTTACGCAGACATTTTCCACTGCGAGCCGATTGAAAAAACCGCGGATGATTTTGTTACAAATTATAGCATTCCTCGTGGTGATTTTGACAATGTAACCGCTTGCCGCTACACCGTGCCCGACTATTGGGATATTGGTGAAGTATATGAACGATTGATCGAGGATGTCTGCGGCGATGACGAAGGACGCACCATAGAATGCCTGATGGAAGTCTATACCTCCTGGATGGATGCTGTTATTTCAGATTACAACACCGATTTTTATTATCAGTCCCGGGAGTATATCTACGAGTGCTACAAAGAAGGCAAAGTACTTGCCTAGTAAAAAGTGTTTGAAAAAACTTCAATTATTGTCCCTTTCTACTAAAAAGGAAGCGTACTGTGCCTGAAAGGATTGAAATACCGAAGTATTCTCGTTTCTTTGGTCACACTGGTTTTACAATTGATGACTGCGGCGGTAGGCCAATGGAGTTTGATTATAAGCGCGCTTAAAAAGTTTGATAAAATAGTTTGTGTCCAGAATACCAACTGCTGCAGCGATACTGTTGACTGAGGCGTTGCTTTCGGCAAGGCGGCGGGCGGCCTGGCGCATTCGTACACCGGTCAGATAAGCAAGGAGTGTCTGGCCGGTTTCTTTATGGAACTGAGAGGCCAGCCAGGAGGAAGAAACTTCCAGTTCATCGGCCAGGTCCTGTACCGTGATGTGGTCGGCATAATGCCGCTCTATCTGATAAATGGCGCTAAGAACCAGATTGCTATAATGCTGATCCCGCCGCTGTCGAATGGCTTGGCAGTAAACACGGATGATCCGTTCGTGCTCAGCATCAATCTCGTCGATTGTTTTGGCGTTGCGGATGATGGTACTGCTTTCTCCCGAGAGCATATCGTTGACCAAAGCAGGAATGCCGGCTTCGGCAGCTGCCAGGCGGATTGTAGTGCGGTTGACGGCGGCAGAGGCTCGGGCAGTCTCCAGCGTCTGCCCCAAACGTTTGGTATAGGCTACTGAACGGTGCAGTTGCTGCCAGGCATGGATAGCAGCACGACTGTCTCCATGGCGAATATGATCCATGAACTCGTTCTCAATACGGTAACGCTCCTGGACCATTCTGGCATAGAGCTGGCGGGGTATATCCTCTGGGGGGACTTTCTGACCATTGGTATCTTGCTCGACACGTCGGACTAAGGTCAAAGTACCACCAAGACCCAGAGAACGGGCCAGACTGCGCGCCGTGTGCAGCATGTGGGACTCGGCGTAGACTGGGAAAGTCCCCCGCATGATCTGCAGGTCCTGCGCTGTGATATCCCGGATTTCAGCGCGCTTCAAGGCCATCTCACAGTCCTGGTGAGAGTATAACTCGGTGCAGAAGGGTCCGATCTCCACTGGTACTTTCCCCAGATAGAAAAACAGATACCGAACCCGGAAAGGGTCGGTCAAGCTAAGTACCTCACCGGCGGCAAGGCCCTCGAACATCTGCTTCAGCTGCTGCGGCAGTAGATAATGCTGGACGGAATGAAACTGATTTTTGGCGCAAAAAGCGGCCTGGCGGACAACGCTGTCCAGTGGTGTGACCGGCACATTGATGATGTCTTGCGCCAGAAGGCAGGCAGATTCCAAATCGATAGACATGTGCTTTCTCCTATTATATCGGGAATATTTCTATTTATTGACTGCAAATAATTCTATTTTATTTGCTTTTATTCTATCACAAAAATCAAAAACATGGTATCCTGATTTTTAGTGAGGGGGCCAAACGGAGCCGCGGCGCATGGCCCCGCCGGCGGCTTACAAACAAAACAGGAGGAACCATCATGGCAAAGGACTATAACCAGTTGGCAAAAGAAATCGTCGCCAAAGTTGGCGGCGAAGAAAATGTCATTTCGCTGACGCACTGTGTGACCCGTCTTCGCTTTAAATTGAAAGATGAGTCCAAAGCGGATACTGCAGGATTGAACAAAACCAAGGGTGTGATCAAGGTGCTGCAGGCAGGCGGTCAGTATCAAGTCGTCATTGGCAACGATGTGACCGATGCCTACGACGCTGTTCTGCGCAACAGCCATATCAAGGCTGCCGGGGAAGAGGGCGCGTCGGCTGCAAAAAGCACACCTGCATCCGGCAAAAAGAAGTCGGTGCTGGGCGACACCTTCGTTGGTATTGTGTCTGGCATCTTTATGCCCTTCATGGGCGCGTTTACCGCAGCGGGCTTAATCAAGGGCTTTTTGGTGCTGTTTACCACACTTGGCATTCTCAGCAATGAGAGCACTACGTATACTATCCTATATGCTGCAGGTGACGGCGTATTCTATTTCCTGCCTATCTTCCTGGGCTATACGGCTGGCAAGACCTTTGGGGCAAAGCCCTTTGTGTCCATGGCTATTGCCTGCGCTATGGTCTATCCCAATATCGTGGCTTTGAATGGCACCGAAGGAGTCGCCTTTTTGGGCATTCCGGTTCAGATGATCAGCTACACCAGCTCGGTACTGCCGATCATTGCGCTTTGCTTTGTTCAGGGACAGCTGGAAAAAGTTCTGTACAAGTACATTCCCAAGATGGTCAGCGGTATGCTGGTACCCTTGATTTCCGTGCTGGTGCTGGTGCCTCTGGGTTTTATTGTCATCGGTCCTGTAACGAACCTGATCGGTAATGTGCTGGCTTCTGTGATTACCAGTCTGATCAACTTCTGCCCGCCGGTTGCCGGTTTCCTGATGGCGGCGCTGTGGCCGGTTATGATCATCTTCGGCGTCCACTGGGCCTTTATCCCGGTTGCGTTGAATAACATGATGACTCTGGGCTATGATAACATCCTGCCCTTGACCGTTGGGTGCAACTTTGGCATTGCTGCCGCTACCCTGGCCGTCTTTCTCAAGACCCGCAACAACGAATTGAAAGAAACCTCCGGCCCGTCGGTGATTTCGGCTCTGATTGGCGGCATCACCGAGCCGGCTGTGTACGGCATTCTGCTGCGGTTCAAAAAGCCTATGGTCATCGTTTGTCTGGTCAATGGCATTGGCGGCGCAATCTGCGCCATGTTCCATGTGGTGCGTGCCACGCAGATCTCAGTCAATCTGCTGACCATGCCCGCCATTTACGCCGTGTACGGCCCCTGGGGCATTGTTGCCATTGTGGTTTCTTTTGTAGGGTCTTTTATCTTGACTTGGCTGTTTGGCTTTAACGATAAGATGCTGGAACAAGAATCTGCATCGTAAAAGTTGTCATGATGCCCCGCGGCCGCGGAATGCCGCGGGGCTTTTTTGATAGAAAGCAAGGAGGTAAACTATGATTCTGTCGCCGTTGTATCCCATCCAAAATCAGGTTCGAGCGGCTGTGTCCCTCGATGGATTGTGGCGTTTCCAGTTTGATCCCAAAGGAGAGGGGACTGTTGCAGGCTGGCCCGGCGGGCTGCCTGATCCTATCTCGATGCCGGTGCCTGCCAGTTTTTCAGACTTCTTTACCACCCATAGGGAACGGGATTATGTGGGAGATTTCTGGTATGAGACAGACTTTTTCCTGCCCGAAGGCTTTCCCGAAAGGGTATACCTACGATTTGGCAGCGTAACCCATCGCGCAGTGATCTACTGCAATGGCGTGGAAATCACCCGCCATGAGGGCGGCTTCTTGCCCATCCTGGCTGATGTGACCGCTGTGGCTAACCGCGGCCAGCGCAATAAAGTAGTAGTGCGGGTCAATAATGAGTTAAGCGAGAGCACTCTGCCCTGTGGTACTCAGAAGGAAATGCCGGATGGACGAAAGGTCAGCAAACCTTATTTTGATTTTTATAACTACTCAGGCATTCAGCGCAGTGTCTGGCTGATGGGTACGCCTGCTGAACCCATCACTGATTACAGTGTACATTATGAACTGGACGGTTCAGATGCCCTGGTCTACTACCGGATTGAAGGCGGCGGAGATCGCCCTGTCCATGCCGCCCTGCTGGACGATTGCGGCGTTACCGTAGCCGTGGCCGAAGGCCGCGAGGGTGTCCTGCGGGTAAAGAATGTCCGCCTGTGGCAGGTGCGCAGAGCTTACCTGTACCGATTGGTCATCAAAGCTGGGGCAGAGGACACGCCTTATGATCTCTATGAGGCAAAGATAGGGATTCGGACGGTTCAAATCAATGGGCATCATATCCTGATCAATGGCAAACCAGTTTATCTAAAAGGCTACGGCAAGCATGAGGATGCCGACATCATTGGCCGCGGCTTCAGCTGGGCGGTGGCCAAGCGTGACTTCGAGTGCATGAAATGGTCGGGGGCCAACTGTTTCCGCACCAGCCATTACCCCTATGCCGAAGAGTGGTACCAGATGGCTGACGAGGAAGGTTTTCTTATCATAGACGAGGTGCCTGCAGTGGGGATGATGCGCTCTACGCATAATTTTGCAGCGGCCGGCACCGGGCAATACACCTATTTCTTTGAAACGCCTACTGTTCCTGCCCTGCTGGAAAACCATAAGCAGCAGGTAGCTGAAATGATAGCCCGCGACAAGAACCATGCTTCGGTCATCGCCTGGAGTTTGTTCAATGAGCCTGAGACTACCAGCGAATATGCCCGAAAATACTTCAGCGAAGTGTTTGCTTTTGCCCGTACACTCGATCCGCAGAACCGCCCTTTGACTGGTGCGTTTGAAAAGAACAGCGCTCCCGACAAGTGCCGCTGCTATGATTTGTGTGATATGATCTGCCTTAACCGATACTATGGCTGGTACATCAGCGGCGGCCCCGAGATTGACGAGGCTGAGCAGAAATTCCGAGCCGAGATGGATAAGTGGGCTGCAAAAAAGTTGGATATTCCCTTTATCTTCACCGAGTTCGGTACCGATACCCTTGCCGCTGAGCATAAGCTGCCCAGTGTGATGTGGAGCCAAGAGTATCAGGATGAATACCTTGCCATGAATTTTGGCGTTTTTGACAGCTATGACTTTGTGCAGGGGGAATTGGTCTGGAACTTTGCCGACTTCCAGACCACCGAGGGCATCATGCGGGTGAACGGCAACAAAAAAGGTGTCTTTACCCGCCAGCGTCAGCCCAAGGATGCGGCTTTTGTCTTTAAGCATCGCTGGGAAGCCTTGCCCAAAGATTATAAAAAGGACTAAGAAAATAGAAGGCTGTATGCAGGTATCAAAACTGCATACAGCTTTTTGCTTAAGAAATCAAACTCCCGCCCTGCCGCAAAAATTCCAGCAGGTCTTTTTTACGGATACGCCAGGCAGCGCCCATCCGAAAGCCGGTCATTTTCCCTGATCGGAGCAGGTTGTAGATCGTATTGACGTGAACGCATAGAGTGTCCGCAGCCATAGCGGGCGTCAGGATGCTGGGCAGGCCATCCAGATCATCTTCGTCGATATCAGTATAGTACATGAGGATCGCCTCTTTTCTGTGAGGTAAGTTGCGCAATGTGAAGCTAAATGCGCCGTCACTTGGAAGCACTTCCTTCACAATGATTTTATGATTTTGTTTATGGACGGTTGTGAGGCGATGCGGCGAAATGTGTATCTTGTAGGAGTCTGTTATCATGCCGCACAAGACGGTTTTGCGAAAGATCACAGCATAAACATAAGATTCTGACGAGAAATGGGCATGCGTATTGGCTTCCGTGTTGGAATTATGCAAGGAGAAATGGTAGAATGGCTTATTCGGTGAATGTTCACTGCGAAGGGTGAAAATCCATCTCATACTTTGACGAAACGAAAGGCAAGCGCTGCGAAACAAATTGAATCTGATATTTTAACGGTTATAACTTACAAAACGAAGAATTTGCGATTGAAATCTCATCATACCTGTGATATCCTTATAAAAAGGAGAGAGGAGTTGATACTTTGATTAAGCGAGAAAGCTATCTGCGCCGCATTCGGCCTTTTATCGGGACTGAACTGGTGAAAGTCCTGACCGGTATTCGCCGCTGTGGTAAGTCGGTCATGATGGGACTTATCCAGGAGGAGCTGCTTTCTTCCGGAGTGGACAGCAGCCAAATCATTTCGATCAACTTTGAAAATATGAGCAATGCGCCTTTCTGCACGGCTGCGGCTCTCCATGATGAGATCATCCGCCGTACAGCAGGAATCAAAGGAAAGGTATACCTCTTTTTTGATGAGATTCAGGAGGTAGAAGCCTGGGAAAAATGTATCAATTCTTTCCGGGTAGAATTGGACTGTGACATCTATATCACTGGCTCCAATGCCAAACTGCTCTCTGGGGAACTGGCTACCTATCTGGCTGGGCGCTATGTAGAGTTTGTGATCTACCCGTTCTCTTTTGCAGAATTTGTGGAGCTGTATCATACCATCCGCCCAGAAGCGGACGTTCGTCAATGCTTCAATCGGTATCTGACTTTGGGTGGAATGCCGTACCTCGCCAATCTTCGTTACGATGAAACGGCCAGCCGCCAGTATCTGCGGGACCTGTTCAATTCGGTGGAGCTGAAAGATATCGTCAAACGCAACAACGTCCGGGATGTGGATATGCTGGAGCGGATCATTGCCTATGTGACAGCCAACATCGGCACGGTTTTTTCCTCCACGGCCATTTCCAAGTACCTGAAAAGCGAGGGACGGTCCGTGGCTCCGGAAACGGTGCTTGGCTATCTCAAGGCATGTACAGACGCTTTTTTATTCTATCAAGTCAAGCGCCAGGATATACAGGGCAAGAAAATCCTTACAGTCAACGAAAAATACTATGTAGCAGATCACGGCGTAAGGGAGGCGGTTTTTGGCGGCAATTTGCGGGACATCAATCTGGTTCTGGAAAACATTGTCTATATGGAACTGCTGCGCCGTGGTTACACGGTTACGGTGGGAAAGGTGGGCGACAAAGAAATCGATTTTGTCTGCGAACAGCAAGGGCAAAAGTTGTATATTCAGGTGGCCTATCTGCTGGCTTCGGAGGAGACCATTCAGCGGGAGTTTGGTGTCTACAGTCGAATCCGCGACAACTTTCCCAAGTACGTTGTCACCTTGGATGAGTTTGATATGAGCCGCGATGGAATCAAGCACCGCAATATCCGGGACTTCCTGCTGCAGGAAAAATGGGATTAACGTGCCGTGGTTTGTCCGCTGTTGCCTGAGTGAGAAAGAATAAAAAGCTGACTCTGCATAAACGTTTGAGAAAAAGCTCCTCCGCAGTGGGCTGTGCCTTCCGCCCTTACTGCTTCTAAAAGTACAGATATCCAAAAAGACCCGTATGCTCCGACCGGAAAACCGCGAGCATACGGGTTTTATTGATGAGTCATTTCAGTACATTTGTGATGGGAGCCAAGGCCACGCCCGCTACAGCGGCAACTACTTCTCCTACTTCCGGCAGGTTGGGCGCATCCAAGCAATACCGACCGGCGTAGCGTAACCAAGCGCAAATCAGCAAACAAAGTTCCCCTGCAGTGGGCCGTGCCAGGCCCGCCGCAGGGGAGTTTCATCGGACGAGGAGAGCCTGCGCAACGGCTGCGTGGATTCTATCGGCTTCAGCTACTGCACCCTGTTTCTAAAACCCTCTTTCCGCAGACTGACCTCAGATCACGCTGTCCGCATCGCCGCGCAGCCGCCGTCCCAGAAAATGGTGCACCATCGCCGTGCAATACAATAGAGCAAATCCCCACGCCAGCGGGTTGGCCAAGCAGATTCCCAAAAAAACGAGAGAATGGACCGCCAGCCACCCACCCAGCGTCCGGCCCAGCAATTCGCCCACGCCACTGAGGACAGCGTGCAGGCTGTAGCCCATGCCCTGCAGTGTGTTGCGCATGATCATCAGGCTGCCGTGGATACAAAACAGGCAGCTGATGACCCCGAGGTACTCCACCGACAAGGCTGCAGCAGGCCCACCGTCAGGACCCAGGACGATCCCGGTGAAAAATTCTTTGCCCATCAAAATCACCACCCAGGCAGCAGCGCAATAGATCAGCTGAATGGTCAAGCCGGCTTTGATTCCTGCCCGAATCCGGTCGTACCGCCCAGCCCCGTCGTTTTGTCCAGCATAGGTCGCCATGCCCATCCCCACCGACTCCATCGGCAGAGTGAACATCTGCCGGATCTTTTCGCCGGCAGTCTGGCCCGCAATTGCTGCCGTGCCCAGCCCATTAATGGCTCCCTGCATGATCACTGCCCCCAGGGCAGATACCGAATACTCAAACCCCATCGGAAAGCCCACCCTGCACAACTTGGCTATGTGGGGGCCGGAAATGCCCCGCAGGCCGGCACTGTTCCGGAGCAAGGCGGTGCGGCCGCAGATCCAGCCCAGATTCAGCAGACCGCTGACCAGCTGGCTGAGCACGGTAGCCAGCGCCGCGCCGGCCACCCCCATGGGGATGACTGCGATCAGAAAGTAGTCCAAAATCACATTCAGGACCGAGGACAAAAGCAGAAATAGGGTGGGCCGCCGGGAATCACCCGCAGCCCGAAGGACCCCAGCGCAGAAATTGTACAGAATGGTCGCCGGGATACCCAAAAAAATGACCTGGATATAGCGGATCGCGTCGGCCAAAATCTCTTCAGGGGTGTGGATCAGCCGGAGCAGGGGTTCTGACAGGATAAAGGTCCCGGCAGTCAGGACCACGCCCAGCAGGACGCAGAGCCATGCGCCGTTCCAGAAGTAGCGCCGGAAGCTCTCCGGATCCTTTGCGCCGGTAGCCTGGGCCAGCGGGATGGCAAAGCCGACACAGGCCCCCTGCACAAATCCCAGGGTGAGAAAATTCAGAGAGTAGGTCGTACCCACCGCCGCCAGAGCTGCATCGCCAATAAGCCGCCCCACCATCACTGTATCCACAAAGGAATACAGCTGCTGGAACAGTGTCCCCGCTACCAGCGGCATGGAGAAAAGCAGGATCTGCCGGATGGGGCGGCCCCGGGTCAGGTCCATCGCGCTGCTGTTTGCCATAAAGTACCTCCAGATTTGTTTTGCCTCCAGTATACCGTTGCTTTTTCGGCTTGTAAAAAATATAATAGCAATGCTAGTATAGTTTTTGCGAGGTGTTCCCATGACCTTTGAGCAGCTTCGTTATTTCTGTGCCGCAGCCCAGCTGGGCAGTTTCAGCAAAGCAGCAGAAAGCATCCCCATTTCCCAGCCCAGTCTGTGCGTCGCCATCCGCAAACTGGAACGGGAATATGGGGTCAAGTTGTTTCAGCCAAACCGCAAAGGGGCCGTACTGACAGAAGCAGGTCGGATCTTTTGGCAGGATGCGCAGAACCTCCTTGCCCAGGCTGACCTAACGAAGGCCCATATGCGGCAGTTTGCTCAGAGGGACTGGGCTGAGATCCGCATTGCCTACACCTATTCCATGGCTGACGCGTACATCCCCCGGCTGCTGAAGCAGTTTCAGGAGCAGGAGGGCAAAGGCTGTATCATTTATTCCGACGAAATGCCCAGTGATCAGATCGCTCAGGGGCTGCGGGAGGGCCGGTTTGATTTTGGTCTGGGTTCCCAAATCCCACCGGATCCCGAAATCGAGCAGATCCCCATTGCCTACCAGAAGCTGTGCCTGCTGACGCCGGCTGATGACCTCTGCACATATCAGGACAGAGCGGATTTTGCCGCCGCGCCTCTCATTTGCTATCGCCAGGACTACCCCATGTACCGCACCCTCAGCGGGCTTTTTACTTCCTGGGGCATCACCCCTCAGATCACCCACTACAGCTACAGTGAGGGGGCGATTGCCCGTTTGGTGGAGCAGGGACTGGGCGTCGGCATCGTGGCCGAAATCGAAGGGTTGGAAGCCTACCGCATCCGCATTCTCCATCCCACATGGCTCACCGGCGGCCGCTCCATCTATTTGATGCGCCACCGGACCCGCATGGTCACGCAGGCGGCCAAACGCCTGCAAGCTCTCATCCTGGGCTGAACTATATAAACGCTTGCGAAAAAAGCTCCCCTGCAGTGGCCACTCCAGGCCCGCCGCAGGGGAGTTTTTATGTGTTCAATGTGGGAAGTTTTATAGAGACGTGTTTAGAATTGCGTTTTACTGTGCGTGTTTTTTCAGCCAGTAAAGCAAGATACCTACATATTCCATCTTTACTGCTTCATTCTGCAAACATTCCAACTCACGTTTGCAATATGCCTGAATGTTGCCTGTGGGGTACTTCCTTTTAATGTAATTCAATAAAGCCTGTAGCGCCTTTTTGCGGTTTTCTTTAAGGCAGCGTTTATCACAATCCGAGTTAAGATTGAGAGTATCGTTCAAATCGTGCTGAACTCTGGCATCGTTGGAATAGATGGTACCGTCACGTTTATATTGAATCGTTGCAAGCGTGTCGGGCTTCAGCGGATTGACGTAGAGCGGGGTATTCCCTCGGTGTGCGTCACAGGTTTTATTGCGATTTGATTGGGCATCTCGGTTCCCGCTGCACACGGCAAGCATATTGCGGTAATCAAGCGCTTGGCCGGGTTCGACAATTTGAGGAGAAATATGTTCAATGGTTGCCTTGACTGCTCGTTTGGCATCGCTTTCCGGAATGCGTCGCATACAGTAAGCACAGATATAGCCTTGCTCCTGCATCAAGCTGTCCAGGACGACCGAATAAACATCCTCTGGGGAACCATCTGGAGCAGTTTTTTCGGTTGGGGCACCGTGCATATCCTGATAGCTCGCATGGGGAAGCTGACGGTATTCGGTCAGTTCGCGAGGCTCCCGCTTCTTTTGAATCCATATCATAGTTAGCCCTCACCGCTGTTCCAAATCCAGGGCAATTGTACAGGCGGTCAACTCCGGGTCATCGGGGGCGACGATTTGCCTGAGCGCCTCTAAAATACGTCTTGCTTCATGGAGACGCCCGCTATCAAGAGCATCGTTGAAGGCTTGGAAAGTCTGTTCTACCGATGTAGGCCGGGAGGGTGTATCCATAACAGCATGCAGAATCCCGTTGGAATCCCAGCCGTAGACTTTGTAAGGTTCTACGATGACATTGTCGGCAGTCTGTTGGAGGCCGAACAGGTTATAGCTGTTATCTGCTTCGCTTAGGACCTGGGGCGAATGCGTTGTGATGATGAATTGAATGTTAGGAAAAGTTGATCTTAACGTTCCTAGAATTTTGCGCTGCCAGGATGGATGCATATGCAGCTCGATCTCATCGATCAGCACAAGACCTTCTCCCTCCAATGGGTTTTCACGTTTGGGATTGGCCATAGCGATTCTGCGGGCCAGGTCTCCAAAAAGAGCCAGCGTACATTTTTCACCGTCTGAGAGATTGTCAACCCGGATTTCCAGGCCATTCTTTTGGACGGTCATCCGCAGGGGATTGCGCCGGACCCGCAGGTCGGATACGCCGTCCAACATGGCGCAGACCGCAGTGCGGACGCATGTCAGCGAGGCGTCTTTATAATCCAGATTGCGGCTTTCGGCTTTCATCTCATTTTCCAGATCCTCCTGATTTCGGAACCACTCGAAGAAGGTGCGAAAATCAAGGTTGCTTTCGCTGGCGCGCTCCAAAGCGCCCAACTGCGAAAATTCATGCCGGTTACGGATGCGCAGAGGGATATCCAGCACTGACCGGTTGGTACCGTAATTTACAAAGACTGGCATATTGTGCGGTTCACCCTCGGGAAGATAGGCGGCCACAAATTCCTTCACGATGGAATCATAATCTTTCTGGGTGACAGATACCGGACGTTTGCCCGGCTGTGCTTTGATATAGTTTTTCTGCAGCGCAAAGTGTTTCCCGTTCATGTCAAGTTCTGCTGCCAGATTCATATCTTTATAGCCGGCATGAACAACATCTGCATTCAAAGAGCGAAAGGAAGTGCTTTGTGCGTTGTTAAGCCGGTTGATAACTGGCCAGAGCAGGTAATTGATGGCAGAGAGCACGGTAGACTTGCCTGCGCCATTGACGCCAAACAGAACCGTGCTTTTTCCATTCAAATGCAATTCAAGAGATTCGAAACCTTTGAAATGCTGCACGTAAAGATCGGTGAGTCGCATCGGCTGCACCCCTTTCTGATGTGATGATGCATCACCAACTGATACAAATATCATATCATGGAACAGAAAGCTTTACAAGCGGCTTTGCGCAAAAAGCTCCCCTGCAGTGGGCTGTTTTCAGCCCGCCGCAGGGGAGTTTCATCTTCTCTTACAAATCAATGCTGATACGTCACTTTATACACCATGTAAACCGCCTATATTTATGA
>ERZ1643249.1907-NODE-1907-length-20150-cov-4.198408_pt1 | contig 20150 bp, 15 predicted proteins | sample MGYA00579263_ERZ1643249 | MGnify/ENA primary metagenome ERZ1643249 (study PRJEB29033, sample SAMEA4952264) | chicken gut metagenome | biome: Broiler Chicken; feature: Gastrointestinal Tract; material: Caecum | place: Ireland | collected 2018 | study: Broiler... | reverse complement strand
CGACGCCCAGCACTCTGATATTCTGGCTGCGGAACTTATCCAGCATATTGTTGATGTCTTCTGCATAGATAAAGTTCTGACGCGCCACGAACATTGCTGCGTCCGTGTGCTGTGCCCACAGCTCTGCGTCGCCGAGCACCGCCGTAGGCGGAGTGTCAACAATGACAAAATCCGCGATCTCCCCACATTTCTCCATCAGTCTGCCGACGCAGCCCTTCTGGAGGATATCCGTGGAAGACGAATAGCAGTTCCGGCCTCCGATCAGGAACAGCCGCTCCACCTCCGTTTTCATCGGAAGATCAAAGTCCATGGAATCTCCCTTCAGGAATTCCCCGATCTCATTCTTCTCCTCCGGCTGCAGCCCGAAGATCAGAAACTGGGATGGTCTTCGCAGGTCGCCGTCTATGAGGATCACCCGTTTGCCCTGTTCTGCCAGGCTGATCGCCAGGTTCGCAGCCACAGTGGATTTTCCTTCATTTTCCGACACGCTCGTCACTGCAAGAGTCTTCCAGCCTTCCTTCTCCATATGGTACTCGACTCTGGATGACAGTTTTCTGTGGCTCTCCACAAAGCCGAATCCGGCGATCGGGTCATTGACCAGGAGTGCTTTCTTCCTCCTCTGCAGAAGTTCTCTCACTGTCTTATACTTAAATTCGAACACGATCGCCCCAAGGCTTTTGGCGTCCAGCTTGTCCTCCACATCCGACTCCAGCTTCAGTGTATCCTGCATCGTGGAGAGGAGACCGAAGAGCAGGATCAGGGCGCCTGCCGCGATAAGGAATACTTTTTCCGTCGTATCTTTCAGATTCAGCGGATTATCCGGCGAGAATGCGATTCCCGGACTCTGCAGTTCATTCAGGACCACATCTCCCACTGTGTAGAAAGAGATACTGGAATAGTTGTCCAGGATCCCCTGCATGATGTCAAAGGAGTCTTTCGGCGATGCAGAAGTGACGCTGAGCTCCATCAGGTTCGTCCCTTCCATGACATTTGCCTGAATATCCGCGTCGATCTCGTCCACGTCAAGCTTCGTGCACAGGATCTCGTTCATCGCGGAGCTCTCTATGATCTTCTGAAATGTGGTTGCCGTCGTGTTGGCGCTGCTGAGGGTTGAATAAGATGCTGTTGTATTTCTGGACTGCACCACAAATGTGGCTGAAGTCGTATACTCCGGAACATATCTCAGACTGAGCGCGATATAGGCGATCATCGCAGCCGCAAGCGCTCCCAGCAGGATCGCCCACCAGTTCACCACAATATCATGGATCAGCGTAAACGGCTCTATCTTATAGTTTTCCAATGTATTTCTGGTATCCTTGTCCATCCTGCTACCTCACCACTACCGCTAATTTTGTCACTGCCGTCACTCCGTCCGCATTGGCAAACTGATACTCCAGCGTGTAAGTTCCGGCTGTGTTATAGTCGACTGCTCCCGCGATCACAACACTCTCCCTGCCCGCCGGCAGCACCCCTGCATCCACATCGAACAGATACTGGGTGCCGTTCCTCTCCAGGCCGGTGAGAAAGGCCGCCGGGTCGATCGGCACGCCCACATCCGTGTATGCGATATACTCGCTCAGGACGGGATAGTACTTCTCCCGCTCCGCAGGATCCGCCGGATCCGTAACCGTGACGTCCACCGGGACTGAACAGGTGTCTCCCGCGCTGTTGCTCACCTGGACCGTGATCGTATAACTGCCCGCGGAACTGATATATACATCGCCAAAATTTGCCCTGATCTGATTTGTAATATCGCCGTCGATGCAGTCCTCAGCTGTCATGCTTCCTGCCAAGCTGATTTCGTCCAGTTCATTCAGGCTGAACCTGAGGGGCTGAGTCTGATGAATCTTCGGCGATACATAGTCTGTGTACTCCAGATTTCTGGTAAGCGTCGCCGCCTGATTCGCACTGTCAAACACAACATAGGAGATCGTCCGTTTTCCCGGCTCTGTAAAGTTCGACATGGAAGAGATCCTGATGGAATCCGTAAGATCTCCGTCCTTGTCATCCGTGGCAGTCAGTCCGGCAGACAGTTCGGACTCCTCCGCCGCAACGCTCACCGAGATCGTGTCCGAATCCGAAGTGATGACCGGCGGCGTATGGTCGGAGAGCATCCGGTCCGCGATATTGTAGCCGAGGAATGCGATCCCCGACAGTACGAATAATATAACGATCGTTATCCTTAACCTTCTCATTGATCTATACTCCTTGCTGTCAGTATGTCTTTCTGAACGGGATCCGCTGAAACTGGATCGGCTTCAGTCCGTTGCAGATATATCTCGGATTATCTGTAAAAAGAGCGTCCAGATAATCTTTCGGATAGGTCGGAAGCAGATACTCATAGGCGTCCGACATGCAGGTCGTCCTCTGGATCGGGCTGTGCGCGTCGCTGGCAACAGCGGTCACCAGGTTGTGGTTCAGGAGCTCGTACGCAGTCCTGCGCGCCCTCTCACCGAACCTTCCGAGGAAGCTGCCCTTGTTGAGCTGGATCTCATATCCCTTCCGCTTCCACTCATAGGCGATCGAAGGATCATCCTGGACGAATTCGTACCGCTCCGCATGCGCGACCACCGGAAGCGCTCTGATCTCCTTCACCTGCCGCAGGATCCTGGAAGCAAAGTCCGGATCTTCTCCAAAGTCAAATTCCATCAGCACATACCTTGTCCTGTTGATGGGGAAGATCTTTCCTTCCGTCAGAAGCCGCGGCACATCCTCCGTGGTAAATACCTCCATCCCGGCGAGCAGCGTGATCCCCGGCTGTTCTTCCTTCAGGATCTCCTTTGTCCGGGTATATGTATCACAGTATTCTTTTCCAAAATAGTTGGAATACAGCCCGGGCAGGTTGCAGTGAGGCGTCGCTACAATGGCCGTGGTCCCGCTCTCATATGCCAGGGCCGCCATCTCAATCGTATCATAGATATCAGCTGCGCCGTCGTCCAGCCCGGGCAGTATATGCGTATGGATATCTATCATCTTGCTCTCCTTTCTGCAAAGTACTGAATAAAATGAGCTGTTTTTCAATTACTGTTCACACTGTGCTCATAGATAGGAAAATGCAGCGGCATGCCTGCATGTAAGATGCAGGTATGAACCGTAAACAAAATTACAACCAATTATTATAGCACAGTTCTTTTTCTGAAAAAATCCCTGTTCCCGATTTTATGCCTGTTTTTCGTACTGTCTGTGCTGCTTTTCACAGTATGACGCCTGTTTTTATGGCCGGCGCAGCAGCCTTGACACTGTCCCGTACAGCCGTACAGCGGGTCTCCTCAGCGGGATCATCCGGATCCACACATGTTCAAAGAACTCCCACCAGAAATCCCCCGGCTGGAGGATCCGGTCCTTGCGCTTCACCTTAGTTATAAAAGCGAAGATCTGATCTCTGGCAACGGGCCCTTCGATCTCTGTCTGGGCGTCTCCTACAATATAATATCCGTCCTCCCCGACCTTATAGATCCGGTGCATGACGTACTGTCCATTTCTCCGCTGATAGAATACCATGTCTCCCACCCGCAGTTCCCTGTCCGGCTTCGTAAAATAGATATAGTCCCTGCCGTGGGCAAGGAAAGGAGACATGCTGCTCCCTGCGATCCGGAGCGAGACCACCTTCCCGCTCTCCGCGATCTCCCGCAGCACAGACACATATTCCCGTGTATCGACAACTCTTTCGATCATATCAACATCCCCTTTTCCTGCTAGAAATCCATTGCCATGCGGCTTGACTCTTCCTCGCTCAGCTCTGTCACATGGGTCTCCATCACACGGTAAACTCTCTGGCAGAGATTGAGCACGCTGGGTCTGTGGGTCGTGACGATACAGGTCTTGTTGGGATGCTGCTTCACGATATTTTTCAGAACCGTTCTCTCAGTGGTCACATCCAGTGCCGACGTCGCCTCGTCGAGGAGAAGGATGGGCGCATCTCTGAGAACCGCCCTTGCGATCGCGATCCTCTGTGCCTGTCCCTCTGACAGGCCGCGTCCTCTCTCGCCTACGCTGTTGTTGATCTGCAGAGGAAGCTTCTCAACAAAATCCCAGGCGCATGCCACCTTCAGCGCCTCGATGATCTCTTCATCGGTGGCGTCCTCCTTCACCATCCTCATGTTCTCTGCGATGGTTCCCGAGAGGATCGTATTTCCCTGGGGAACATAGGCGAAAAGATGGCGGGTCTCTGCATTCATCTCGATCTCCTGTCCGCCTGCGGCGCGCAGCTTCACTGCTCCGTCCTCCGGACGTACAAGCCCCAGGATCAGGCGGATCATCGTCGTCTTGCCCTCGCCGGACGGTCCCACCAGCGCCACGATCTCTCCCGGCTTCGCCTGGAATGCCGAGTCCGTGATCACACGGGTCCCTTCCACATAGGAGAAATTCACATCCTTCATCTGAACTTCAAATCCCTGTTCCACATACTGGTCCATCTCGCCGCTCTCCGGAATATGCACCTCCTTCGGCAGCTCAACCAGCTCCCGGATCCGGTGCGCTGAAACCGAGCTGTTCAGAAATGCCGGGATAATGGAGACCACACTGTTGAATGCAGAAGAAAGATTGCTTCTCTGCTGCAGGAACAGTGTCATCGTTCCATATGTAATATCATTCGTCCACAGACGGAACAGACAGTATCCGAATGCAATGAACTGGACCACCGTTCCGAGGATCGACAGGAAGATATTTGTCTTGATGGAAAACAGATTGTACTTCAGGCTGATATCCCGGAACTTGCCCTGCCACCAGCGCATTTTCTTGCTGTAATGGGGCGCCACGCCGAAGGACTTGATCGTGTCAAAGTTATAAAACGCCTCCACCTCGAAAGTCATCAGCTGACTGCTCATCTCCCGGACCTTCTTGCTGTAGTCTCTCTGCTTCTTGATCATGAACCGGGACATCAGGAGCATGACCGGCGCGCTTCCCAGCGCGATCACCGCCATGACCCAGTCATAATGCATGATCACAAAAAATGTAGCAACAAAATTATAAACCGCGATTATGATCGTCGGAAGCCAGCTGATCGCGTTGCTGCTGACCGTGCCGATATCCCCGTTGAACCGGTTGAGGATATCGCCATTGGAATACTTGTTCAGCGACAGCCAGTCCGCGTCCACGATCTTGTCAAAGATATCCGCCTGAATATCATTGTTGATATCAATGCTCAGCTTCGTAGAGATCCTGCTGATGATACTGCTGAATGCCAGGCTGAAAATCGTGCTTCCCACCATAATGAGGATCATGACCCACAGCTTGCTCGTCTCATATCCTGTGATGATATCGATCATATACTTGCTCGCGACACTGCTCACCAGTCCCATGGAAGTACTGAAAATACCCAGGATCACATAGAAAGCGATCGCGCCCTTATATCTTGCACTATAGCTGAAGATCCATTTCCAGTCGTCTATGATCTCCGAAAAAGTGCCGTCCTTCCACCTGGATATCAGGACATCCAGGGATTCAAATGCCGGATTCTTCTGCTCATTCTTGTTTTCTTCGTCCATTCTATCTCTCCATCCTGTTCTGTCTGCAGATTCTGCGCTCTGTTACGGAATCAGTATACCCTTGCAAAAAGTGAGCGTCAAGCCTCCATATTTTTCAAAGTCTCCTGATTTGCGGTCGAATTAGGTCGAATAATGTCGAAAAAAGTCGAATTCTTTCTATAATAATAGAAAATATTTATGTCAGAAAGGCGGCCTGTCCCTTTAACATCTTTTCACTGCTCTCTTCACTGTTTACACTTCGAGGATTCGCGCCAGACACTCCACTGCTTCCTCAGATATGGTGCACCCCAGATGATATACCGGCACGCTCTCCAGAAGATCCTGAATCAGATCCATGGTGTGGATGTGATCCTCCCGGTTCCACCGGTTCACTGTGATCTGGCTGTACACCAGAGGGAACGCCTGCCCCGGCGTCATCCTCACCGCCCGGTTCTCTTTTGCCTGGCTCAGCATGACAACAGCCCGGATCGGGAACGCTTCGTCGTGGCACACCTCAGATGTACCGCATACGGGCCATCCCTGGGCGGTCCATCGCCCGTTCTTTTTTCCCAGCAGTGAACGATCGCCGTTGACTGTCCTGCTGCCCCGGTACTTCTCCCACAGATTCGCCTGCGTCGTCTTGCCAGTCTCCGACGGCGCGGAGAACAGGATCGCTTCGCCGTGGTATTCCACATACGCACAGTGAAGGATTATATTGTCCCGCTTCACCAGCCGCCTCTCCAGAGCCAGAAGGGAACTGAATACCGGATCGATATGAAGTCCTCCGATCCGGTTCCCTGCAAAAGTGATCTCCGCACAGTCCGGGCCGATTTCCTGATAACATGCGTAATATCCCTCTGTCCCTTTCACGCCGATCAGGCGGCTCTCGCCGCGCTCATTCTCAAACACCACAAGGTCCGGCCTGCTGGCAATGACTTTTCCTTCCGGTTCCGGAAGTTCCGACGCCACATGCATCCGGTAGGTGTACTGCGGTTTTTCCGCCTCTCCAGCATCGCCCCCGCCGGAGACAGATTCTGTATCGCCGCGCTCAAACAGCATGAAATTCGGCGGCGGCGTGATCTCGTCCGGACAGCAGAGCTGGAATGTAAAATCACCGATCTGAAATATCTTATCCATTCTGTATCTTCTCCCATTCATCCCGGAGGAGTCTCAAGGATTCCTCCGTGTACCGGCACATATACTCCGGCGTCCTGTCATAGCTTCCTTCCTCCAGGAGAGCCGAAGCCGCGCACGTCCGACACAGATGCCGCATGGAGCAGGCACTGCACTTCGGGCTCAGGCGGATCTTGCCTGTCTCTTCCACGATCTTCTCCCATGCTGCCCGGAATCCCACATCAAATACAGAGACTGCCGGGCTGCTCAGGATAACGCAGGGCCTCATCTCCCCCTGCCAGTTGATGGTGAAGGAGCACTGTCCCGCCATACACGCCATGCGCCCCGGCTTCTCCTGGGCAGGCTCCGGCTGATCCGCCCTTCTAATGGACTCCTCCGCATACTTCGGGAAAAGCTCCGTTCCCATCTCCCTCTTCAGTGCATGGATCCGCGCCCGCGCCGCTTCCTCCGGATTCAGCCGCGCCTGCAGGTCATAAGGCTTCTCGCGCTCACGTACCGCCGGCATCATGTATGTATCCACCCGTACAGGGATTCCCAGCTCTTCGCCGAGATCCAGCAGACGATCCAGGTCATCCAGATTCGCCTTTGCAAGGCTTCCACCGATCTTCACGTCCACGCCATGCTCCCGCAGAAGACGGATCCCGTTCATCGTCTTCTCAAATCCACCGGGATAATGGCACAGTTCCGCATATGTCTCATCATCCGTCCCGTAGAGCGTGATATTCACCCGCCGGGGCTTATTCTCTCCCAGGAACGCCGCCATGTCTTCGTCGATCAGAGTCCCGTTCGTATTGATCGTAAGGATCATTCCCATCTTCCGCAGTCCAAGGTAGAGTTTCCTGAATTCCGGAAAGAGGAACGGTTCCCCTCCCGTCAGCAGCAGGAAGAGCACTCCCGCCTCCTGCATCTGCCGACCGATCTCCAGCCACTCGTCCGCAGTCCGGAGCCGTCCCTGCCGCTCCATCTCCTCGCGGCTGAGCCGGACATAGCACATATCACAGTTCATGTTGCACAGCGGAAGCAGTTCGATACTTCCGTTGGCAGGCGTCCTCGTGCGCTTTGCCTGGTCTAAGAGCATCCGCTCCACTGTCGTGGCGTCCTGCATTGGTTCCATCGCTGTCCCTCCCTTCGGCTGAAAGAAAATAGACCGGAGATAATCTTCCTCCGGTCTATCGTTGTTATGTATTGATCATGATTTTGCTGTTTCCCAGGAATTCTTGTCGAGGTTAGTAGTGCAGTGGATATTGTTACCATCAGGTCCTCTCCAGATGATAACCTTTTTTGCAATATCTCCCTGACCAGTTATTGCATCCCATCCCGTCACGTACCATCCTTCTATAAATTCGTCCCCCGTCTGTGTAACATGCTCTTCTCCGCAGGGATAGTATCCTGAACCCATTATTCTATCACCGCCTAATATTCCGGTGAGGACTGGTTCAAACTTGTCATCCCCATCACTGTAAAATACAGTCCCGGTGATTCCGCCCATTGCATCACACTTGAAAATATACTCATTATTTGTATCCCCGCATGCTGCCACATACTCATTCTGTACAAACTGCTGAACCATAGTCAGCGGATTTTCCCATACTCTCTTTTTCATTTCCTTTACTCCTCCTTCAATAGACCATATTGTAAATATTCTTTTACAAACTGATTAACTCCCTGTTCCATCACACCATCCGGATCATCATATTCCTTCTTCGCTTCCGCGATGACATCCTCTACTGATCTGGGTGTCTGGAACTGCTGCCAGAGAAACCGGCATGTATCATTCAGCGATATAACGCTGTTCTCAAATACTCCTGCTTCACCTACGGGAACGAGTACGGCTTCGCCGCCGATCTCCCGCAGAAGAAAATCAGGATTTGCTATAAATAATCTGACGTCTTTTCCTTCTTCCTGCTGAGGATGCTGGCCGGAACCGGAGACTGCATCAGATGCACTTTTGTTCTTCTCCAATATACTCCTCCCTCTGTTATAAAACTCTTTTTTGCCTTACTAACTATAACATAATAGTACGGGATGTCAAGTCACAAACCATCTGTAATTTTACCTTTTTTCTACATTTTTCTATCAATTTCGACAATATATATGCATTTTACAAGATTTTTACAGCCCTTTATTCCATAATTTTTCATTTTCTTTACACAAAAGCTTCAAATATTCCTTCGAATATCTGCACAGATACTCCGGAATCCCATTATATTCGCCGGTTTCCAGTTTTGCGCTCGCCGCGCAGGTCTTGCAGATCGGTCTCATTCTGCACCTTGTACACTTTTCGTTTACACGGAATACTTTTGCCTTTTCCGAAATCTCTTTCCATGCAGCTTCAAAACCTCTTTCAAACACTGGGACGGATGGCTCTGATAGCGTTACACAGGGGCGCATCTCCCCCTGCCAGCCGACAGCAAAAGAACAGTTCCCCGCCATACAGGAAATCTTCTCCGGATACACAGCGCCTTCCCTCTCCGTCTGCGCGATCCGGGCGCTCACAAGCTGCGGATATATCTCCGGATCCGTCTCTTCCTTCAGCATTTTAATCTCCGCAGCCGCCGCTTCTTCAGGACTCAGTCTTGCCTGCTGCTCGAATGGCATACCGATTTCATGAATGCCGGGCAGCATATAGGTATCCATATGGACCGGGACGTCCATATTCCTCCCGATCCGATACACTGCATCCATATCCTTAAGATTTTCTCTGGTAACGCTCCCATTGATCTTGACGTCTACGCCTCTCTCCTTTAACAGCCGGATTGCCCGGAGCGTTTTCTCAAAGCCTCCGGGGTAATGGCACAGTGACTCATACGCTTTGTCATCTGCTCCATACAGAGTGATATTGATCCTCCGCGGCTTCTGCTTTCCGAAAAAGTCCGCCCATTCCTCATCGAGAAGCGTGCCATTTGTATTGATCGTGAGGATCATCCCCATCTGTCTCAGCTCAGAATACAATTTTCGGAAATCAGGAAACAAAAGCGGTTCTCCGCCGGTGAGCAGCAGAAAGAGCACTCCCGCCTGCTGCATCTGCCTGCCGAGACTGATCCATTCATCTGCTGTATGAAGTCTTCCACGCTCCTCCATCTCGGCTCTGCCGAGTCGGATATAACACATATCACAGTTCATATTGCAGAGAGGGAGCAGTTCGAGGGTGCCGTTGATCGGACGCTGCGCGGCCGCGGCTCGCGACAGCATCATCTTTTCAAGTGTGTTTACATTTTCCGGGAGGTGCTGCATAATAGTATGCTCCTTTCAAAAAAGAGAACCGGATGTTTCCGGTTCTCTTATGTTGTCTGATATTTTTGTTATGATTATGTAAGCATTAATTATGATCGATTTACATTAGTGGTACTTTCTACCATACCCGTGTGATACCATGTCCTTCCATCACTGGCCGTTGTCGTCCAATATATAACGTCTCCTACCTCAACATTGCTTAATGTCCAGGACAGTCCCGAATAGTCAGAATTTCTTGTCATCCGCAAATCATAATCTTCACCATAGCCGTCCTCTTCACGAAGTCTAAAAACTCCATCTCTCACTTCACGAATAACCTGGTTATCTGCATGTCCACACCCTGTTCCATCACCATAAGCATTATGATATAAATGACTTATAGGATCATTCATACCCACTTCACCGTAATCACATGCAATATACCAGCATGCCGCTACATATTCATTCGGCTCAAACCCCTGCACCACCGTTCTCGGTGTTTCCCATTTCTTTTTCATTGTAATGTACCTCCCTTGAAAAGAAATTTATAAATGCTGTGCGCCCAAGATTCTTTTTCAGATGCGCACTATTAATTTACGCCATATTTCCTTAATCATATCTATTTGCATATTGTACTGCAAATCCATTGAATTTTCAAGCTTTCTGCGCAGATATTTTCCGACATTTCATGATCAAGATAAATTTTTAACGCATTTTTAACATTATTCAATATCTTTTATCTAGAATCAATCACTCTGCATCACTTATATGCGCAAATATCACTGTATGATCTTATATTTCTTCATCAGATCGATCCGCTTATTCCCGATCTCGATGCTCTCCATCGCATCATTGTTATCCATCTTCCGCGACTCCAGCAGATATTTCCCGATCCTGGAAACCCACGCTGCCGGAAGAAGGAACGGATAATCCTTCAAATATGTATAAGTCCTCTCCATGTATTCCCTTCCCGGGAAAATGCTCTGCCTCAGGGAAGCTCTCGCCTTATTGCCCCGCTTCTCCTCAGCCACTGCCTGGAGAGTCATATTGCTGCTGTGCTTTCTGCTCATACTGGAGTCCCCGAACACGCCGCCGGCGATCAGATCCGCCAGCAGTTCGTCCCCGTCGGCGCCGATCTGCTCCCAGCTCTCCGGATAGCACGCTTTCTCCTTGTCAAACACCAGCTTCTTCGCACCGATATCAAACAGCGCCGCGGCAAATACCTCTGCATGGATGCTCCTGCACTTCTCCTGAAGTTCTGTCCAGTCAATCTCACTGCCATATGTATTCGCATAGATCGCGATATCGCACACCTGCCGGATTCCGAAGCCGCTGTGCAGAAAATGCTTAAAGGCATGTACGATCAGGTAGAGCAGATGTTCCGTATGGCACATTGTATAGACCTGCGTGCCGTTTATCTCCAGCGATATCTTTCTGTCAAACGCATCTGCGAACAGACTGTTGAACTCTCCGTATGCTTCTGACTCTGATGAAAAAAGCTCCTTGTGAAGCTCTATATGGAGCGCGCCTCTCTCCTTATAGTACGGCACCTCTCCCTCGGCTTCCATATCCTTGTCCGGCTCCATCGGCTTCATCCCGTTCGCCGTAAAGATCTCGTGGCATTCGCCGAACTGTTCTCTCGGGATCAGCACGTCCTCATCCCCGGAACACCGATAATCCGGTTCCCTGTACAGATTCCTGCAGACAAGCCCTTTTACGACCATGGGAGTGATCCCCTTTTCTGTAAGCTTACGGTAAAGACTCAGGAACTCCTCCGTCTTTCTGCTCTGGATCATGACCTGGCGGATCACCTGACGCTTCAGGATCTGGATCTGCTCTGCCGACACTGTCTTAAAAGCCGGACAGGAATAAACCGCCTCATATACCATCGGAAGCACCTGATGCTGCTGGCTCAGTCCGAAAAGGTCCATCCATTCCTCTTCGCTGATCTCCTCCTGCCAGTCCGCCTTCTTACCATTCAGGAAACAGCATATCGCTTCCAGCATTCTCTCGTTTCTTTCATTCATTTCCATATGTACCCTTCTTTTCTATCACTAAAACTTTCTTCTGGTAATATTTTCATGCATGAGTTCGAGCATTGCTGCCCTCAATGGTATTCTATACTAGTATTGGTATTTTTTTCCAGTCTTTTCTGCCAGATTTTTCCTGTCAGCCCGGAAAATCTTTTTTCAATTTTGAAAGCACTTTCGTCTATTTTTTGCAGATTAATTCTAGCACCAAAAAAGGAGAATCGCCTCATACCTGAGTATGAGAGAATTCTCCTTTTTTCAGTCATATTCTGTTGTACCGCATTCTGCTGCAGGAATTACAGGATACCGCTTTCCTTCGCTTTCTGCACTGCCTGGATCCGTGTCGTTACGCCCAGCTTCTTGTATATATTATAGATGTGGCTCTTCACTGTCGGAAGCTTGACGTTCATCTTTGCGCTGATCTCCGCATTGCTGAACCCTTTCTCCATATACTGCAGCACCATCAGCTCGGTCACCGTCAGCTTCTCCACACGGTAAATATTCTGCTGTTCCGCCTGAAGGTCAAGGTAATATTTCTTCTGTCTCCCCGCCTTGCGGACAATATAATCCAGCCAGTCCTCCACCGGCATGCGGAGGACATTGCCATACTTATACTTCTTCTTTCCCTGCCTCGGACCGGACCTGTTTTTCTCCAGCCAGTCGCGGTATTCCTCCAGCAGTTCCAGTCCTCTGACGCCATACCCGCAGTAGATCCTGACATACCGGTATGGGTTCGCCACAGCTATGGACTCCGCCATTGTCTTCAGCGCCTGCCCTGTCTCGCCTCTCGCTTTCTCTGTGATCGCTCTTTGGAACAGGCTCTCCGCCAGCCACTTCCAACTGCGGCCGGCCTCAAACCAGGGAACCAGCACTTGCAGAAGCTCTTCCGCATGCGCATAGTTTCCCAGATAAAGACTGATTTTTACCTCTGCCGCCAGATAAAACCGGGTCTTGCCGCCCTCGTTCCCGATCTCGCCTCCTGTCTCGCGGATCCATTTCATCAGGCCTTCCTTCTCTCCCCATCTCGCCTCAGCAAGATGGCAGAGCGCCATGGCATTCCAACGGCAGACAGGATCTTCCTCCTTTTCCAGATCAGCCGCCAGACCCCTGATATTTCTCTGCACCAGATTTTTCATTTCACTGTCGTCTGCAAACAGATATTCCAGGTACATCGTCCCGAGCCTGATCTGACAGGAAGTATCTCCGCCTGCAGCGGGAAGCAGATCCGGGTGGAACTTGCTGTGTCCGACTGTTCCATCCGTCTGAAAATCATATTCCATCTCTGCCAGACGGTATGGGATCTGATTCTCCGCAGCGATCCGCTCTTCCCACAGTCTCCTGTATGTCTCCCGCTCCTTCCGACTGCAGGCAAAAAGCCCCGACAGATCTCTCATGCCGCTCAGATAAGAAACCGATTCGCCGAGCATAAAGTAAATCCGCACCGGCCGTCCCGGCTCTGTCTGCTCCTCCAGAAGCTCCATCCACTCCTTTGCGGATATTTCAGGATCTGTATAGGCGATATTCAGCAGGATCTCTTTCCGCTTCTCTGTATCCGCTCCTGTATCCTGCAGATGCTCCCAGAGCGATTTTGTCTTTTTCCGCATTTCCTGCAGTTTTCCTCTGTCCTGCCGGATCACCGCGTCCATCCAGCGCAGATAGAAGAGCTCGGCTGTACCTGCGCCCTCATCTTCCTTTTCTATGTTTGCATAATGCAGGAACGGGATCCTGTCATAATTTCGGATCAGACATTCCCTGTAGACGGAACGGTCCTGCAGATTCCAGCTGCACTCCAGAGCTTCCCTGATATAGCCGTGCTCCTCATACCATGCGATCGCCCGCCTGCACAGTTCGGGCGACGCATAATTCTCCATCGCCATACGAAGGGCAGGCTGTACATGCCAGCATTTTCTCTCGGGCACCCAGACCATGGCTCCTCTCGTAAAAAGCCGGTCCTCCACTTCCCTCTGCGGATCTTCCCACAAAACAGACACGAGCGCCTCATCCAGATAAGGAAAAGACGCACGTTCCCGCAGCAGTCTCAGCTCATCCTCCGGGAGCACTGAGAGGATCTGCGTCCTGATATACTGCCTGACCTCATACCGCTGCGACAGCTCGCGCGCTGTCCAGCGGTCCCGAAGCTGCCTCTCAAGCCGCGCGAACATGGCGATACACCCCGCCCAGCCTCCGGTCAGATAATATACTTCTCTGTATCTCAGCGCGCTCCTGCACCGCTTCAGATACTGATATGTCTCTGACTCCGTAAACCAGAATGACTCAGGAAGGATCTCACCCATGATCCCGTTCCACACAAACTCGAGAAATCCTTTCGGCATCAGTCCGTCCACGGCGAGGAGGATCCGGTCCTCCTTCTTCATTTTCCGGATAAATTCCCAGAATCCTTCATTTGTCTCCGGATATATGCTGTTCTCCGGTTTCCGGATCAGGTACCAGCAGGGCTGCGCTCCGCTTCCCTGCGCAAGTGCCGAACCGTCCTCAACCTCTTCCACGGAGCAGAAGACCGGCTTTACCTCCGGATGTTTCTCCAGCAGCATGCTCACCGCAGTTTTCCTTCCTGTTCCCGGCATGCCGCACAGACATACTGCAGGGTGCTCCTGCAGAGCTTCCTCAATTGGCAAAGTCTTATCAATCCTGGCATTCCTTAAGCTCATCCGTCATCAAACTCCGTTCAAGATTCCTCCAATGAGATGAAGTCTGCTCTCTGCAAGCTCCTCCATCCCGTCAAGGATATGATCTGCACGCGCATAATCCTTCTTTACTACAAACACAACACTGTCCGCATACTGTGCCAGGATTCCCGCATCGGTCAGGACCCCCGCAGGCGCACTGTCCAGGATCACATAGTCCGAATTCTCCGCCAGTATATCGATCACAGTCTTCATCCGCTCGGTTCCCAGCAGGCGGGAGCCGTCTTCCACGGCCTTTCCTCCCGGCAGGAAACAAAAGCTCATCTCATCATCCATTCCCAGATCCTTCCCCGTGATCAGAAGATCCGCAGGATTCGTCTGCTTTGTCAGGATCTCGTACAGACCTTCGCCGTCATCCAGACCCAGGATCTCCCGGTCAGAGGGATGCCGCAGATCGCAGTCAAGGAGCGCTACGCGCTTTCCGTTCCCCGCCAGAGCCAGCGCAAGATTCACCGCGATCGTACTCTTTCCCTCGCCTGCCAGTGCGCTGGTGACCAGGATCACTTTATCATGATGCTTCCAGGCGCTGTACTCCACCTTGCTCCGGACGAGCCGGATCGCCTCAAGAAAATCCGGGTCTGTCTTCTCATTGAGAATATTAAGTGCTCTCCTGCTCTCCCGGCTCCTCTTCTTCATGATGATCTGCGGGATCTCACCGATACACCTCATGTTGATCAGCCGCTTGAAATCATCTGACTTCTTCACCGTCTTCCGGCTCAGCATGACGAGCCCGATCCATACAAGCCCGAGAACCGCTCCTGCGGCTGCTCCCTTTGCCATCGCTCCCCTGCTGTCCCGCGGATTATCCGGATATGCCGGGATCCCCGTCTCGTCAAGGAGCTGCATGTTCGTTCTCCCGATGATCACCTCAGCGACCTCCGGATAACATGCAATGACCGCCTGAAGCGTTTCATAGGCAAGTTCAGCGTCCGTATCTGTCACTGACATGGTGAAAAGGTTCGTATTATCCTCCGCAGATGCACTGATCTGTCCGCTCAGCGCCGTCCGTCCCATGGTAGCCGCCGCTCTCCGCCACAGGACGCCGCTGGTCAGGATATAAGGAAATGTGTTCACCATCTGCTCCGCCGTCGAGTTGTCGTAGAAGCTGTAGGATCCTGAAGTTGATGAGGTATCCTGGCTGATCGTGATCGTAAATGTCGCCGACGCCGTATACCGCGGACTCCAGGACATATAGCTCCTCACATAGGCGAACACGCCTCCGAGGACGGCAAGGATCACCACCCACGCCCACATGCGCCGGAAGGTCCTGAAATAATCTGTGAACAGGCCTGCAATATCAATGAGGCCCTCTTCCGTCTGCACTTTCTCTTCTGTTTTTGCATCCATATTTACCACACTGTCTTTCATTTCTTCTCCGTCTCTTCCCGCTCATTTTCGGAATGATGTTTTCCGTATCTTCCATACTTACCGTATTTTCCGTATTTACCATACTTCCCGTATCTTCCGTAACCATAGCCATATCCATATCCGTAACCATAGCCGTAGCCATAACCGTAACCGGATGTCAGGATGCCGCTTCTTCCCGGCATATCATTGAAGACACATCCGAGAAGCCTGCTGCCGTAGCTTTCCAGCACATCTATGGTATCATTGATATACTTTGCCAGCACGCGGTTCTGCCGCACAACGAGAAGACTCATCTCCGCACGGCGCACCCATGCCTCCGCATCGGAACGGCCTTTCACATGGGGTGAGTCGATCAGGATCAGGTCCATCTCCTTCTTCATCTGCTCAAGGAACTGTCCCATGCTTTCTGATGAGATCACCTCTGTCGACCGCTGGATCCTCTCATCATTCACCAGCACGGAAAAACCAAGCTCTTCACTGTAATGTACCGCGCTGCAAAGGCTCTCCTTATCCGCCGCGCAGTTCCCCCAGTCCTTGACGTCAGACGCTGCAAGCCCCAGGTATTCTCTGAGCGATCCTCCCCTTAAGTCTCCCTCGATCAGAAGCACTTTCTTCGAATCCTGCGCAAACGCCAGCGCCAGGTTGACCGCAAGGGTCGTCTTCCCCTCCTGAGGAGCAGTACTGCTGATCAGGAGGATCTTGTCTCCGCTCTTTTTCTGCTGATAGATCAGCTTAGTGCGTATTTTCTTGATCGTCTCTCCAAAACCGAAGCTGACCGCCGGCTCGGTGAACCACATTTTCTTCTTTTTCTGCTTCAGGAGCGCTTTCAGATTCTGATATCTGCGCTCATGATACACCGTCGCATAGAGCGTCGTATCCAGCTTCCTCTCCACGTCCTTTTCATTCTTTACACTGTCGCGGAAATAGGACATCAGTGCAAACAGGACGATCATCACGCCCGCCCCGGCTATAAATCCGCGCTTCATCATGCCGTTCCCCTGGAACGCCGCGATGGGCGCCGCAGGATAATTCGGCTCTTCAAACACTTCCAGGACCACGTCACCCAGCACATTCTGGGAAACGGACGGATACTCTTCCAGCATGGTATTCAGCAGCTGGAACGCTGTCGTCGGCGAACCCGACGTCACCGACACGGACAGCAGGTTCGTCTCAGGTACAATATTGACGCTCACCGTCCCGTCAAAAGAATCCTTCTCCAGCCGTTCCGCCACCTTCTTCTTCAGCACGTCGCTGTCCAGCACAGTCTTGAACACCTCAGCCATCCCCTGGGTCTGGCTCAGATTCGCATACGCTCCCGTGCTGCTCTCCTTCGCCGACACTACAAATGTCGTTGAAGATCTGAATTCCGGCTGATAGAGCACATAGGCGCCCACATAAGCAAGGAAAGCCGCCGATATTCCGACGAGCAGCACCATCCAGAAGCTTTTCAGCACATCCTGGAAAATGGCATACAGGTCAGCCGTCCTCGCCCCCAGCTCTGCCGCCTCCCGGTTCCGGCTTACTTTTGTGATTTCTTCTCTCTGTTCCATATCCTAATCTCTATCCTTCCTTTATTCGCTCACTACAACGACCATTCTGCTCTTCCCGCTGGACTGCGACTGCGCATCAGAAACGATATAGTCCACATAATAAGTTCCGGCTGCCGCTGTGTTCACCGCAGACTGGATCTCAAGCGTATCCCCCCGGTCAGCTCCCGCATAATATCCTGCCGGATCAAAAGGATCATTCACCTTCAGATACAGCAGATAGGTATTCAGCGTCACATTGATCCTCTCAGCCGTCGGATCATACACCTCGATCTCCGTTGTCAGGTAAGAAGTCCTTCCCGCACTGTCCATCACCCGGAACTCCGCCTGATAGGTCCCCGCCGCCGAATTCGACACGGTCCGGTCAAGCGTGTACTTAATATTGCTGGTCAGATCCCCATCCAGAGAACTGCTCGCAGTCAGTCCCTCACAGATATTAAACGACGTTCCCATCGGGAACCTAAGCGGGCTGCTCATGGCAAATACCGGAGCCTGATAATCCGTGTAGGTGATCGTCCTGCTGCTGTATCCTACATTTCCGCTCTTGTCCACCGCTGCGTAAGTAACCGTCCTCTGATTCTCCTCATCGAACCCGGAGATCTCCTGGACGACCAGTGAATCCGTCACATCTCCGTCTCTGTCATCCTCTGCACTCATCCCATCCAGGAGCTTATCCTCCGTATCCGCCACGCTGATCTGAAGGGGTTCTTCCCCTCCGGAAATGACCGGCGCCTGATGATCCGTCATCACCCGCTCATACAGCTTGCACCCGGCGAAAGCCGCAGTTGAACAGCAGAAGAGAATGAGAGTAAAAAGTTTTATCTTTTTCATTCCAAAACCCTTGCCTTTTGAGATAATATTTGTTAACAGTATAGCCTCTATCTGTTTGAAACGTCAATAGCGGAGCATGCTCATGTTCAGTGTCTTCCCAAACCGTCAGCGGTATCCATGCCATAAAAACGCCTCCTTTCCAGATGTAGCTTCATTTTACTACGTCCGAAAGGGAGGCGCAAGGCAATTCAGGCTGCCGCCGGGCCTGTTTCAGGAAAGTTGAGAAACTGCTGACTCGCTTGATCTTATATTATCTCGTGCAGCCCCAGCCATGCTGTCTTAGTACTGGACATCCATTTTAATTTTGAATTATAGTATCGCAGGAAATGGTTTTTCCCCGTATTGGATCTGACATAAAACCGGATATCCCCCTGCTCCGTATTTAATGTCCAGGAAAACGGTTCCTTCCGCAGTCCTACTTTATACCCTGTACTGGTAACTATATTTGTGCGGTACACATAATATGTTTCTCCATCTATTTGTGCTGAGATCTGATATTTGCCGTCCACTTCCGTAAGCGTCCATACCAGACTGCTGTCAACCGCATCGCCCTCCGAAACATTCATCGCCTGGGCGTCAATGGTCTTCCCATCATGAATCATCAGATATGTTCCCGAGCTTCCCGAGAAAGTAATAGCATATTTTTTCCCGGATTCAATGCTCAGCGTGGTACTGCCCAGAGTATAGTCCGGATCTTCCGGCGTCTCCGGCTCCTCTTTTTCTTCATAGCCGCATACCGTACAGATATGATCTGATCCCAAGATATGCGCACTTCTCTCTTCTTCCCCGCATCTTGTGCATGCTCTCCAGTGTTCTGTCTCACTGCTCTGATACTGTCCAAAAGCATGCCCCAGGGCAGCCGTTTCATCTGCTGTATATGTATCACCGCAGATACTGCAGGTGTATGTGGTATATCCCGGCATAGTACAGGTTGGCTCCGTCACGGACGGCACATAGTTATGTGTACACTCCTGGACTTCTTTCTCATACTGGAACTCTACAACGACCGGCCAGTGATCCGCGAGAGCATTTCCCGATTCATCGACAAAATCAGTTGCAACCGTATAACTCTGGGCTGTAAGCTTAATATCACTGTCCGTATTATTAATATAGAAGACCTTATCTACGATCTCTGCCTGCGGATATGGATAGGAACCGCCTTTGTCATTTGCAACAATATCCGAAGATCCATTAACCGGATATACTCCATCCCGTACTTTTTCAATCCATGCATCCTGCACGGTAAATCTCTCATCCTCATTAATTGCGCCAATAAAGAGTGTCTCCAGTTTTTCCCTGGTATATCTGCAGTTCGTATCTCCCATAACAATAATCGGATTGCCGTTGTCGCTGGCTTTAATTGCATCTGCCAGCTGGGTCAGCTGCGCTTCGCGCGCCGCTATATCTTCTGCATCCGAATCTGCATCCATATGCAGGATATACACATCCACCACTACTCCAGGTGCAAACTCAACCTGATAGCTGCGGTATCCCTTGTCAATCATCCCATCAGCGCCGTTTCCTGCCGGTATACCCACAACATCTGTGCTGTAATGGGTATTCCATGATACGATCTGTTCATTCTCCACCTTAAGATAATCCTTGTAAAGCAGGCTCAGACCGTCTGTATCAAACGGGAAACTCAGGCCGATAAGACTGAATTCTGTAGCTATACTGTCTCTCAGCGTCGTATGATTATATCCTCTCATCTCTGACATAAGTTCAGACATGAAATTAAAATTCTCTGAAGTCGCAATCAGATCCCAGTCACGGCCTGCCATGCCCTTACTGATTGCCAGTGAACCTTCCGAGCCGGGGCCGTCCGGATTCAAATTATAATTAATTCCAACTATTTTG
>ERZ1643249.1906-NODE-1906-length-20152-cov-6.674728_pt1 | contig 20152 bp, 14 predicted proteins | sample MGYA00579263_ERZ1643249 | MGnify/ENA primary metagenome ERZ1643249 (study PRJEB29033, sample SAMEA4952264) | chicken gut metagenome | biome: Broiler Chicken; feature: Gastrointestinal Tract; material: Caecum | place: Ireland | collected 2018 | study: Broiler... | reverse complement strand
TGGTTTTGTGTGCTCTTTTTCGGAATGATGCTTAGATTACAATGTTTCAACCTTTATCTCCTATGAGATTACAAAATTCACAGGACCAACTTAAAATTACCTAATAATAAACATCAATCCCCTCCTAAACCACTTCTCTCAACACCTTGGACGAATCTTCTCTGTACAAAAAGATATATAATCATTAATGGCAAAATCACCAAAAGTGACATAGCACTTGATACAGCAATATGTACAAGTGGAGAATCTGTATTCACAATATATTCTGGCGGCATATATTGTACGATATCCATAAGAGCCCACCTCATATTTAACTGTTCTCGCATAAGCTTTAAAGGGAGATGTAATTCTGTGGGACTAAGCAATGACATCATATATACATCTGAATAGTTCCAAACAAAGCTTAACACCCCTACCGTTGTTAAAGCAGATGAAGCACTTGGAAGTACAATTCTGAAAAATGTTCTTAAAAATCCAGCCCCATCAACAAAAGCCGCTTCCTCTATCTGAACTGGCAGATTCCGGAAATTTTGGCGCAGTATATAAATAAATAAACCTCCATTGATGCCCATACCGGTAGCTGCTAATAGGTATATTGCAACTGTTGAACCAATCATGTTAACTGATTCCCCTGCAATAAGGTTGAATATTCCAAATATATCAAAGTTTCTAAACTCAATATATTGTGCTAGCATGAGTGATTGTGAAGGCACAATGATTGTAAATACAACTAATCCAAATAGCAGGTTACTTCCCTTAAATTTTAACCGTGCAAACGAATATGCTGCCAACGATGCACACAAAGTTTGTAGAGCCATAAGTATTCCAGTATTGACCATACTAAATAAAAGTGCTTTTGGATAATCGAGAAGAATCCACGCTTCTCTAAATGATATATCGGATATGGCAGAAGGAATCCATACAGAATTTTTCATACCGAGCATTGTCTGATCAGTAATTGCCATTTTTAAACTATTTAATATAGGTGTTATAATAACAAAACCAAGACTAATAAGCAAAGCATATCGAAATATAAGGGATAAAGCATTTAGGGCTTTTGATTTAACAGTAGCTTTACTTACTCTTTTTAAGCGTTGTTGGGTATCTTTCAAGCGTTCTTTAATACCTACTCCTTGGGTTGTGCTATTTGTCATAATAGAATACCCCCCTAGACACTATCAGTGAAACTAATAAAATAACTACTACGCTTACCAATAAATAAATTGCACTCATCGCTGCCCCTAAGCCATATTTGGCATTGGTAAATGTTACGTTTTGTATTGTCTCCATTACATCGGCTCGCGCAAATGCATCAGCAAGGCTGTATATCAAGCAAACCAAAATCATTGGTGATATCATCGGAAGCGTAATTTTACAAAAACTTTCAAATCCAGAACAACCTTCTATTTTAGCTACCTCATACAATGATGAAGGTATTGCTTGTAAACCAGCAAGGAAAATTAGCATCTGAATACCTGATGTTGTAATAATTGAAAAAATCATATTCACATACTGTATTATGGGCGTCATAATTTCCGTTGGGAATGAACCATTTGTTAGAATATTTACTAACCATGAAGAATCGACTAAAACCATTCCCTCTTCTTTTACCATGTCAGCCCCTACACTATATCCTAGGTTTATCTCTAAAATACCAGTTGCAAGAATAATCGGAATAAAGAAAATCAATCTGAAAAATCCTCTGCCCGGATATTTGCTATTTAACAACATAGCGACAAAAAGTGAAACAAATATCTGAATCGGTACATTGAACACAACAAAAGTTAGGGCTTCTACAATATTCTTATTAAAGTCTGGATCTACGGTTAACGCTTGTTTAAAGTTTGCCAATCCTATAAATTCAAATTCAAATCCATCTGTTGCTAATGTCATATTAAAAAATGAATAATAAAATGTTTTAATCATAGGACCCATAAAGAATACCAGTATTCCAATAATCCATGGTACCAAAAACAAAAATCCCCATAAAGACATTCTCTTTTTAAAACTGAGCTTTGCATACCATGACTTTTTTGGTGACTTACCTCTCTGGTTTTGCTTAGCTCTTGCTGTCATCTTGGTCACAATATATTCCTCCTTACTTTATGACAAAATTAAGTGGTTCTACTGTTGTGCCATCTATGACCTGTGGTGAATCAGAATAGTTTAATAAGACCTTGACTCCATTTGAGTATTCAACTATCCTAGTATCGTTTTTTCTATTTATTATGGTATGATTGACAATGTCAGCGCCTTTTACCGCTTGATAAAACGCATTATATTTTTTATAATATGTACTTACCTGATTAATCCAGTTATCATACTGCGTCATAAATATATCATCATAATTTGTATTAGAAAGCTTAATATCATCTGCATATGTGAATCGGAATTTCATACTGCTTTTTGATTCAATTGCTCTCAAAAATTCTTCACTTATATCATAAGTATCTGTATTGAGCGCTGTTGTTGAATAATCAAGATTTCCGTTTAAAACCAGTTGCATAAATGGGATTTCAGCGTCTAGTATTTTGTATCCACTGCTTTCAGTTGGTAGATCTGTAATATAATCCGCATACTTGTATGCCTTATCTAGGGGATTCGAAAGCATTAAACTATACTTGTCATCTAAAAATTTAGCAGCCTGATTATAATATTCAATTGATTCACACATCAATAGAGTATCGGAATTTTTATAGTTTCCGATAAGGCTAGTATAAAAATCCGATGAAGCTACATTATTTAAACCAAGCGTATCATACGATTTGGCAAACTGCTTAATATATTCAGGCATATAAGAACCTCTAAGCAGGTATGTGCTTGTTTTGGCTGCTTCGTCAACCTTTCTTGAAATCAAATCAAAATCAAATATCTGAGCAATCTGGCCATTTAAAAAGAAAGAAAGTTGAGAGTTAGTTAAGTTCTTTTGTGAATTGACCGTTTGAAATTTGAAGCTTGAAAAAACATCTGAACCTAATGTCTCAACTTTGTCTACAAAATTAAGATAATCCTGCTTACTTCCTAAGCAATTTTCCAACTTTACGTTTTTTATATTATTCTGATTTAACCCACCGTTGGCAATTCCTCTGTACTCAATCTTCATGTTTTCAATATCTTTACTGTTTAAATCTTCAACAATATATGATGCTTGATCAAAAGATGTAAGCACTTCATCACCAGTATAAGGTATACCTAAAAAGTTCATAGTTTTATCAACCATACCCAGCAGTTCTACATAGATTGATGCATTTTCTTCTGGCCGATTTTGTTTTAGCAATTTGTTTTTTACTAAATAATCACTATATTTATCTGCCATTCCAACATAGTTTGCCTGATCACCTTCCATAAAACTATATCTTATTACAATGTCATCTGGGTAATCTTTTTCAACAACTCTGTTAAATTCATAAGCGGCAAGATTAGAAGCAGCTATTTTTTGCTGTTCCTTTACATCAAATGAAAGAGTTAATCTTGAGTAAGGCTCATTTGTGTAGTAACTTCTTGTCTTAGCACTCAGGGATGCTATTTCAGCACCCTGTTCAATAATTCCTAAAACAGCATAATCGTTTGCTTTGAGTCCGTATATCGGCATATTCATAAAAATTTTACTTTCATACTTGTTGGCATTAACAAGAGCATCTCCACCATAATATCTTGAAGTAAATTGGAATTCTCCATCTTTATCGTTATCAAGATAAATAAGGGCACCACTGCCGTCAGGTACAAATAAATACCCGTCGGTACTTTCGGTTGATAAAAAGTATGGCAGAACTTCAATGGATTTAATGGGGTACATTTCCTCATAGTACATTTCACTTACTGGTATCCTTATCATTAAATCATCATCGTCAAAATAATAGTCGATGGACACCACTATGGTTTGCTTACCTGTTACCGCTTCCACCCCATGTTCTAAATTATCCTGTGCCAGTTCTTGAGAAGTATATTTACCAATCTCATAAAACAAGTGGTAAAGTTCATTTCCTGCTAGTGGAGATAATGGCTGGTCTACTTGGGCTTGGCGTACATAAACTCCACTTTTGAGCAAGCGGTATGTGTTTTCAACAATCTTTTGTTCACTAGAACTTAAGTATTGTAACACTAATTCCTCCATTCGTTCTTCAGAAATTCTTTCAGGAAAATCTGCATAGGATACACTATCGTCGCCTAATTGATAACAGATTCTAACTCCGTTTTCAATTTTATAAAACTTGTAATTCCCCAGTTCTACGGACATTTTGTATGTATCCATCGCCGAACTTGCTGAATATTTGTCTGCGCTTATGCCTGTGTAATAGGATATGTTTAAATCACTTTTCTGAAGATCTGTACCATTTTCATCATTGAATAATTTTGTATATATTGTTCTGCCAGTTTGTTTAGATACAAGAAATACACATACTTTTTTCGTATCTAAATACATTTTCATAGTATTGCTTTCTGCTATCAGTACAGTATCCGTGTTAGATGTCATTTCAGTATAATTCTTGTTAATTTCTGAAATAACATTCTCTATACTTTGGTTCTCCTGACCTTCAGCAATAGGACTTAACGAATGATTATCCTTATCAGACGAAGTGCATGCCGAGAACAGGGGCGTTGTCATTAACAAAGCAAGTATTGTTGCAAAAAAACGTTTTTTTACACTCATTTTTTCACTCCCTAAATGTGCATTATTAGTTCTTTAAACATTGTGTAAATATTATTTACAAAGTTTGTTACCAATGTTGTGAGAAGTATAATTACAAATACGATAATAATCATAGCTATAATACTTAGAATAATTGATACCACACTTTTCGTAAATGTATATTGATGCACAACAGTTAAACCAATAAATGTATATAGAACATATATAAAGATCGATAAACCAAACAAAAAGGTAACTAATGCTTTTTCGTCATTTGTAACAAAATTAGAAAGTATAACACCAGCCAAATTCAGGAATATCGTAGGGTATAACGCATACATATTTACTTTAAATATATTGCTCATGCTTCCTTTTCCACAGAGCAGTACGGATACAGCCCAGTTAGCCACAATAAATATCAGATAAGGCGCAATGGTACTAAAGAACAACATAAAAACATTGATGTTTTCCTTATTGGTATACGTAATTAAAAAACTTGTGTATTGGTATGAAATAATGCTCAACAATCCAATTGCAAACATTACAAATACGCCAAAAGCAACACTGCCCTTGCCTTCATACTTAACGTCATCAAATGTTTTAAATGGTCTTGCAAGAACTGTTTTTGGGTATGTTATCATCTGGTACTTCAGCATTTTAGCAGCATTAACTACTCTACCATGCATATATATTCCCTTTGCATTGCGCCTCATAAAGTACTGTTTGATTCCTGTGTATACAGCTATAACTAGGATAATTACTAATACAATGTATATCATATACTTATCAAGCCAATCTTCTCTTACCCTTTCAAACGTCTCTGAGTAATATTCCCTTTCATACGCATTTTGGAAACTTGTCATCGCTACATCAAACTGTTCATTTCGAAGCGCAGCTTTTCCTATACCAACATTGGCATAATAAAAATTAGGGTTTATTTCTAAAACTTTCTCCCAAAGTTCTGCTGCTTTATCATAATCAAATGTATTATCTGTATATGCCGCCTCGTTAATGAGCAACCCATATTCAGTTGGGCTAAACACTTCTATGCTTCGAGAGACAAGATCAGCTACAAGAATCCTATCTTCCATAAATGTAATATCTACTGGGCTATTTAAATTTCCTTCTTTTTTACCTTGTCCACCAAGCATATAAAGCAGTCTGCCATCTTCATTATAAACAAATACCTTGGAGTTATTTGTATCAAGTACTGCAAATCGACCATCTTCGGCGGCAGCTATGCTGGTAAGAATTGAGGAAGAAGTTTCTCCTACATAATCTCCCATAGGTCTGTTTATATTATCTAATTCTGGCATAATATCAATTCCTTTGGAATTGAGTCTTCTTACCGGCTCTTTGGAAGAGGTATCTTTAACAGTTGCAAGCAAAAAACCATTCTGGTCAAGAGCAATATCGCTGTAGTCCGTTGGTAGCCAAAGCGTCATACGCGCAAGCTGTTCTTCTGTTGCAATCTGTCTCCAGAATATGTCTGCAATGCTTGGGTTAACCTTATTAGCGCCTACAAAGCGTGTAAATTCACCATAAGGATCCAATTCTATAATACCTTCATAAACGCTTTTCGCTTGAACATATAATCTTCCTACTTCATCAACTACAATTTTATTTGGAGCATATTTAACACCCTGCAAACTGTCTATCTGTGGATCTTCCAATGTTCTCACATATTCATAATCATTATTAAATTGGAATATAACGCCCGAATCAGGTTCTGTAATATACGTATCTCCATCATCTGTCACAAATATACCACTTGGCGCATTGATTGCTTGGGTTCCATTTGGTGTATCAAATTCTGTAATCGTTTGTATTAGATTAAAATTATCATCAGCTATAATAACTTGCTCTTTTGTTGCGATATACACCTTTGAATTCTTATAAAAGATATCGGTAATATTGTCAATGTTATTTACTCCAATATCCTTAGCCCTTATGCTTTTTTCCCATTCATAAGCAACAGGAGCTGGGACAGTATCTTTCCAGAATGAGTATGTATAAGATGACGGAAGGTCTTTAGCCTGTACTGTATATCCAGATATCAAACTGATAATCAGTATTAATACGAGGAGAACAGCAGGAAATTTTCGCATTTTTCTATTTATCTGCATATTATCCCTCCTAATGTTGTATCGTTAATATTTGTCATACTTGTTAAAAGTTGCCAAATGCATTATGAGATTATCCTATATCAATGCTTCCCGTTATTACCCAAAAGCTGATATAGATTTGCTCATATAACCCATTACCTACACTACTGAAAAATCTTATTTTGTAATATTCATTTGGTATCAAATCGTATACTAATTTATTATGTGTACTTTACTATTTCAGCTTAATCATGTATCAGTGATCCATATCTTAGTCTTTCATACCAGATGTTGCCATTGTAGAAATAACATTTGTCTGCATAAATAAGAAAACAACAACTGGTACTATAAACATTAATACTGACGCTGCTGAGAATACCCCTGCACGAGCAACTCCCATACCTGTAACGCTTCCACTTGAAAGCTGAGAAATTAAATAAGAAACATTTTTAAGATCCTCACGGTATATAAAACTTGCACCCGAATTTACCCACAATCCTTGGAAGATTAAAATAAATGCAGTGATCCACGCTGGTTTGATAATGGGCATAACAAGTTTCCAGTGTATTCTTAAATCCCCTGCGCCATCTATTCTAGCAGCTTCAATTAAGCTGTCTGGCACCTGTTCCATAAAGTTCTGCATTAAATATAATCCCAATGTAGAAGCAAAGGTTGGAAATATAATTGCCCCCAACGTATCAATCAATCCTAATCTTGAAATAGTTATAAAATTAGGAACTGTAGTAACTGTCGCATTAAACATAAGCGAATATACTACAAGTCTTGACAGAAATTTTGAACCCGGGAATTTAAATTTTGCAAGAGCATACGCCGCCATTGACGCTATCGCTATGTGTCCAACCGAACCAAGTACAACTATTACAATTGAATTAAATAGATATCGTAAAAAGGGCACAGTCGTATTGGCGAGTATATTAAACAAATCTTTAAAGTTATCCAAGGTGGGATTCTTAACCAATAATCTAGGAGGGAAAACATACATTTCATTCATTGGTTTAAGCGCCTTTGTGACCATAAAAATTACAGGGAAAAAGAACAGAAATCCCATAATTAACAGAAATAAGATCAAAAATATATTACCTGCCAGACTTCTACTGTTTCGCATTCTTCCCTCAACATTCCAATGTGAATGTCTTTTCACTTTGTTTTTCATAATTCATCCTCTCGTCTCAAGCCGATATTCATCAAGTACCTACATTACGTAAGAATTTTTGAATAAGCATATTCGCAACGATCATCATAATAAACAATACAACCGCAATAGCAGATGCTTTACCCATTTCCATTCTTAACAATCCGTAATCATTAAGATGATTTGCAATAGTATGGGTAGCATAACCTGGACTTGGGAAACCTACAAGCCCATCCGCAATCGTACCAACAGAAAGAGACGCAGTAATGGCCATAACGGAGCCAAAAAGGAGCTGCGGCTTCATATTGGGCAAGGTTATATACCAAAGTTCTTGCCAACGATTTCGGATACCATCAATTGCTGCAGCCTCGTATTGCGCCTTGTCAACTCCCTTAATACCAGCAACAAAGGACAAAAATCCTACTCCTAAACTCATCCATAGAGATACAATTATTACGACTGCCATCATTGTATTCTCATCCGACAACCAAAGTACCACTTCATCCAATATACCAAGTTTCAACAAGACCCCATTCAGGTAACCATACCGGTCGTTTGCAAATATCAAAGTAAAGATATAGGAAACATTGCCTGCCATGGATGGCGCATAGAATATCACAGTCAAAACAGTTCCCAGTCCATGCGGAAGTTCGTTGATCATCCAGGCCAAAAGGAACGAAAGTATATATCCAAACGGTCCTACAAAAATTGCTATAATTAGAGTATTTTGTATGGCTTTTAAAAAAATCTTATCTGCAAACAATTCCTTATAATTTGTTAAACCAACCCAATTGGGACTCTCCAGAACATTAAAATCTGTAAAACTATAAAATACCGCTTGCAAAACTGGATATACTGTAAATACCGTAAAAAATACAAAAAATGGTAATATCATTAAGTACAGCATTTTATGTTGTTTTGCAGAATGCCATTGCAAGTAAATTTCTTGCCGCAAATTAAATTTTCTACCTGAATTATTACTCATAGTTTTGTTCCCTCTTATCCTTATTTTCTTTCCTCCAAACCAAATTCCATACGTTTATTTGTCAATTCATCGTTTATGAAACGAATTTGTTTATACAAGGTATCAATTGGATCGATATTATCATTAACAACACTTAAGAATGCGGTTTCAACATAACGACCAGTTATATACGAACCAGGAACTTGTGGAACACTACACATATTTTCAACAGTAATATTCACTGTTTCCAACGCATCCGGTTCCCATGCCAGTTTATCAATGGCACTAAGGTTTGCAACAGGATATCTTGCAGCTGGCCCTAAAATAGATTCTTGGCTGTTTGCATACTCAACCTGTGCATCTTCACCGACCCACCATTTGAGAAAATCCCATGCTACCTGTTCTGTATGATTTCTCTCTACTGTCTCTTTGATAATCATAGCAGCACCTACTGTAGAAGATACCGATCGGTCAATGCTTCCATCTTCTTTTACTGTACCGGGAATAGGTGCTATACTCCAATCACCTTGAATTTCAGGGGCTGCGGCCATAAGATTGTTATAATATGTATAATCTACGATTGCAAGTGGTACCTCACCCGTTCTAAACCGTGTTACAAAGTCCATTGTAACTTCAAAGCTATGCTTTGTATAAAATTCGGTCCAGTACTTAAATGCAGATAAAGCTTTTTCTGTATCAAGATTTACATATTCTCCATTTTCGCTGTAAAGCCGTTCCCCAGATTGATATAAAAGCGAAAGATAGATATTATTTACTGCTTTAGTTGAAGTTGAACTAGCGCCTCCAAGTGTAGGGGGAGATGTTGTTTCAAAGTAGATATCCATATTTTTCGATTGAAGATAGGGAGTAATTCCTATCAATTCATCCCAAGTGTTGGGTACTGTAAGCCCAAGCTGACTAAAAATATCGGTTCTGAAAAACATAACTGGGAATGACATCTGATCCGGTAACGCATAATATCCACCTTGATATTCAAAATATTCCATGGATGCTGGCGAAAATTGACTTGATACCTCTTCAAAATCATCAAAATTTGTCAAATCATAAGCAGCACCTCTAAATGCAAAGTTTGTGGGCATTGAACTATTTATCTGGATTGCAACATCAGGGCCATTTCCGGTAATAGTAGAAGGTGTTATGGAATCTGCCGTTACCATTTTTAGGGTTACATGAACATCACTGTCTTTATACTGTTCATTGATCATACGCTGGACGATATCATACTGATCACGAGCAGTAGACGCAATCCAGACTTCGATTTCTTTCTTATATTCTTTGTTATCTCCAGTATGAACTATATAATCATTTGTAAATGATCCTATAAACGACATGATAGTATGCTTCAAATTTTCATAAAAATTACCCTCAGCAGCTGGCAATTCGTATTTATCGGGACATATCATAATGTAGTCAACTAATAAATATTGATCTCCCAAGGATGCTGTCCATGAACTAAGAGCCGAGATATTTTCACTAAATGAAGATAATTCTTTTGCAATATTATCGGGTTTCTCAATAATATCTTCAATCTGGTAAAGCAATGTGGAAACTTCTTTAGTTTTCGCTCCTGCTTCCATTGTTTCACCCAGATCGTCTAATATTTCCAATAATCTTCCCTGCTCTGTAACGATAATATTCATCATATCTGGAAGAAGAGCTGTTATATTATAATCACGATATTCATCTGGATTGGTTCCCATTATTGCTACTAAACGGCGATATAAATCATTAAAGTTTTTAACTACTGTTTCTCCTTTGGTTATCACCTGACCCAATTCACCCAGTGCCACTGTTAAGCTAATTCTATTCTCGCCTTCGTTTAATTTAAAATAATACTCCTGCGTACCATTTCCCAAGTAGCTGAGCTGATATTCTGGCATATAATTAAACTTTACTTCTGCAGCCTCAGCAAAAGGAACTTCTCCGTTGATTTTCACCTCTCTCAATGAAAAAAAATCACGGTTATAGGATTGTTTAAACCGCAATGCAATTTTGTAAAAGCCTTCCGTTGGAACATTGATACTCCAGGTAATTCCATCTCCAGGATAAACCCAGTTTTCGCCACCAATTGCATTCATTACAATATTCGAATAATGATACGGTTGAGTTTTCGCCGAAGTTCTATCATTCACAGGAATCAAAACAGATGTTGTCTTGGAATATGCATCCTCGCCTTGTACTGTCACAGGTCCATTAGGCATATTCTCTTCTGTTACTACTGCAGTACCTTCATCTAATGCAGAATTATAATATTCCTCATAGGTTGGTAGGCTTTCAGCGGGACAAAGTGTAATATCTCCCATTTGCATGGGTTCTTTATATGATATAAACTCTAAAGTATGTTCTCCTCTTTCAAGGTAAAATTTAAATGGTTCTGTATATTTTTTATCGGATGATTCAAGCGTCTTTGTCTGCCATTCAGGAGCCTCAATCTGTTTGGGAGCCGCTTGATTTCCGTCTGTATTCATAAGAAAATCTTTGTTCTCATCAATCCACAATCTTTCAAAAATAATTTTTTCCATTTCAGAAAACAGATAGGTATCGTCTATTTTCAATTGTCTTACAATAGATGCATTACTTCCTTTTACAGGATAATAATCAACTTTAATATTGTACCAACCTGTTTTTTCTATATCCACTTTGTATTGAACACTACCAGTAATAGAGGTAATAATGCTGTCCTCTTTGATCTCCATTTCCGGCATATCAGCTGTTTCAAAATCAATTGCATGAATTACGATACTTTCGTTTGAATTTTCTGTCTTATCACTGTTATCTTTAAGGTAGTCGTAATATGAATAACTGGATATATCAACATACTCATCTGCGCTTATTCCAGTAGCTTGAATACTATCGGTGTCTTCTGCTGATACAGAAGGATATGACTCAAAGACCGAAATAAATGAAAATATTAGCAATGTAATCATTACTACAATTGATCGTATTTTCTTCATCAAAATTTCACCTGACTTTCCTTGTTAACAATAAATACACTACAATTCATTAAATTATCAATTAAAGATCAATTTCGATTTATGAACTAAGAGGAGGATTTCTATGTATATAAGTGATATATAAAATTGGACAACTAGAATAATAAAATCAATAAAATTACATAAGTAATTAGTGTATTTGCTGCTTTGCAGAATCTTTGATATAATTATTGATTTTGCACATGATATCATTTTGCCCTTAGTTAAGTGCTATCTGACACTTGATTATTTCACACAGTACAAAGCTTAGGTGTAGCCACACCTAAGCCTTGCAACTTTAATTATTTCTGTGGAAATCCGGCGTCCTCCAGTGCTTTTGCCCCTTCCTTCTGATAGGATTCCAGTGTCGAGCGTGCATCTAAGTTTTGACCATAGATATTTTGCCACGGCTCCCAACATTTAACTAACCCAGCGGAGTCCAGCGCCCAGGTCCATTCGATTATATTTCTAGAAGTTGCCCAGTCGTAAAGCTCGATATCTTGTTCCGTACGGAAAGATCTGGCAGTCCCCGCACCGGAACAAGCCAACTGATAGTTTCCTGCTTGCTCTGCTTCGTACGAATCTCGCAGATACGGGCGGTTTCCTACTTCATTGGAGTAATCCATAGCAATCTGCATCAATACGTTGCCAGGAATACCGGTTTTAGTAGCATCGACAACTCCCATAAACACAATATAATTTCTTGCAACCTTATAGTTATCACTCAATGTGGTGTAATCCCCCTCACAGGTTATGTTGCTACCCCAAGGCCAGTAAACGACACCATAATTTTGGGTAAATCCTCCTAAAGCCCAGTGTTCTGCTCTACCCAAAACGATTTTTTCATCACCAAAACTATAATGCCAAGTATATTGTGTATTTCCGTCTTCATCTACTCCAATTTCAGGGGGGCAGGCTAATCCTTCGTTTAGAAGTTCCTGATAAAATTCTGTTGCTTCGATTACAGCATCATTATTATAATTAAGTACAAAATCCTGCCCAGCAAGCGGCACACCGTTTGCACTAGCTGCCATAGTTGCCCAATGGTAAGGATATTGACCGATCGGGTACACGCCATCTGGGAGTTTGGACTTCATTTCAACCAAATATGCTTTGAAATTATCATAGTCCCATTTGCCTTCCATAAACATATCGGTAGGAGTTTTTTCCATACCAATTTCTTTTAAGTAATCCCGGTCATATACCAAAGAATCCATACAAATATCATCATATGAGATACCGTAACATTTTCCATTAAAGGTAGCTGCATCGGTAAAGAACGAACCTACTTTAAAATCATCCACATAATCGGTCAAGTCAAACAAAAGATCATTGGACAGGACTTCCACGCTGCTTTCAGGGCCAAGAGCAATCAGATCACAGGCAGGATTACCTGATGCAACGGATGCAAGCAGGAGTTCACCATCGTTGCCGCCATCATATCCTTCCATCTCAGCTGTAACCAACTTAATATTATATTTTTTCTCAATCACCTGTTTTGCTTCCTGTGCCAATTCATTTTCTTCATCCGACCATTCGCTAAAGAAACCGCCGAAGCCCTTTACCTCAACGCCTCCGAAATCGTAGGCAGTTTCTTCTCGAGAAGATTGCTCCGTCCCTATGGATTCCTCCTTACTCGACTCGTTTTGTGTTGATTCGTTACAGGCTGTCATAGTCATTCCCATAGCTACAGCCAATAAAAACACCAACATTTTTTTCATCTGCTTCATATTTTCCTCCTTTTCAGATCGCTAAAATTTTATCCATTCGATCCGTCTTATTAAATATAACATTTTTTTTTTTTTTTGTCAAGAATTTTGCGTAAATTAAGCACTATAAATTTAAAAAAATATAGATAAATTTCAAATTTGCACTTAATTAACCATAAACGTTAAATTTAACAAATAACAATTTAACATTTTTTACACAATAAAAACGCCAAGGAAATTAAAATATTGTATTTAAAATGCACAATTTTTTCTGGTATACTAAATTTTTCTAAATATGAAGTTGGACTCATTTTATCTTGATTTTGATGACTATTTGAAATCAAATTATGAGGTGTTATCTAAAAATTATAAATTCTCTTTTTAAAAATTTCATAATATCTACTTGAATATAATTCTCCCTTACCTCAAAATGCAGATGATTCCCGGTAGAGTTTCCAGTGCTGCCTACCAGGGCAATCACCTCACCTTGCTTCACCTCCTGTCCAACTGTCACAAAGACAGCTAAACAGTGGGCATACAAGGTTTCGTAGGTTTCATCATGCTGGATTTTGACATAGTATCCATAGCTTTCTCCCCAGGAATCATTTCCGTTGGCGATGGTTACCGTCCCATCCGCTGCTGCCAAAATCGGGGTGGCTTCCGGTGCGGCAATGTCCACACCACTGTGGTAGGAAACCTCCCCGGTGAAAGGGTCTTCCCGGTATCCGTAAGGAGAGGTAATGGTGTAATCCCGAGGAAGCGGCCACTCAAAAATCCCCGTGCCGATCCAGTTTGTTTCCGGCACAACCGGCTGCCCGCCATTCAAAAGCAATGCGAAAACGCCGCCAATACAACAAATCAACACTATCACCATCACTACAATCCATCCGCCCGCAGCGATGACCGCAGCCAGTGCTTTCGCACCGGCTGCTATTCCTTTTACTGCTGCCACAACCGCTTTAGCTGTGGCCTTAACCCCGGCAACTGCCGCTTTCGCAGCAGCTTTGATCGCCGGGATTGCCACCTTAATCGCTTTTGCCATAGCCTGCGCTGTTTGCTGAACGTTTTTTGCAGTTTGTTCTGCTGTTTTCACACTGACTTTGCCGGCCTGTTCTGCGGTCTTGACGGTGTGCTGTGCCGTTTTGATACCAGATTTGGCTGTATGCTGTGCTGTTTTAATCGAAGTCCGCGCAGATTTTGCACTGCTTTTCCCCATTTGTCCGATGAATTTTGCAGATTGTCCGATAGATTTTCCTGTCTGCCGGATTGGTTGTAGAGAATGGATTGATACTTCTGGCTTGGTTCGCGCCTGTCGGACCAGTTTTTCCGCCTGGTTTTTTTGAAATTTCTCCACGGCTTTGGAAATATTCTGCCGGGATTCCCGAACACCCCAGCGTCCTGCCTTATCCAGTTGATGGATCGTTTGAGAAACTGCCGTTTTTGTACCACTTTCCAGCCGGTCTGCCGCATATTCCTCCGATGAGTTTTCCCTTGCATACAGGCTGTGTTCTGACTTTTCCTGGATGTGGAAAAGGGTGTGTTTCTGATAGCGAACCAGCCGAACACGTTTCTCAAATAGCTTGATCTTTTCCAGCTTGTTTTTCTCCATTCCCAATCACCGTGCCTGTTCTTTGGCGGAAGAAATGGTTCGCGGCTTGATACAGTCAGATTTCCGTTCCGAAAGCTGGGATTTTACAGAGGGTTTCTCAAGGCGGAACTGTTCGGCAAGATGATTCGCATACTGTCCCATTTCCGCAAAAGATTTGCCGCAGGATTCCATACTGTTTCTAACACGCGCAAGAATCCCGTGATCTGCTTCTAAAACACCAGCTTCCTGCGGGGATTTCCCGAATATTACCCCCGCAGCATTTCTGGCATGGGTTCCTGTTTGGTGCAGTTCTTCCCGGACAGCATCCAGCCGGTTCGCACCCTGTTTCATGGATTCCGCCGCATGAGAAAAAAACTTTCCCAATCTCGCAACAACAGAAGGAATCCGCAGCGCATGGATACCCTGCGCCAGTGCGTCCCTTCCTTTTTGCCGGAATGTTTCCACCAGCTTTTCCGCAGAGGAAAGAAACTTTTCCTTCATGGAAGTAAGCAAATCCTTTGCCTGCTGCACCTTTTCATTCGCTTTCGCAACAAGCCCCTGGCACTTTGCCCGCACACTCTGATTCTCCAGTTTGTGGACTTCTGATTTCAGTTCCCGGAGTTCCTCGGTCATCACAGAGAGCCGTTTTTCCATTTCCCCCAGATATTTGACCAGAGATTGTACCTCCATTTTCTGCTGATACAAACCATTTTGTTCCAAAACCTCACATAAAGTCAAAACTTTGGGATGAATCCGCAAAACCTGTCTGTTCATGATTCTCCTCCTTCTGCCCGCCGAATACACCTTCACCGGGCTTTGTTGTCATCAGTTGATAGAGTTTCGTGTCCTTGGGAAAGCGGTTGACAAAGGGAATCAAAGCCGAACCGTACCGAATCAGTCCGCAACCGGCAGGAACATCGGTGATGAAACTCATCTGTTCGCTGGAAATATTCAAAAGATCGGCCAGTTTTTCCCGATCCTTGGGTGACTGGTTCAGCATGATGAGAAACTCACTGTTGGAAAGCATAGTCCGAGCCTGGGTAGAATCCAGCAGGTAGTCAACATTCTGGGTGATGGCAGTGGGATACGCGCCGCGTTTCCGGAATTGCCGCCAGGCGGAATTGAAAAACATGCCGCTGTACTCGTTCTCAAAAACCACATGAAACTCGTCCAGAAAAACATGAGTGCGTTTTCCATTTTTCCAGTTTAAGGTGACGCGATTCAGGATAGTGTCTGTAATAACCAGAAGTCCTGCGGGTTTTAACTGTGGACTCATATCGTGAATGTCAAAAGAAATGATCCGTTTACTCAAATCCACATTGCTTTCATGACCGAACATATCCAAAGAACCGGTGGTGTAAAGTTCCAGGGAAAGCGCCACTTCCTTGGCTTTTTCTTCCGGCTGCTGCAACAGCTTTTCCCGCAGGTCACAAAGGGTCGGTGCTTCCATCTCCCGGAAAACTGCTGATACACAGCGGTCAATGATGGATCTGTGCTGGGAAGTGAAGCAATTGTCATCAAACCGTTCAATTAAGGACAGAATGAACTGAGATTTTTCCACGATGGGGTTATTGTCGCCGTACCCTTCTTCCATGTACATCGCGTTCAGACGGTCTTTCCCACCTGCCGCCATCCGAATCACGGTAGAAATATCGCCAGCCAAAGCCTGTACCAGAGGGGAGAATTCTCCTTCCGGATCGCAGATGAGAATATCGTCCTCCGTATTTAAAAGAAGGAATGTGATGAGTTCTTTCACCGCAAAGGATTTTCCGGAACCGGGAACGCCCAATAGAAACGCAGATTGATTCAAGAGGTTTTCCCGGTTGCACAGGATCAGGTTGTGAGAAATTGCGTTCTCTCCAAAATAGATGCCGCCTTTTTCCTGAATCTCCTGCACCTGGAAGGGGAGAAAGGCTGCGACGCCTTCGGTGGTCAGGGTTCGAAAGGTGTTGATCTTCCGTACGCCAATGGGTAAAACGGTTTTCAGCCCGTCCATTTGCTGGAATTTTAAGACCGCAAGCTGGCTGCTTCCGCTTTGGGATTGAACCGCTTCGGTATCCCGGTCCAGTTGTTCCTTGCTGTTTGCTGTGAGAACCATGGTAATCACCACCTGCATCATCCGCTGGTCACGGGTGGTCATATCACTCATCAGTTCCCTGGCTTCCCCCCGGCTGTTATCCATGTGATACGGGACAATGGAGGAAAAATTCAGGCTTTCATTCTGCCGCCGCTGCCAGTTGGCAATATCGGTTTCAATCCCCAGCAGGCGCTTTTCCACCTCCTTGATGGCTTCTTCCAGCGGAATGGGGATGATGTCAATGGACAACATCAGGTTCCGGGGAATATCTGTTAAAGACGCCACGATATTGTCCCGAATAAAAGAACCGTAGTGCTTTAAGAACAGCACCCGGCAGTAGGTTTCTCCCAGTTTCAGATAATCGCTGTACCGTTCCATGCTGTCCGGACAGATATAGTCCCGGAAATCCTCTCCCAGCCGCACCATTTCCTTTAAATCCAGTTGAAACCGGTTTTCCTCGCCGGGCCGGTAAAAGTCATGGAGAATCCGCAGCTTTTCCACCGCGTCCAGTTCCACGCACCGAGAACCCAAGTCTGCCAGCCGTGCTGTCAGAGAAGCCCCGGCCCGGGTAAAATACGACCGGGCTTCCTCAATATCCTTGCGGAAAACAGAGAGGGTGACATATTTTTCCTGGATAATGCCATTGGCGCCGCTGGATTTCTCAATCATCATCTGATTGTATTCTCCCCGGTAAATGTCCCGGAAATCTCCTTTTAGAGGCATCAAAATGGACTGTTCCAGGGTTTTCTGGTTAAAGGGGCGATTGTTGACTGTAATCTTCACCATGGAACCGGGGTCCAGGCTGTTGAGCAAAGCGGAGTAGATTTCAAGCATCCGCTTTTGATCTTCCTCGCTGGCAACGGAATAGTTGATGTCCGTAAAGCGGAAGGTTTTGGAAAAATGGTTGCCGGTTAGGAAAATCCCATCGTTCCAAATCCGTCGAATTGGGATGAAATCCTGCACCCGTCTGGGAATATGATAGGGTTCTTGATCCTGTCGAAGCAGGGCCTTGACTGTTTTCAGCATAAATCAGCGTCCCTCCTTTTTTCGATTTCGATACAGCTCATAGTACAAGGTGGTGCAGGTGAATTTGATCCTCTTGGGTTCCAGAAGTTCTGACCGAATCCATACCCAAAAAAGCTGCTCCGCGGTCATGCCGTGATAGGTAACAAATCCCAGGGCGGCAAAGGGGGCTGCCCCCACAATGCACACCCAGGACAGAATTTCCAGACCAAGATATGGCCGCAGCAAAAAGTATAGGCCCGCAGCAGTACCGCAAGCCAGCATGGAAAAGAGCAGCTGCCGCAGACTCAGGCCGAAAAATATCGCCTCCTGATAATCACAGATTTCCTTGTTAATTTTGATTTCCATTGATTTCCTCCTATTTTGGAACATGAAAAAACCGCCGCGAATTCGCGACGGTTTTCTTTGTCCTCTTATTCGTGAAACAGCCAACCGTAATCCTGGCGGCAGTCTAAAATATAGTCCACTTCCACGTTTTTTTCCTTGATCTGATAAAGAACCAGATACCATTTTTCCACATACATTTTGTGATATTTATTGGGCGTGATGTATGACTCGTTAAAAAAAGGATACCTTTCCGGCATCGCTGATAGAGAACGCAATGCCGTTATGATCGTGCTCCGTTGTTTGGCTGCGGCTTCTTTGCTAACCTTCGATAAAAATCGTAGATGTTGTCCCAGCATCCGCTTCGCCCGGTCGGAAACGATTACCTGATAGGTTGTTTTGTCCATTGGCTACGCCTCATCTATGATTTGCCCCAGATATTCGTCTAATTCATCCAGGGTGCAACCCGTTCTGCCCATCAGTTTATCTTCCTCAACTGCTAATAGTTCTTCCCGGAGTTTCAGCATCTTTTCCCGGCGCTCGTAGGTCTCCATATCCATGACAACGAGATCACCCTCACCGTTTTTGGTGAGGAAAACCGGTTCCGCAGTCTTGCGGCAAAGTTCTGCGATTTCATTGTAGTTCTGCCGGATTGCGGCAGATGGACGGATATTCATAACACTGCCTCCTGTTCGTAGTAATATTCTATCCATATCATACCTCTTTTCTGCAATATTGTCAATCTGTGCTTCTTATACTTATCTCTATAAAGATAACATCTCTTTGACCACCCGATCTGCCATTTTGACTGCGCCAACCAACACCAGCATATTGAACACCAGCTCCCCAATGTAACTCCAAACCATGGATACCGCCGAAGCGCCGGTATTCACCACAGGTGGGGAAGAAGCAAACAGCGAAAAGATGATGCAGGAAAGTACAATAATAACGCCTTCCAAACAGACCGCCGCATAGCTTTTGAGAAAACTGATGCCGATACTTTGTGTTGGCTCACCTGCAAAGGCGGCCAACGGCACTGGCGCGATGGCAGTATATAAAAACAATTTAAAAAAACGCCCATACACCGTTAAAATCATAATGAAACTCAGCACTGTGATAAACAAACTGCCGATAATCGTCACTGCCCAGAGGGGGACGGATTCCAGAAACCCGCATTCCTCCACAGCCGTCACGATTTCCGTCGGCAACACTGTTTCCTCTGCTGTTCCGATTCCAGCGGTGTCCATAACGGTGTTTGTGATTCCCTGGATGATGTCAAACAAAGCCAGCATCAGTTCCAGCCCATAGGTTACCACGCCTTTGGCGATGGCAAACCGGATAAACAGCCGGAATGCTGTTTCCGGACGCTTGGTTTCGGAAAAAGAACCGCAGGTTTTGATCATTCCCACCAGAAAAAACAAAACCAGCAGGGCATAGCCGATGGCTTGCAAAGCCCCATGAATATTCAGAATCACATCCCAAATAGCGCCGCCTTTGAATTCTTCCGGTGATTGGGTGATGAGCAGCCAGATTTCTGCCAGTTTTTCATTCCAAGTGTTCAGGGCGTTTTCCAGGTTTTGGACAAC
>ERZ1643249.1902-NODE-1902-length-20161-cov-7.633294_pt1 | contig 20161 bp, 18 predicted proteins | sample MGYA00579263_ERZ1643249 | MGnify/ENA primary metagenome ERZ1643249 (study PRJEB29033, sample SAMEA4952264) | chicken gut metagenome | biome: Broiler Chicken; feature: Gastrointestinal Tract; material: Caecum | place: Ireland | collected 2018 | study: Broiler... | reverse complement strand
GCCAACTAGCTAATCAGACGCGAGGCCATCTCAGAGCGATAAATCTTTGGCAACAGAGTCATGCGATTCCGTTGCATTATGCGGTATTAGCAGCTGTTTCCAGCTGTTATTCCCCACTCCGAGGCAGGTTCCTCACGCGTTACTCACCCGTCCGCCACTTTCCTCAACTTCATTTGGACGAATCCTCAATCCGTTGATTCTCGTTCGACTTGCATGTGTTAAGCACGCCGCCAGCGTTCATCCTGAGCCAGGATCAAACTCTCAATAAAATGGTATCTAAACGGTTTTCACCGTTCAAATCAATTTTATTGAAGCTAATCTCTTAACTTCAAAGATATGAATTGATGAGACCCTTCATTTCACTGTGTTTACCAGTTTCCATGAAGGACTCTTGTGTCCTTCTGGTGCTTTTCGTGTTTCTCATTGTTTAATTTACAAGGTACAAACCGCTTCATCAGCGGGTTTTTATTGTACCACGCGGTTTTCAACTTGTCAACACCTTTTTTCAACTTTTTTCGAAGCTGTTTGGCGTTGTTTTGTTTCGTCCGGGGCACGTTTAGATACTATACCAGCTCTTCTCTCATTTGTCAACACCTTTTTTCAAGTTTTTTATCGTTTGCTTTTCCCGCCCTCCTGTGGTATCGTAGGTTTGCTATATCTACTATATAATGTAAGAGCGGAGGTATCCCTATGCCCATTCGTATTCCCGACTCCCTGCCTGCTACCAGTGTATTGGAGGGCGAGAATATCTTCGTGATGACAGAGCACCGTGCTCTCCACCAAGACATCCGACCTTTGAATCTTTTGATTCTGAATCTTATGCCCACGAAGATCGTCACCGAGACGCAGCTGCTGCGCAAGCTGTCCAACACTCCCTTACAGATCAATGTACAGCTGCTCAAGACCAGCAGCCACGTCTCTCAGAATACCGACAGCCATCATCTGGACTCCTTCTATACCACCTTCGATCAAATCCGCAACAACCGCTATGACGGTATGATCATCACCGGAGCCCCGGTGGAGAACCTGGACTTTGAGGAAGTGGACTACTGGGAGGAGCTGTGTCAGATCATGGAGTGGACTCGCACCCATGTGCACTCCACCTTCCACATCTGCTGGGGCGCTCAGGCCGGTCTATACTATCACTACCACATTCAAAAGCACACCCTGCCCCACAAGCTGTTTGGCATCTATCAGCATCAGATCATCCGCAAGCAGTCCCCCCTGTTCCGGGGCTTTGACGACCGCTTCTATGCCCCCCACTCCCGATACACCGAGGTGCACCTGGAGGACCTCCAGGCCATCCCCGAGCTGGAGCTGCTGGCGGTATCCGACGAGGCAGGGGTCTTCGGCGTGAAGAGCATGGACAACCGCCGCTTCTTCATCTTCGCCCACCCGGAGTACGACGAGGACACCCTGGCCCGGGAGTACTTCCGGGATGTGGACCGTGGCCTGGACATCGCCGTCCCCGCCCACTACTTCCCCCAGGACGACCCCAACCAGGCCCCCATTGTCAACTGGCGGTCCGCCGGACAGCTGCTGTACACCAACTGGCTGAACTACTACGTCTATCAAACCACCCCCTACGACTTACGGGAGATTTCCAATGAAGATTGATTTTGAAGCGGTGCGCAACAACCCCGAAATCCGCACCTATATCACCCAGGCAGACGCCTCTCTGGTGGCCCTGGGCTACACTGAGCACTCCTTTGCCCACGTCACCAAGTGTGCCATGACCGCCGCCCAGCTGTTACAGGACCTGGGCTACGATGAACGGCACATTGAGCTGGCCAAGATCGCCGGATTCATGCACGACATCGGCAACGTCATCAACCGAGTGGACCACGCCCAGAGCGGCGCTGTCATGGCCTTCCGCATTCTGGATAAGATGGGCATGGAGCCTGCCGACGTGGCAGTGGTCATCACCGCCATCGGCAACCACGACGAGCACACCGCTTATCCGGTCAACGCCGTGGCCGCAGCTCTCATTCTGGCAGATAAGAGCGACGTACGCCGCAGCCGGGTGCGCAACCAGGACACCATCAACTTTGACATCCACGACCGGGTCAACTATGCCGTGGAGAAGTCCGATCTGACCCTGGATTCTCAGGCCAAGACCCTGACCCTGTCCATCACCATTGACACCGAGATCTGTGCGGTAATGGACTACTTCGAGATCTTCCTCTCCCGCATGCTCCTGTGCCGCAAGGCCGCCGAGTTCTTCTCTCTGAAATTCCAGTTGGTTATCAACGGTTCTAAGGTGTTGTAATATGCTGCATGTCACCAATCTCCGTCTGCCCATTGACGCAGACCAGACAACCTTATATAAGAAATTGGCCAAGCACCTGGGGGTATCGTCGAAGGACCTGTCCCAGGTGGTGCTCACCCGCCAGTCCATTGACGCGAGAAAAAAGCAGGACGTGCACTACGTCTGCTCGGTGCGGGTACAGGTGTCCAACCAGCAGGCGGTGTTAAAGCGTCACCCCAAGGGGGTCACCCTGTGGGAGGAGAAGCCCTACACCCTGCCGCCCCTGGGCCGCACCTCTTCCCTCCCCCCAGTGGTGGTGGGCACCGGCCCCGCCGGACTGTTTGCCGCCCTGACCCTGGCCCGGGCTGGATTGAAACCTATCGTGCTGGAGCGCGGCGGCGACGTGGACCAGCGCACCCAGGCGGTGGAGGCGTACTGGTCCACCGGGAAGCTGGACTCCCGCTCCAACGTACAGTTTGGCGAGGGAGGCGCCGGCACCTTCTCCGACGGCAAACTCACCACTGGCATCAACGACCCCCGCATCGCCCATGTGTTCCGCACCTTTGTGGAGCACGGGGCCCCGGAGGACATTCAGTGGTCCCACAAGCCCCACATCGGCACCGACATTCTCCGCCAGGTGGTGAAGTCCATGCGAGAGGAGCTGATCTCTCTGGGTGCCGAAGTGCGCTTTGGACATCAGCTCACCGGGCTGCACATCCAGGACGGCGCCATTACCTCCGTGGAAATCACCCATGACAGTGAGGTCTACACCCTCCCCTGCGACACCCTGGTACTGGCCCCCGGTCACTCCGCCCGAGACACCTTCGCCATGCTCCTGGACAGCGGGCTGGCCATGGAGCAGAAGAACTTCGCCATCGGGGTACGCATTGAACACAAGCAGGAGGCAGTGAGTCAGGCCCAGTTCGGCCCCAGCTGGGACAAGCTGCCCGCTGCCGACTACAAGCTGTCCTGTCACCTGCCCAATGGCCGCTCCGCCTTTACCTTCTGCGTCTGCCCCGGCGGACAGGTGGTGGCCTCCGCCAGCCAAGACGGGCAAGTGGTCACCAACGGCATGTCCCTGCGGGCCCGGGACCAGGAGAACATCAACGGCGGTTTCCTGGTGGGCGTGGGCCCCGACGACTTCCCCGGGGACGACCCCCTGGCCGGGGTGCGGTTCCAGGAGCAGTGGGAAGCGGCCGCCTGGGCCTATGGCGGCGGCAATCCTATGGCCCCCGCCCAGACCGTGGGGGATTTCCTGGCCGGACAGCCCTCCTCTGGGCCCCGCTCCGTTCTCCCCTCCTATCGGCCCGGGGTGGTATGGGGCAGCTTGGAGGGCGTGCTGCCCGACTATGTGCTGGACACCCTGCGCCAAGCCCTCCCCCTCTTTGACCGGAAGCTCAAGGGCTTTGCCACCCCTGAGGCGGTTCTCACCGGCGTGGAGACCCGCTCCTCCTCCCCGGTACGCATCATCCGGGGCCAGGATTACCAGTCCATCTCCGTCCGGGGGGTCTACCCTTGTGGCGAGGGGGCCGGGTACGCCGGAGGCATCACCTCCGCCGCCGTGGATGGCATCAAAGTGGCGGAAGAAATTATTCAAAAAAATTTTTGAGGCACACGCAATAATTCTGTCCTCTCCTGCGTTATATAGATGAACAGAGGTGAAACCATGATATTATTCACATCGGCTCTGCCCGTTGAGCGCTCCGGGCACGACAGCCACCAGCTGGATGATCTCATCACACGGATGGCCCAGGGAGACAAAGAGGCCCTGGCCAGCCTCTACCAAACCACCAAGGCCGCCGTATACGGTTTTGCTCTGTCGGTACTGAAAGACGTGGACCATGCAGAGGACATTACCCAGGACACCTTTATCCAACTCTATCACAGCGCCGGGTCCTACCGCTCTCAGGGAAAGCCCATGGCCTGGATCATCACCATCACCCGCAATCTGGCCCTGTCCCGGCTGCGGGAGCAGTCCCACACCCTCCCCCTGGAGGAGGCACATCTGGCCCGGCTCTCCCACAATCCCATGGTGGATCAGGACGACCTGCTCACCTTAGACTCCCTGCTCTCCCTTCTGGACGACCAGGAGCGGCAGATCGTCACCCTTCACGCCCTCACAGGGCTCAAGCACCGGGAGATCGCCCAGCTGTTGTCCCTGCCCTTACCCACAGTTCTTTCCAAGTACCATCGTTCCATTAAAAAGCTTAACGCCGCATGGAAGGAGGCAGACTGAGATGACCCACGAGGAAATTCACAAGCGAATTCAACAGGCGGCCACCCACGCTGCCCCCGATCAGTTGGATGCCATCCTTTCCGCCTGCGAGGAACAGAAAGGAACTGTGATCTCTATGAAAAACAATTCTAATAAGCGCCGCTGGATCGCCCCCCTCTCCGCCGCAGCCGCCCTGGCCATTGTGGCCGGCAGCATCTTCGGTATCTCCCGTTTCCAACAGGCAAGTGCCGCCGACTCGGTGGTGACCCTGGACATCAACCCCAGCATCGCCCTGTCCGTCAACAACAAGGAGACCGTCACCACCGCCACCCCTCTCAACGATGACGCCAAGGACATCATGGGCGGCATGGAGCTGGAGGGCACCAACCTGGAGACCGCCGTCAACGCCATCATCGGCGCCTGCCTCCAAAAGGGGTATCTGGACGAGCTGGAGAACGCCATTCTGGTATCGGTGGAGAACGCTGACGCCGACACCGCCACCCAGCTCCAGAACGAGCTCACCACCACCATCTCCGGCGCCTTCCAGTCCGGGGCCATCCTCACCCAGACCGTCACTGTGGACGATGACCTGGCCCAGCTGGCCCAGCAGTACAACATCTCCGCCGGAAAGGCCAGCCTCATCCAGGAGGTCATCGCCCAGGACAGCACCCTCACCTTTGAGTCTCTGGCCCCTCTGTCCATGAGCGAGATCTCCCTCATCGCCTCCTCCCGCAACCTGACCACCACCGGGGTGTCCCAGACCGGCACCACCAGCGATCAGGCCTACATCGGCCAGGACGCCGCCTTGCAGGCCGCCTGCGACCACGCCGGCATCGCCACCAGCGATGTGCAGGGGCTGAGCACCGAGTTTGGTTGGTCCAAGGGCGTCATGGTGTACGAGCTGGACTTTTGCAGCGGCGGCACCGAGTACGAGTACGACATCAACGCCACGGACGGCAGTGTGGTGAAGAACGAGCAGGAGCCCTGCGACCACACCTGGCACACCAGTTCCGGTAACACCGGCGCTCAGGGCAACACCACCTTCATCGGCGAGTCTGCCGCCACCACCGCCGCTCTGTCCCATGCCAAGGTGGACCAGAGCGCCGCCCAGTCCCTCACCGTGAAGCTGGACGAGGACGACGGCGTGACCTACTATGAGATTGAGTTCTGTTCTGCTGGAGTGGAGTACGACTACGAGATCAACGCCACCACGGGCGACGTGGTAAAGTTCGAGCAGGACACCTGCGATCACTACGCCCACCGATCTGCTTCCAACAACTCCACCAACCAGAGCCAGAATCAGAACCAAAACCAAGGCACTTCCAGCGGCGCCTATATTGGCTATGACGCCGCTCTCCAGGCCGCTTGCAAGCACGCCGGAGTGGACGCCTCTCAGGTCTCCCGGTTGGAGAATGAGCTGGACCATGACGATGGCGTGGCCCGCTACGAGATTTCCTTCCATGTAGGCAACATGGAGTATGAGTACGAAATCAACGCCACCAACGGCCAAGTTCTGAAATACGAGTCTGAGCGGGACGATTGACGTGGCGCACACCTACAAGACCCGGCACAGAGAAGCTCTCGTGCCGGGTCCTTGCTTTTTCCCGCCCGTTTGGCTATACTGTCACCCAAAGGAGGAATCACTGTGCTCCATCGTCACCCCAACTACTATCCCGGTTTCCGCTGCCTGGGCGGCGCCTGTCCCGACACCTGCTGCCGGGACTGGGACATTGTCCTGGATGAGGAGACCCTCTCCGACTACCAACACGCCCCCGCTTCCCTGGCCCAGCGCCTCCAGGAGAGTCTCACCACCGACGAGGAGGGGGGCACCTGCTTCCGTCTGGACCATCGGGGCTTTTGTACCATGATCACCCCGGACGGGCTGTGCGCCATCCAAAAGGAGTGGGGGGAATCCCATCTGTGCGACCACTGCGCCGCCTACCCCCGGTTCATCGAGGAGTACGGCAACCTCACCGAGGCCTCCCTGGCCATGTCCTGCCCCGAGGTGGCCCGGCTGCTGCTGGAGAGTCCCACATTCCAGGTGGAGGAGGTGGACGACGGCCACCCGGACCAGCCCTTTCCCGACATTCCGCCCCAGCTGCTCGCCGGACTGGAGGTCACCCGGAAAGCGGTCCTGAGCGGAATGGAGAAGCAGCAGTACACCCTCTGGGAACGCCTGCAAGGGGTGCTGTATTTGGCGGACACGCTACAGAACGCCATTGACCGGGAGGACTACCCAGCCATGGCCCAGGCTACCCTCTCCCTCCGCCCCCTCTCCTCCATCGGGAACAGGAAAGGATTCGCCCAGACCCTGTGTCGGTTCTTCTCCTCCCTGGAGCCCCTGCGTCCCACCTGGCCCCAGCGTCTGAGTCAGTGCTGCCAGCTGCTGGAGGGCCTGACCGAAGCAGAGTACCAGGACCTGTGCCGCCGCTTCGAGGGCCAGTTCCCCCAGTGGCAGCGCCACCTCACCAACGTGGCGGAGTATCTTCTCTTCCGCCACTGGCATAAAACCGTCAACGATGACCAACTCTATGGACGGACAGCCTTTGTCTCGTGCAGCACGATTCTGCTCTACCACCTGTTCCTTACCCAGTGGGCAGAACGAGAAGCCCTCAGCCAGGCGGAGGAAATCGTCCTCTGCTGTGCCTTCAGCCGAGAGGTGGAGCACATGGAGGAGAACTTGGACCTGGCCATCGACACTTGCGCCGCCCTGTCCCCCGATGCCATCCACTTCCCCCAGTTTTAAAAGGAGTTCAACCCCCCATGGATATTTCCACCCTAGTTTCCAACCAACACGCCCACTTCCGCTCTGGCGCCACCCTACCCGTGGCCCCCCGTCTGGACGCTCTGGACCGTCTGCGCCGCAATATTCTGGCCATGCAGCCGGACATTGAGGCGGCTCTCCAGGCGGATTTGGGCAAACACCCCTACGAGAGCTATTTCTGTGAGATCGGGCAGGTACTGGAGGAGCTGTCCTATCTCCGCTCCCACCTGCGCCGCTGGGCCAAGCCCCGGACAGTCCACACTCCCATGACCCTGTTCCCCGCCAAGAGCCGCCGCTACCCCCAGCCCTACGGAGTGGTGCTGGTGATGTCCCCCTGGAACTATCCCTTTATGCTGTCTCTAACTCCGGTGCTGGGGGCCATCGCCGCAGGCAACTGCGTCATCCTCAAGCCCTCCGCCTATACCCCCGCCACCTCCAAGGTGCTCTCCCAACTCGTGGCCGCCACCTTTGACCCCCAGTATGTGGCGGTGGTGGAGGGAGGCCGGGCGGAGAACTCCGCCCTTCTGGACCAGCGGGTGGACTACATCTTCTTCACGGGCGGGGTCACCGTGGGCAAAGAGGTGATGCGCCGGGCCGCTGAGAACCTCATCCCCGTGACCCTGGAGCTGGGCGGCAAGAGCCCCTGCATTGTGGACGAGACCACCGACCTGGCTCTGGCCGCCAAGCGCATCGTGTTTGGTAAGTTTCTCAACGCCGGACAGACCTGTGTGGCCCCAGACTATGTGCTGGTGCAGCAGAAGGTGAAAGACCAGCTGGTGGAGCAGCTGAAAAAGGCTCTTCACGATGCTCTGGGGGACGACCCTCTGTCCAATCCCGAGTACGGCAAGATCGTCAACGACAAGCACTACCGCCGCATTCTGGGACTGCTGGAGGGCCAGACCATCCTCTTGGGGGGACAGGCCCGAGACGGCAAAATCGCTCCCACCCTGCTGGAGCAGGTAGACCCCCAATCCCCGGTGATGCAGGAGGAGATTTTCGGCCCCGTCCTCCCCATTCTCTCCTACACCACGCCCCAGGAGGTGGTGGACTTTGTGTCCAGCCGGGAGAAGCCCCTGGCCCTGTACCTCTTCTCCAGGAGCCGGGCGATGCAGGACTTGGTGACCTCCCGTCTATCCTTCGGCGGCGGCTGCTTCAACGACACCATCCTCCACCTGGCCACCCCCTATCTACCCTTTGGCGGAGTGGGCAACAGCGGCATGGGCGCCTACCACGGCAAGGCCAGCTTCGACACCTTCACCCATTACAAGAGCATCCTGGTAGGTGGCCAGCACGTGGACGTGCCTCTGCGCTACCATCCCTATACCCCCTCCAAGTTCAACCTCTTGAAACGGTTCCTGAAATGACAACAAGCTGCGGCGCAAATTGCGCCGCAGCTCTTCTTTTACTCCATATCCTTAATGGCCATGGGAAAGGCGGTGATGAACCAAGGGGCAAAGCGGGCGGGGTCTTGGATGAGGAGGGAGAGAATCTCCTCCTTAGTGTACCACCGAGTCTCCATGATCTCCTCCGGATTGGGGGTCACCGGTCCGGAATAGGTCCCCACAAACACATGGTCATACTCATACTCGTACAGGTCCGGGGCGAACTGATGACGGTAGACGAAACTGCCCACCTCCCGGCAGGGACAGGACACCCCCAGCTCATCCATGAGCCTGCGCTGCACCGCCTCTTCCAGCGTCTCCCCGTCTCGGGGATGGGAACAGCAGGAGTTGGCCCACAGCCCGCCGGAGTGGTACTTGTGGAGCGCCCGGCGCTGGAGGAGCACCCGCTCCCCGTCATACAAAAAGATGGAGAACGCCCGGTGGAGCAGCCCCCTCCGGTGGCACTCCTCCTTCCCCATGGTGCCCACCGGCACGTCCAGGGGGTCTACACAGATCAGCAGGTCTTCCATGTCATTGGCCTCCCATCTTCTCGTACGCCTCCGCCGCCTGTTGGGCAGCCTGGGCACAGTTGTCCATCATCTCTTTAATTTGCGCCTGGCTGGCGTGGTCCAGATGCAGCCCGGCACAGATGCACACCGTCTCGTTGGTGGCCAGGCATAGCTGCTTTGCCACCGTCTGGGCGGCATACACATCCTTCACCCGGCGGTTCTCTTTCAGACACACGTCCGCCGCCCGCACAATGAGGTCCTCGTCATAGGCGTTGGCCAGCCCCGAGAGGGTCTTCATGCTGCACGGGAGAATGATCATCCCGTTAGTACGGTAGGAGCCGCTGGAAATCGCGGCTGCCAGGTTGTCCACGTCATAGGTATAGTCCGCCAGCTTCTTCAACTCTTCCAAGTCTATGGAGGTCTCCCGCTGGAAAATCACCTCTGCACCTCGGCTGATCACCAGGTGGGTCTCCACCTGGTGCATGTGGTGGAGTACCTCCAACAGTCTGGCCCCCATCTGCACTCCCGTGGCGCCGCTGATTGCTACAATAAGCCGTTTCATGTCTGTGTCTCGTCCTTTCATGGTTCCTGGGCCAGTATGCCCTGCTGTGCAAAGAACTCATAGAGGTGTTCCGCCCCGGCGGACAGGTGGGCGTGCTTGAGCCGCACCACCCCGATGAGGGACTCCATGTCCCCGCTGAGGTCCTTGCAGCACAGCTCTGGAAACAGGTTGGTATTCACCAGGGCTTTGGGCAGGATGGTCACCCCCAGCCCCGAGTTTACCAGGCTGAGCAGGTACCGGTGCCGGGCGGCGGTGTAGATCACCGAAGGATGGAAGTTCTCCCGGTGGAACTGCCGGACACACAGGTTGTGCAGCACCGACTCGTTGCTCATGAGCACAAAGGGCAGATGGGAGAGCTGAGAGAGGGAGACGGATTCCTCCGGCGGAATTCCCTCCTGGGTGTTCCGGTACACCAGCACCAGCTTGTCCCGATAGATGGGGTGGAACTCGTATACCTCCGGGTCCAGCTCATCCATACGCACCACGGCGAAATCCAGCTTGCCCTGGTCCAGCAGGGGAATGAGCTTGCCCTGGTTGTCCTCGGTGATGTTTACCTGCACCCGCTCCATGGCCACCTGATAGGAGGTCAGCCGCTCCAGCAGGCGGTATCCCTGCTCCAGAGGCAAAATTCCCATGGAGATGGTCTTCTTGGCACTGCTGTACTGCTCCATATCCTGGAGCATGGCCTTTTAGGTATTGTTGAGCTTTCTGGCATATTCCAGAAATGCAGTGCCCCCTGGGGTGAGGGCAATTTTGTTGTTGGTGCGGTCGAACAGCTGGACGTTGAGCTCGGATTCCAGGGACTTGATCTGTTTGGAGAGGGAGGACTGGGAGATAAACGTCTCGCTGGCCGCCGCAGAAAACCCGCCCCAATTCACGATGTCCAGAAAGTGTTGGGTCTGTGCCATGGTCATGTCCATTCCCCCTTGTTTTCACTCTTATCTTATGGATTTTACTACGTCCGACACCAATCATGCAACTCCCCACACCAAAAATTCTCCATCGTTTTTGGGAATAGGCGTACCACCTTTGTGAATTGCCCCCCCAAAGTTTGCGGGGTGTATACTTTACGATAAGGTATGCTCTGCCAGACAGAGCCCCACAACGTCTAGAAAAGAGTGTGATTCACATGGCAAACATCAACGATTTGCGTTCTGCGCTGGAGCTGCTCCAAACCATAGACGGGCAGTATGTGGAGACCGACGTGGAAGTGGACCCCAACGCCGAGCTCTCCGGCGTGTATCGCTATGTCGGCGCCGGCGGCACCGTCTCCCGCCCCACCCGGGAAGGCCCCGCCATGGTCTTTAACAACGTGAAGGGTCACCCCGACGCCCGAGTGGCCATCGGCGTACTGGCCAGCCGCAAGCGGGTGGGCTATCTGCTGGGAGAGAAGCCGGAAAACCTGGGCAAGCTGCTCAACCGGGCCGTGTCCAACCCCATCCCCCCTGTGGTGGTGGATGCCTCCAAGGCCAAGTGCCAGGAGGTGGTGCACTATGCCACCGAAGAGGGCTTTGATATCCGCAAGCTCATCCCCGCCCCCACCAACACCGAGGAGGACGCCGGCCCCTACATCACCATGGGCCTGTGCTATGCCTCTGACCCGGAGACCCACGAGTCTGACATCACCATCCACCGCCTATGCCTGCAGAGCAAGGACGAGATCTCCATGTACTTCGTCCCCGGCGCCCGCCACCTGGGGGTGTTCCGGGAGAAGGCAGAGGCCATGGGCAAGCCCCTGCCCATCTCCATCAGCGTGGGCGTGGACCCCGCCATTGAGATTGCCGCCTGCTTCGAGCCCCCTACGACTCCCCTGGGCTACAACGAGCTGGGCGCCGCTGGCGGCATTCGTGGCCAGGCCGTGGAGCTGGTTCCCTGCCTGACCATTGACGAGAAGTGCATTGCCAACGCCGAGTATGTCATTGAAGGCGAGCTCATCCCCATCCCCGGCGTGCGCTGCCATCCCCTGGACCCCTCCAACGATCCCACCATCTCTCCCTCCATCCGGGACCACGGTATCGCCTGCAAGGCCATTTTCGACTGCACCGTCCCCTTCGATCAGAAGCACCGCTTCCAGCGCTCCAAGTTCAAGGAGCTGGACCCCAAGAAGTGGGTACCTGATCTGTTCTAACCTGCGCTTCCATCTAGAAAGGAGAGAGAACCTATGCCAATTGGCGTGATGATCAACGCCCTGTCCGTGGTGGTGGGCGGCCTTGTGGGGGCCGTGGCCGGAGGGCTTTTGAAAGACGACTTCAAAGCCTGCGGCGGCTTCATCATGCTGGCCACCGGCTTCCGTATGATCAAGGTGAAGATGTTCCCCATCGCCGATATGATGCCCGCCATGATCTTGGTCATGCCCATATCCGCTCTCTGGGTCAACTACATCATGCCCCTGGTCTCTTAAGCCAGGATCGCAACGGGCCGCAAAACACCATGTCCTGCGGCCCGTTCCCTTTGGATAGAAAAACAGCGAGGTCGAGAAACCCCTTCGGGATTTCCTGACCTCGCTGTTTTTGACGCTTGTGTCGCCTCAATCTCAGAGCTCCACGCTGCCGGTCTCGGTGTCGTTGACCACATAGTAAGCCAGACCCTCTTCGGGCTTGACATACACGCAGAACTTCTTCATGGAGGTAGCCTTGTTGCCCTGGGCCAGGTAATCTTCCTTGGCCTTCTTCACAACCTCAGCCATGTCCCACTCCTTGCCGGCAAACTGCACGTAAGCCAGCTCCACCTTCTTGGGGGCGGCGGTACGGGTGGTCTTCTTCACAGGCTGCTCCACAACCTTCTTCTCCAAAGAGGCTTCAACCTTGGGCTCGGTCACGGTCTTCTTCTGAGCCGCTGTCACTCTCGCCATCTTAATTTCCTCCTTTCACTTCATCTATCCAAGTGAATGTAACAGACTTGCTTTTGCAAATCTTGGTTTATTCTACTCCCTTTTCCCATGGTTTGCAAGGCATACGCACCATTTCTTCCCTTTTGAACAGGAGTACGCAGACATATATTCCATGATTAGGAAGTATTCCACAAAAGAAAAAGGACACACGTCCAACGTGTGTCCTTTTGGTGCGCGAGGCGGGAGTCGAACCCGCACGCCCTTGCGAGCACTGGCACCTGAAGCCAGCGAGTCTACCAATTCCACCACTCGCGCAAGTGGCTTGGTTGCCTCAGCAACGGAAGTAATAATACCACGGAAGTGAGCAGCTGTCAACACCTTTTTTCAATTTTTTCTCTCCTCCCTTGGCTGTCTTGAGAAAGCGGGCATGGTGTGGTAAACTGATGGATAAATCAGAGGAGGGACGAGAATGGCAGACTCCAATATCACAAAGCGCGCCTTGGCAACAGCCCTGCGGGCACTTATGGCAGAGCTGCCATTTGAAAAGATCAACGTCTCTCACATCTGTGAGCGCTGTCAGATGAACCGCAAGAGCTTCTACTACCACTTCAAAGACAAGTACGATCTGGTGAACTGGATTTTCGACACGGAGTTTATCGCCCTGATTCAGGGTGCCCACCCAGACGACACCTACCAGGAGCACTGGTCCTTCATCCAGCGTGCCTGCGAATATTTCTACCAAAATCATGACTTCTACCGCAAGGCTCTACAAGTCCAGGGGCAAAACTCCTTCCGTGATCACTTCCGGGAGTATATCCGCCCCCTCATGACGGACCGCCTGGAGCACCTGCTGGGCTCAGACCAAATTGACGAGTTTGCCATCAACCTTTTTGCCGATGGAGTCATCTGCGCCATGGAGCGCTGGCTACTGACCAAGGACTGCATGCCACCCGAGGAATTTGTGGCCAAAAACCGGACGTTCATCGAACAGAGCGCCGCCTCCATCTGCCGGGAAGTGGAGGCAGCCAAACAAAACTAGCCCGCCCCTTTTCAGCACACCTGATAGGCCGTACCGCAGCAGATGCGGTACGGCCTTTTTCATATCTCTCCCCCAGGCCAAGCCCGCTCCAAGACCTGGGACAGCCCGTCCGTGCAATTAGCACATAGACAAGACTCCTTCCGAGAATGCCGGCTAGTTCCTATGGTAGACACCTCCATGCTGTGCTTCAATGCACACTTGACCCTCACTGTCCCAGAAGGTAACACTTTGGGGAAAGTGTCCGAATTTTCGACGGATTTCTCAGGATGTCCGGTGACGCGCCCCTTGGAATGCCGTTATAATATGCCTGAAATAGCCAGAACAGGCATAGAAAGGACGGAAAATTATGAGCAGTATCAAAGACGGCATTCAGAATTTTGCTCTGAATCAAGCGCTGAACTATATCGAGGGAAATCCTCAGGAGAACATCCCCAAGCTGATGGCTCTGGTGGACCGTTTGTCCCCAGATGGATGGTATGAGAGCCAGAGAGGCGCTGTGCGCCGGGCCATCGAGGAGAAGAACAACTGGTATCAGCTGATTCTGCGGCTGTACCAGCTGGATCCCGGGGTGCGCAAGGCCTTTTTCCAGAACTTCCTCATCAACGCCAGCTTGAAAGGCAGTGCCACTCAAGACGCCACCCAGGCACGGGAGGGCTGCAATGTCCCCTGGGCCATCCTTCTGGACCCCACCTCCGCCTGCAACATGCACTGCACCGGCTGCTGGGCCGCAGAGTATGGAAACCAGCTCAACCTGAGCCTGGAGACCATCGACTCCATTGTGCATCAGGGCAAGGAACTGGGCACCTATATGTACATCTACACCGGCGGCGAGCCCCTGGTGCGCAAGGCCGATCTGATTCGCATCTGCGAGATGCACCCGGACTGCGAGTTCCTGGCCTTCACCAACGGCACTCTCATCGACGAGGCCTTCTGCCAGGACATGCTGCGGGTGAAGAACTTCGTCCCCGCCCTCTCTCTGGAGGGCTTCGAAGAGGCCAACGACTCCCGCCGAGGCCAAGGGGTGTACCAGAAAGTGAAGCATGCCATGGACCTGCTGAAGTCCCACGGGCTTCCCTTCGGTATCTCCACCTGCTACACCAGCCGTAACTACGCCGACATCACCAGCGAGGCCTTTTTCGACTACATCATTGACAGCGGCGCCCTGTTCGTCTGGTTCTTCCACTACATGCCCGTGGGCAATGCCGCCGCCACCGAGCTGCTCCCCACCCCTCAGCAGCGGGAAGAGGTCTACCACCGCATCCGGGAGTTCCGCAAGACCAAGGCCATCTTCTCCATGGACTTCCAAAACGATGCCGAGTACGTGGGCGGCTGCATCGCCGGTGGCCGCAGATATCTGCACATCAACGCCAAAGGCGACGTGGAGCCCTGCGTGTTTATCCACTATTCCAACTGCAACATCCACGACACCACTCTGCTGAACGCCCTAAAGAGCCCCATCTTCATGGCCTATCACAACAACCAGCCCTTCAACCATAACATGCTCCGCCCCTGCCCCATGTTGGAGAACCCGGAGGCCCTGCGGGCCATGGTCAAGGAGGCTGGAGCCGTTAGCACCGACTACCAGAGTCCGGAGAGCGTGGATCACCTCTGCGCCAAGACCACGCCCTACGCAGAAAACTGGAAGCCCACCGCAGACAGCCTTTGGACGGGCTGCGCCAGCTGCTCTGCCTGCGGCAAGGAAGAGTGACCCTCCCGCTTTCTGAGTTCACAAAGGGGGAATCACAATGAAGGAAGTTAAGTCACCCAAAAAGCCACTGATCTATTACTACGGCATTGTATTGCTCATCATCCTCCTCTTCAACCTGCTCATCACCCCCCCTGCTCTCCCGTCAACAGGTGACCGAGGTGGACTACGGCACCTTCATGGACATGATCGACGAGAAAGACATCGGCACGGTGCAAGTGGAGGACTCTCAAATTCTCTTCACCGACAAAGAGGACCCCGTGGTCTACAAGACCAGCCCCATGGAGGACCCCACCCTGGCCCAGCGGCTCCACGAGGCAGGCGCCCGATTTGACCGGGTCATTGAGGAGCCCATCTCCCCCATCTGGAGCTTCCTGCTCACCTTTGTGCTGCCCATCCTCATCTTCGTGGCGCTGGGCCAGTACATGAACAAAAAGCTCATGGAGCAGATGGGCGGCGGCAAGAACTCCATGTCCTTCGGCATGGGGAAAAGCAACGCCAAGGTGTACGTGCAGTCCACCAAGGGCATCCGCTTCTCCGACGTGGCAGGAGAGGATGAGGCCAAGGAGAGTTTGGCCGAGATTGTGGACTACCTGCACAATCCCGAAAAGTACACCCAGGCCGGGGCTGCCATGCCCAAAGGTATCCTGCTGGTAGGCCCTCCCGGCACCGGTAAAACCATGCTGGCCAAGGCGGTGGCCGGAGAGGCCAACGTGCCCTTCTTCTCCATCTCCGGCTCGGAGTTTGTGGAAATGTTCGTGGGCATGGGCGCCTCCAAGGTCCGCGACCTGTTCAAGCAGGCCAAGGAGAAGGCCCCCTGCATCGTCTTTATCGACGAGATCGATGCCATTGGCCAAAAGCGTAACGCCGGCGGCTACGGCGGCAACGACGAGCGAGAGCAGACCTTAAACCAGCTGCTCACCGAGATGGACGGTTTTGAGGAGAACACCGGAGTCATCATTCTGGCGGCCACCAACCGCCCCGAGTCCCTGGACCCCGCTCTCACCCGTCCCGGGCGCTTTGACCGCCGGGTTCCGGTGGAGCTGCCCGACCTCCAGGGCCGGGAGGCCATTTTGAAGGTCCACGCCAAGAAGATCAAAGCCGCAGATGACGTGGATTTCCACGCCATCGCCCGCATGGCCGCCGGGGCCTCTGGGGCCGAGCTGGCCAACATCATCAACGAGGCCGCGCTGCGGGCTGTGCGCAGTGGCCGCACGGTAGTCAACCAGTCTGACCTGGAGGAGAGCATCGAGGTGGTCATCGCCGGGTACCAGAAGAAAAACGCCGTCCTCTCCGACCACGAGAAGCGGGTAGTGGCCTATCACGAGATTGGCCACGCCCTGGTGGCGGCCAAACAGAACAACTCCGCCCCGGTGCAGAAAATCACCATCATCCCCCGCACCTCCGGTACCCTGGGCTACACCATGCAGGTGGAGACCGGGGACAAGTATCTGATGAGTAAGGAGGAGATCGAAAACAAGATCGCCACCTTCACCGGAGGCCGGGCCGCCGAAGAGGTGGTCTTTGGTTCCGTGACCACCGGAGCCTCCAATGACATTGAGCAGGCCACCAAGCTGGCTCGGGCCATGATCAGCCGGTACGGCATGTGCGACGAGTTTGACATGGTGGCCCTGGAAACAGTGAACAACCAGTACCTGGGCGGCGACACCTCTCTGGCCTGCTCCCCCGACACCCAGCGGGAGATCGACCGCAAGGTGGTGGAGCTGGTGCGGACTCAGCATCAGAAAGCCAAGGCTCTCCTGGAAGAACACCGGGCCAAGCTGGACGAGTTGGCCAACTACCTCTACGAGAAGGAGACCATCACCGGGGAGGAGTTTATGGAAATTCTAACGGGAGGGGACCAACCATGAGAAGACATTCCGGTTTCGGATGGCTTGAACTGATCATCGGTATACTCCTGGTGATTCTGGGCATCTGGGCCCTGGCGGCCCCTGGCATCGCCCTCAAGAGCATGGTGTTTGCCTACGGCCTGGCCGCCGTCATCATGGGCATCGCAGACATCGTCCTGTTCATCGAAGTGGACCGCTACACAGGGTTGGGCCCTGTAATCGCCCTGGTCTCCGGCATTCTCAGCGTCATGTCCGGTATCATGCTGCTGGTATACCCCACTGCCGGGGCACTGGTGCTCACCCTGCTGTTCCCCATCTGGTTTATCGCCCACTGCATGTCCCGGCTGTCCCATCTGAGCTACATTCGCCTGGTCTGTGGGGATGGGGTGTACTACTTCACCATGATCATCCACATCATCGGTCTGATTCTGGGGTTCCTGATGCTCTTCAGCCCCCTGCTCACCTTCACGTCCATCCACTATTTTGCCAGCGCTTATTTGATCTTGTTGGGCATTGACAGCATGGTCACTGCCATGAGTCCCATGGGAACCAGGCGCTAAACCAACGAAGGCCCCAGGCATATGCCTGGGGCCTTTCCTATGCTTGGATAACAAAAAACCGGAGCAAGGTTTCCCTTGCTCCGGTCACTTGGTGCGGATGACGGGACTCGAACCCGTACGGCCATGGGCCACTAGCACCTCAAGCTAGCCAGTCTACCAGTTCCAGCACATCCGCATAACTCAAGCTTGTTTATTATAGCGCAGTCACTCCATTTTGTCAACCTAAAAAAATCGTCGTTTTTTTGAAAATACCTGTTGACAAACCAGGAGGCCCATGGTAATATATCTCTTGTCGCCACGAGCGATACACCGCTTGCGCGAGTGGTGGAATTGGTAGACTCGCTGGCTTCAGGTGCCAGTGCTCGCAAGGGCGTGCGGGTTCGACTCCCGCCTCGCGCACCAAAAGGACACGTTGAAAAACGTGTCCTTTTTCTTTTTTGTGCATACCCCCCTTCTCTCCCTCATAGTCTGGTGTTACCATACAGGAAATGAGGGATTGACACCATGAAAGCCGTACTCGCCCTGTCTCTGGTACTGCTGTGCCTGCTGCCCACCCATGCCCGGGCCGCTGAGGTGGATATCACCGCGCCCTCCGCTATTCTCATGGAGAAAAGTACCGGAGAAGTGCTCTTTGAGCAGGATGCCCACGCTGTCTACGAGCCCGCCTCGGTGACCAAGGTGATGACCCTGCTGCTGGTGATGGAGGCCATCGATGCCGGGACGCTCTGCTGGGATGACGTGATCACCGCCTCCCCCTACGCCTGCTCCATGGGCGGCTCCCAGATCTGGCTAAAAGAGGGGGAGCAACTCACCGTCAGCGAGATGGTGAAGGCGGTGGCTGTGGCGTCTGCCAATGACTGCGCCGTAGCTCTGGCGGAAGCGGTGTCCGGCAGCGAGACCGCCTTTATCCAGCGCATGAACGAGAGGGCCAAAGAGCTGGGCATGGAGTCCACCGTCTTTTGCAACTGTACCGGACTCCCCGCCGAAGGCCACGTGTCCTCCGCCTACGACATCGCCCTCATGAGCCGGGAGCTGATTTTGAATCACCCCCAGCTGCGGGAGTACACCACCATCTGGATGGACACCCTCCGGGACGGTGCATTTCAACTGACCAACACCAACCGGCTCATCTACTCCTATCCCGGGGCCACAGGGCTGAAAACCGGCTCCACCGACACTGCCCTCTACTGCCTGTCCGCCACAGCAGAGCGGGACGGCATGGAGCTCATCGCCGTGGTGATGCACGCCGCCACCCCCTCCGACCGCTTTGACAGCGCCGCTGCCCTGCTCAACTACGGCTTTGCCAACTACTCCCTCACCCAGGTCTATCCCGAGCAGGTACTTCCCCCCATCTCGGTACTGCTGGGGGAGCAGGACACGGTACAGCCCGTGCTGGACCACGACTGCACCATCCTCACCCACCAGAGCCAGAGCGCCGCTGTCACCACCCAGGTCCATCTGCCGAAGGAGGTCTCCGCCCCGGTGGAGGAGGGGCAGAAGCTGGGCGAGATGATCGTGTATCTGGACGGCGAGGAACATGAGCGGGTGGACCTGGTGGCCTCCACCGGAGTGGCCCGCCTCACCGTGTGGGGCATCTTCCAGCAACTTCTGGACACCCTGCTCTTTCTCCCCACCCATGCATAACAAAACGGCGTAGGAAGCCCTCAAACGCTTCCTACGCCGTTTCCTATGTTGATTACTTCTCGGTTGCCACCAGCATCTCACCGGCCCGGTAAATGTCGCCAGCGCCTACCGTGAGAATCAGGTCGCCGGGCCGAGCCAGTTCCCGGAGCTTGGCGGTCACATCCTCCAGAGTGGGACAGAAGATGCTGCCGGGAATCTGGGCAGCCAGGTCCGCCGAAGAGATGCCCAAATCGTTGGTCTCCCGGGCGGCGAATATCTCCGCCAACAGGGTGAGGTCCGGCTTTTTCAGCACCCGCACAAAGTCGTCAAAGAGCTCGTGGGTACGGGTATAGGTATGGGGCTGGAAGGCACAGATGACCCGCTTGTGCCCCAGACTCTTGGCCGAGTCCAGCAGCACCTCCAGCTCGCCGGGGTGGTGGGCGTAGTCGTCGCACACCTCTGCCCCGTTGTAGTCCCCCTTGTACTCAAAGCGGCGTCCAGGCAGACGGAAGTCCCGCATGCCCTGCTCCACGGCCCAGCCGGGAACCCCCAGCACCGCCGCGGCGGCAGAGGCCGCCAGCACGTTTTTCATGTTGTGCATGCCGGGAATGGACAGCTCCACGTGGGCATACACCTGATCCCGGTACACCACGTCGAAGGTGGCAAAGCCGTGATTCATCTCCAGGTTCTCGGCGTGCACGTCTCCCTTCTCCACACCGAAGGTAATCATAGGACGGGTCTCCCCCTCCAGCGCCTTCATGGTGTTGGCATCCTCACAGTTGGCCACGATGTACCCGCCGTCCGGCACCAGATCGGCAAAGGCCCGGAAGGAGTGCTCCACGTCCTCCAGGTCTTTGAAGAAGTCCAGGTGGTC
>ERZ1643249.1900-NODE-1900-length-20173-cov-22.878020_pt1 | contig 20173 bp, 24 predicted proteins | sample MGYA00579263_ERZ1643249 | MGnify/ENA primary metagenome ERZ1643249 (study PRJEB29033, sample SAMEA4952264) | chicken gut metagenome | biome: Broiler Chicken; feature: Gastrointestinal Tract; material: Caecum | place: Ireland | collected 2018 | study: Broiler... | reverse complement strand
ATGTTCACAAACAAATTCATAGGAAATTAGATGATAGCTTATTTGATTTATTTGAGGATTTAGGGTTGGATACGAATAAAGAGAGTGTTGTGGATATAATTGATTTAATTGAAGATGATATTATGAAAACTGCAATTTTGAGGTATTAATCATGGACATTTGTAAATTAGAATTGGGTGAAATAAATGGTAATGTTTTTATATTTATTGAAAGAAAAAACATTAAAAATGTTCATTTAAAAGTATATAGAGATTTAACAATCAAATTATCTGTTCCGCTTAATATTTCAGAAGAATGGATTTCAAATTTTTTAGAAAAACGCAAAAATTGGATAAATACTCAATTATATAAGTTTAAGCAATCAGCAGGCATTAATAACATGTCATATTTGCGAAATGGTTGTACAATTCAAATTTTAGGTAAAGATAAAAGAATCTATTTACAAAAAGGAAACAAAAAAATAGTAGAAGACATTAATAAAATTACGATTTACTTAGAAAATACAAATGATTTTGAATGTGCAACAGAAATTTTTACAGCTTGGTGGAGAAAAATTTCATTAGAAGTATATGTGAAAGAAATGCAAAAATTTTTTAACAATATTTTTAAAAAATATGGCTTAGATTTTCCAAAAGTTAAAATAAAGAAAATGAAAACGATGTGGGGAAATTGTAATGTAAAAAATAAAACTATTACTTTTAACGAATATCTTTACAAAGCAAATTTATTAGGTATTCAGTATGTAATTTTACATGAAATGACTCATTTACTATATCCAAATCACAATAATGATTTTTATAATTTTTTAACAATTCATATGCCTGACTGGAAAGAGCGAAAAAAAATATTAGATATTGAAGTTGTGCAAGGAATAAATTGAAAATTTAGCCACAAAAGGAAAAGTTGAAAAGATTGAGAAATATTTAGTAAACCAAAAATTACAAACTATTATTTTGTGGTTTTGAAAAAGTGTGTATCGTATATATATTATTACTTTATTACTTTTTGTGTAAGTATTTACTTTCAAAAGAAATTAATAATAAAGAAAAGTTTTCTTTTGTATATTTTAATTTAAAGACATCGATTTCGATGTCTTTTTTCTTTTGTGTTAAAATTTTCTTTAAGTTTTTTCAAAAAATACAATTACTGCCTAAAATTTTTTCAAAAAAATGTCCTTATATATAATAGTGGGATATCAAAAATTGAAATTTACTTTTAAGTTAAAAACCCTTTATTTTAGGGGCTTTTAGGCACAAAAGTGTATTACGATTTGTATATAAGTGAGAGGGATATAAATCAAAAATATTTAAACTTTTTTTGAAAAAATTGTTCAAATATACTACACGATTTGAAAAAAATTGTAGTTAATATTATAGAGGAGGTAAAATAAATTTTAAAAAATTTTTTATAAAATGGCAAAAATAACCCCACGATTTAGAAAAACATGTAGTTAATAAAATAGAAGGAGTAAACATCTTTGCAAATTGCAATGATGTTTTTTTTCTTATACAAATTTTATCTCGACTTGATAAAATGGAAGATGTTTTAAACGCTATTTATGAAAGGATGAAAAGATGAAAGACAATATTGTTTTATTGTGTAAGTATTACAAACCAAAAGAAAAATACAAACCTAGTCAAGAAAAAGAAATTGCAAAACGAGAATTTTTGAGTTGCACAGCAAGTTATAACTATGTGAGTTATGTTGACACTGGTTCAATAGACAATACCCCAACAGATTATACAAAATATGTTGGCAATAATGAAAAATCTTGTGGAGTTTTTAGTAAAGATGGACTTTTAACAGATGAGAAAAAAAGAGAGTTAAGAGAACAATTAAGAAATACTCAAAGTTGTATATGGGATATGGTAATTTCATTTAGGGAAGAATTTGGTGAAATGTATTGTAGAGATTATGAGCAAGCATATAACTTTATCAAAAAAGAACTGCCTAAATTTTTTTACTCGTGCTGGACTAGACAAAGACAACATCATTTGGTATGCAGGGCTTCACGAGAATACCGAGAATAAACATATCCATATATCATTTTTCGAGAAAGAAGCAAAGTTTTATAAAAACAATAATGAACTTGTTTTTCACTCTGGTAAAATACCTAAAAATGTTTTGATAACAAGCAAAGCAATTTTTGAAAAAGCATTAACTAACAAAACTGCTGAAATAGTTAAAACAAGAAAAGATTTAACAGATAAATATGAAATGTTTTCAAATGCGATAACTCTAAAAAAAGGACTTAAAAAGCAACTCTTAAATTTGTATGATATGATGCCTAAATCTGGTCGCATAAGTTACGATAGCGAGAATATGGAATGTGTGAAATCTTGTGTTGATAATATAACTAGAAATTTAATTACGAGCAACAAGAATTTACAAAAAAGTTTTTCTAGTTTTTTATATGAACTTTATAAATTAAACAAATGGCAAAAAGAAAATTACAAGCATATTCCTGATGAATACAATGTTGAAATTTACGAGCAAGACATTATGCGAAGATTAGGAAATAAGACAATTCAAACAGCATTAGAGATTGGTCATATTAGAGATAAGATTGAAAGCATAACGACTTATACAAAACGAGATAGATATTACAAAAAACGCCAAAGGAAAAGGCAATGGCAATATCTTCTTGATTGTCTTGAATACTATCATAATCAAGAAATTTATGAAATGGAAAATTTTAAGAAATTCTATAACAAATTGGAGAGATATAGAAAACAAAAAGAGTTTGAAATGTGATTTTGATGTGACTCGCTTTATCAAATTTTAAGATACAGGATAAGCGGAAGAAACGTCTTGAATACAAAAAAGTAACAAAAAGCCTTATAAAATAAGCCTTTTTATTATGTTACATTTTTGACTCAAACCTACTTCCTTTATTTTAAGCGAGTGTGAAGCCCACTTCTTCTTTTTTATGATTAAATCACAGTTTAAAAATGAAGAAATATAGATTAGAAATAGAGAGGTTAATAGAAAATTTTTATTTAGATATAGAAAGAAATTTTAGTTTGTGAGGAGGGAAAATGAACAATACAAACATTAACATAAATGACTTAATACAAAATGAAGTGAATAGAATTTCTTTGAAATATGGTAAAGATTTTTTAGACTGTGAGGACTTAATCAAAATAACTGGACTTGGTAGAGATAATGTAAGAACGCTACTTAGAAGTAAAGATTTCCCAACAACAAAAGTCGGTAAAAGACAGGTTGTAAGTGTGCTCAATTTTGTTACTTGGCTAACACTTAACAATAATAAAAGCGAGGTGCAAAATGGTTAAAAGAAATCGTATAATTACAAAGACAAGACGCGCAAACAATGAAGGAAGTATTTATCAGAGAAAAGATGGGCGATGAGCAGGAACAGCAACAGTTGGATATAATAACGATGGCAAAATAATTAGAAAAACTGTCTATGGAAAAACGAGAATGGAAGTAACGAAAAAGATGACAGAACTGACAAAACGAATAGAAAGCAATAATTTTGATTATGTTGAAAATCATAACTTGTCAGAGTTGATGAATGAGTGGTTGTTTATATTTAAGAAAATTCAAGTTACGCCACGAACATTTGAAAACAATTTGATTAAATTCAAGAAATATATTGAGCCTAAAATTGGTAATATGAAATTGCAAGAAATTTCATCTTTAACAATTCAAAAAATGCTGAATGAAATGTTAGAAGAAAATTTAAGTTTGGACTATGTTAAGAAAACTAAATTCTTGCTTAGGCAATTTTTTGAATATGCTGTTGATAATCAATTTATGCTAGCAAATCCTATACAAAAAGTCAAAATTAAAAGTAAAGAAAGAAAAATTTACGATAGTGAAAATAAATATAAGGCTATTCCACAAGAGATTAGGGAATATTTTATAGATTGTTTAAATAATCATAAATTTTTAAAGCCTCTTTACTTTGTTATGATGTTTGCAGGACTTCGCACTGGTGAAGCGTTGGCTCTCAATTGGGAAAATATTGATTTTAACAAAAAAAACTATTAGTGTAGAAAAAGCAATCACTACAATTCCTAAATTTGATAAAATTGGTAAAATAACAGAGCGTGTAACTGTTATAAGTGATACAAAAACAAGTTGTTCAGTAAGAACTGTCCCTATGCCAGAAATACTAATTTCTGCACTTAAAGATTATAAAGTTGAGCAAGAACTAAATGGCGATTTGCACAACATAAATTTGATAGATAAAAAGAGTTTGATTTTTGCAAATAAAGATGGAAGCATTAGAACATATACAGGGACAAAAAAGATTTTTTATAGATTTCTTAAAAAATATGGACTTGATAAATATGAAATACACTTTCACACTTTAAGACATACGTATTCTAATATGCTTTTTGAAGCTGATCAAAATCCGAAGGTTATACAAACGCTACTTGGACATAAATCAGTCAAAACAACAATTACAACATATAACTCAGTTGATAAAAGTTATTTCCAAAAAGCAACTGATGTTATAAATAATCAATATAATACTAGTAAAAATACAGATAAAAATAATGATTTTAAACAAGAACTAGACGATGATGAACTAGAAGAATATTTACAATGGAAAAAAGAAAGAGAAAAGCAAAAGAGACAAAAAGATTTTGAAATGTAAAAATTGTGGCATAAAGAGATTGACTTTAAGAAAAAGTATGTTACATTAACTAAAAAGGTTGAGAAGAGAGAAAAAATCTTCTTAACCTTTTGCATTTTAAAAAGAGAAACAATGACATACAATGAAAAATTCAATTTTGACGAATTTAATTATGAAGAAGAAAAGTGTAGAAAAAAGCAAAGGCTTGTTCGAAACGAATTTGAAAAAATTGGCAAATACGGAATTCCACTAGTTAAAAAACAAAATATAACACAGTAGGGCCATATACAACGGAATTAAAGATCAAAGACATAATCGGTAAACAATTAAAATTTAAACTAATTGGTGTTGGTGGGGAAACCATATCAAAAAACTTTGAAATTTTGCCACAGGAGGTGCTATAATGGGAATGTGTAAACCAAGTGGTGGAATAAGTAAGCAAATAGGTAGAATAGGTGATTTAAAACCTACTGGAAACCCAAATACTAGAAAAGATTTATACAACGAAGACGGGAAACTTATACAGCAAAGATGGTATGGTCCAGACGGAAATGCAATATGGGACAGAGATTGGGCTCATGGTGGCGGAGAACATGAATGGCCACACGATCATAGTTGGGATTGGAATAATCCACAACACCCAGATAGACCTGCATATGAAGATGAATTTGGAAATAAAACAAATTCCAGTTATTGCTAAAAGGAGAGCATATGGAAAATAAAAATATTTATGATGAAATTTTTGATAAACCTTGTTCAGTTTGTGGCAAGATAATAAAAAAAGATATTTATGATCAAGGCGACTGTCCTTATTGTAAATGGAAAAATAATCATTTTGCGGACATAAATCCAATTGATGTATTATATCCAAACCTTATCTCACTAAATAAAGCAAAAAAACTTTATAGCGAAGGTAAACCATTTGAGCCTAATTTTGAAGAATTTATTGAAGCATTGTATGGTTATAGTGAAATGCAATTTGAATATAATGGAACATATTATGCAGTTGAACTTGTATATGATAAGAATAAAAATCTTATAATTCGTCTTTATAATTCTAAAAACGAAGAAACAACTTTTTTCAATAATAGCCAAGATTTCAAGGACAATGCCAAAGTTGAAGGCATTCTTTTAAAAGATGTTTGGGATAAAACTACTGATAGGTATTGGCTTCAATAAAAGGTTAAATTAATAAACTAATTGTAAAGTATAAATTACGTTAAAATAGAATTATGCAATTAAAATTTTATTGACCTATATAAAGTGGTTTTAGACGAAAGTTTTGACAACAGTTGACAGCAAATGTAGCATTTTTAGGCAGTTTTAGAGAGTTTTTTTGACAAAAATCGACAAAATAAGAAAATTTAAAAAATTGAACAAACTTTATTAAAAATAGAAAAAACAAAAATCGCTATAATCCTTATAAATAAAGGTTTATAGCGATTTTTTAAATAAAAAATGAGAGCAAATTTTGCTCTCAAATCTGGTAGAGATGAGTGGACTCGAACCACCGACCCCCACCTTATCAGGAAAAGTCTTTTTGAAGTGTGGGTGGAACACCTACTACCTTTTGCCCCTTATTTACAATAATTTTAGCACAACAAAATTTCTTTTGCAACAAAACAAGAGTAATTTACTGTTGCAGTTTGTTGCAAATGTGCTTATTTTTGATATATTATTCGTTTTAAAACGGTCTAAAACTATCTAAACTGATTTATGCTTTTATAGGTCAAGACTGTTAGGGTCAAGCAAAAATTCTTTTACTCCAATCATCAAGTATTCTTTCTCATTTCTTCTTGCTTTCATACTATTTTCAACGATTATTATTTTTTTTAAACGAGTCGTTAATTTTGTCAAATGATTTGGTTGCTCCATTTTATTTTTTCGGCATACTTACCACTTTTATAACATGGAATGATTGTTTTGATTAAAAATAAATGGATTTTTTCTTATATAAAACAATACAAAACATCTAAATTTATGATATAATAAAACTATTATAAAAGTTTTCTATGTTAAAGATACAAGATTATCTAAAATTTTAATTGCTACGAAATAATTAAAAGGAGCAAACTATGTCAAATATTAAAGTTTTTGAAAATAGAAAAGTTAGAACGCAGTGGGATGCCGAGAAAGAAGATTGGTGGTTTTCTGTTGTTGATATTGTTGGAATATTGACCGACAAAGATTATGAAGCTGCCAGAAAATATTGGAAAGTGTTAAAAGGCAGACTTAAAAACGAAGGAAGCGAGTTGGTATCATTTTGTTACCGACTGAAATTGCAGTCGTCAGATGGCAAATATTATAACACCGATGTTCTTGACACAAAAGGTGTTTTGCGTTTAGTCCAATCAATTCCAAGCAAAAAAGCTGAGCCATTTAAGATGTGGCTTGCTCAGGTTGGAAGTGATAGGCTTGACGAAATTGCTGACCCAGAAAAAGCAATAATTCGGAGTGCTGACTTTTATCGTGCAAAGGGTTATACAGAGGGTTGGATAAATCAAAGACTTCAAACTATTGAAATGCGAAAAGAACTTACTGATGAATGGAAAGAGCGTGGAATTACAAAAGATAAAGACTATGCAATACTAACAAATGAGATGACAAAGGCTTGGAGCGGACTTTCTGTGCAAGAATACAAAAAGCTTAAAGGATTGAAGAAAGAAAATTTGCGAGATAATATGACTAACATTGAACTTGTCCTTAATATGCTTGCCGAAGTCACAACAACCGCCCTTTCAAGACAAGAAAAACCACAAACCTTTAAAGAGAACAAAAACATTGCTCGTCGTGGTGGAAATGTTGCAAACACAGCAAAACAAGCCTACGAAGAACAACTTGGTCAAAAAGTAGTATCGTCACTAAATGCCCAAAACAAGCAAATGCTTGAAATAAAAGATGATGAAGAAGAATAATCAACAAAAAAAGAGTGTTAAAAGCGACTTTGCTGATATCATTCTTTTTTGTTATGTAAAAAATAAGATAAACTCTCCTATTTATAATAATTTTTGTAAATTACATACCAATTTTAATTAAAATATGTTATAATCGTTTTATGAACGAACACAAAACAATAAGAAAAGTCATCAAACAAAGTAAATACGATATTAAACAAGATGAGTTGGTTGCAGATAAAGACGATGAACTATTGCAACTTTTAGATGAGAACGGCAATCCTACGGGTAGATTTGAAAAAAGAGAAATTGTCCACGGCAATAAACTTTTTCATAATGAAGTTGCATTATGGATAATAGATAAAGAAAACAAAAAAGTATTATTACAAAGAAGAAGTCCAAACAAAAAACAAAATCCTAATAAACTTGCTATTTGTGCTGGTCACGTTGTTGGAAAGGAAACTTTGAAGGAAGCATTAGAAAAAGAAGCAAAGGAAGAACTTGGATTAGATATTAAAAATTATGATGTAAAGGAACTTATTTCATTTAAGCGAATAGTCCCACGAAATCATTGTTTTATTCATCACTATTATATAGGCAAAGCAATTCCAATAGAAAACATTACAATTCAAAAAGAGGAATTGTCGGAAGTGCTATATATGGACTATGAACACTTAAAACAATTAGTAAAGCAAAACAGTGATGAAGTCGTCTTTAAATGGGAAGATTACGAACCTGTGTTTAATAAACTTGATGAGATAATAAATTTAGGAGAATAATTTATGACAGAAGTTGAATTTTTAAAAAGTTTAGTTATTAAAGCAAGCAAACTAATAACCGATGATGTTATAGTCAAAGCAAAAGATGACAAAGGAGATTTAGTCACAAATTTTGATTATGAAATCGAAAATTTTATCAACCAAGAAATAAAAAAGAATTATCCTAACTTTGATATTGTTAGCGAAGAATTTAACACTAATGGTAAATTGACAGCAAATTGTTTTACCGTTGACCCTATTGATGGAACTATCAATTTTGCACACAACTTTCCACTTTGGGGTATACAAGTTGCTTGTGTTAAAAACGGAAAAACTTGTGCGGCAGTTATTTATATGCCAAAATTAAAAGAAATGTATTGGGCTGATGAAACTGGTGCTTATCTAAACGATAAAAAAATTCAAGTTAACAGTTATCCACCCGAGAAAAATTTGTATGTAATTGAAGGTAGAAATCGCCTACCAAGTATGGTTAGATTAGAAAAATTTGCTCGACACTATAGAGTGACATATTGTGCTGCCACAAACTTTGCTTATGTTGCTAGTGGTGTGTTTGGTGGAACTATTTTTAGACACGAAAATTTTTGGGACTATATCCCAGGACAATATTTAGTAAAGCAAGCAGGCGGTTTTATATATAACGACAAAGGCTGTCACATTGCTGCTAATAATGAAGAACTTGGACTACTTTTAGCGGAACAAGCAAAATATTTTGAACCTGACATCGCAACTGCAACTGATATTGACGAAATTGAAAAATAAAAATTTTAAGGAGACTAATATGAAACAAGGAACAAAAAAGCATATAGAGAAAAGTTTGCTTGATTGTGATTGGGTTGTGAAAAACTTTTCAAAAGATGAAGCAAGCAAACTTAAAACAATAATGATTGCCGTGCACGGATTTTCAAGTTCAAGAAATTCCTTTGTCTTTGCAAAGATTTCGCCTACTTTAAAAGAAAACAATATAGGATTAGTATGTTTTGACTTGCCGGGACACGGGCTGCGAAAGAACGAAAAATTGAATGTAAAGGCTTGCCTTGATACTATTAAAAATATTGAAGATGAAATAAGGTCTTTCTACTCTGGTCCAATAAGTCTTACAGGTGCAAGTTTTGGTGGATTTTTGCTATTAAGATATTTAGAGAACAATAAAAGAACTTATGGCAAAGTTATTTTGCGAGCACCGGCACTTGAAGAATATGATGTTTGTAAAAATGACACTCTAGAAAATTGGAAAGAGATGATTGAATGTTTAGACAGTGGCAAAAACTATTTTAGAGATAATATGGAAGTCGAAACATCAATGCTCGAAGATTATTTTAAATTCGATATATTTAATCATCTTAACATCAAAGAAGATGTCAAACTTATCTATTGTAGCGAAGATATTTCTGTAAACAATAACAACATTTTTAAGTTATCAAAGCTAAAAAATTGGCAGTTGTTTGAAATCAAAGGCGCCGACCATTTTTGCAGACGAGAGCAAGATGTTGAAAGAATAACAAATTTGTTTCTTGATATTTTGAGATGGCAGATAAAAATTTTAAGGAGATAAAGAGTGAATGAAAATTAAAACTGTAATCTTTATAAGCGGATTAGGTGGTGATGCTGGAATGACATATGTGCCAAGTCTTAGAGAGTTCTGTGAAAGTAAAGGCTATGTTTTCTATGCGCCACATATGCCCTCATTTGAAGAAGGAATAACATATGCGAAATATGAAAAATCTTTTGAAAGTTTAATAAAATCGGAAAACATTACAAACTTTGAAAATGTGCTTTTAATTGGACAATCAGCAGGAACGAATTTTGTAGTGAAATATTTAGCAGAAAAACCGATGAAAATTGGAGGATATATAAGTTGTGCAGGTTTTCGCTTTCCACCGGACAAGGTATCATTGGATAAATTTTCATCTCTAAAAAGTTTTTATCCGACAAATAAACAATATGAAATATTTAAAAATTTACCTTTCAAAAAATACTCAATTTTCGGAGGCAAAGACTGCTTTTTTACCACTGAAAATTTATCAAAATATGCTGACGACATCGGGAGCGAAAAAATTTTTGATAAAAATGGTTTACACGGAACAATTAGTGAAAATGTAAAAATTCATAAACTACTGCATAAAGTTATTGAAGAAAAGTTTTAGATAATTAACCGCATAACAACAATAAAGGAGTAGAAATGAAAAACAATACAAAACAAGAAATTCAAGATAGAATTAGTGCTGCCGAACAAATGGAAAAAGGCATAATGTTTGACTGGTTTAAAAGATTTTTTGAAATGCTTGAAAGTGCGGGAGTTAGTGATGAGATTATCATAAAAGCAATGGACTATTCTTTAAGTGCTGATGGGCTTGAAAGAATTACCGCAAAAGGCAACAGTGAGGGACTGTTTAGAAATACACAATCAAAAGTTGTAATAGAGAATTTTTTTGAATATATGAACAATATGGCACAAAACTATGGTAAAGATAAATTCAAAGTCTTTTTAGAAAAAACTCTTTTACAAATTGCTGACGAATATGAGGAATACAAGAAAAATGGATATGCAAAGAGAACATCACTTAAAAATCTATTTTTAAAACATCTTGTGCTTGAACACCCAGAAGATGTTGTTTTTGAATATGGTGGAACGCCGATTGAAAAGATGTCGGCAGAGGAATATCAAAGTTCAATCTTATTAAAAATTGCCGGAATGCAAATTGGTGACATAGTATTTGAGGAAGTCAATGGGAATTTACCAATTGTGCAATTTACTGATTTTCGGACTATAAACGGACTTGAAAAAATGGGTTTAGGTAGTCACTTGTTTATTGAATTTTGCAAGCAAATGGTAAAATATAAACAAGGCTATTCTGTGATGGCTTGGAATGTTATGAAAGGACACGATGGAGAAAAGGTATATTCAAAATGGGGCGCCTACCCTGTGGAGTGTTATGCTGACAATGACTTTTGGGAAATTGACACCACTCCACTTACCGATGAACAAACTGATGAATTTTATGGCAACCACGGACGAATATATTATTTCCCGCCAGAGAGAATTGAAGAAATGAGTAAACGACCAAACTATCGCTATGGTGAGCAAGAAAAAACTGAAGAACTTGCGTTATAAGGTAAAGAGAAAAGGAAGCAGAATGGAAAAAGTAAAAGATTTGATTTTATATCAAGTTGCAACAGATAGAAATTATAAAATTGGTGATAAAATCTATTTTGGCGAGAAACCAAATGGACAGATAAAAATTTTTGATTTTTCATTTAATAAACAAGGCAAACCATTACACGAATTAGGATTTAAAGCAGCAAAAAAAGGTATTTTTAAAAACAAACAACTTCAATTAGATATGGCAATAGCCCTGCAAAACTATGACTTGTTTATGAGGGAAATTGCTTTGGAAAAAGTTAGGCAAGAAAAGTTCCCCGAATTGCCGTCTCGATTTCGATGTATGTATTTATCCGAAAGTAAAGAAGATGTTTTTAAAAATATAGATATAATGGCAAATAAAGCATTAAATAAGACATATCAAGCAGTGGCAGTTAAACTTAACGGAGAAATTTTTTGTGTAAGGGATTTTAGCATTGGTAGACCGGGATTATCGTTTAATGAATATAAAAAACTTGCTGAAAAATATTGGTCACAAGACCAAAATTCAACAACAAAGGCAAAGGAAATACTCTTTGTCGGCGAGGCAGAAATCGTTGAAATATTAAAAGAGGTAAGAAAATAGCATACAAAAAAGCCGATATTATGGTATAATGATTTTGTAGGAGTAAAAATGAAAAATCTGCTTATAGAAACTATCATTCACAAAATTATCGACTTGTGCAAAAAAGATATTAAATCTTTTCCAGAAATAAAGTGTATGGATTATGTGGATATTTTCCCAAGAAGTGAAGAAAACAGAGTGACTTTAAATGATGAAGCAATTAAGTTAGGCAATATCATTGAGAAAAACGAAAGAGGAACAACATATCGTTTAAATAAACCAATATTAACTGAACTTGGGAACATTGAATTGTTGAAAATTCGCAAATTTGATGAAACAAGATTGTCTTGGCTTGGTGCAGGTGATTTTATTGTAAATGATTTTGATAAATTTAAAAACAAATATCAAAATGCAAAAAATTGTAAATATGTTGAGGCTCCAACTTACAACGCAATTGAAATAAAAACTAATAATACCCTTGCCTATGTTATGGATATACCAACAAGCGAATACTATAAAACTAAGTTTTAATATTTTAAAAACAACTCGTTTGACTATGTGTTTAATTTGACAATACAAAGAATTATATACTATAATTTTAAAGAGGAGAATTATTTATGATTGAGAATATTAACCCAACTGGCTATAAAAAAATTGGTGTCTATACCCCAGCAAAAAAGATAGATTGTGGAAATTATTACATAATCTATGTTTCTGGTATCCAAGCGCACGCTTCACAAGAAAACAATTCAAGAGTGGACTCTGATGATATTGAAGTTCAAACTCACGAAGTATTTTCGGACATTGGAGATATTTTAAAGGCTGCTGGAGCAACTTTTGATGATGTTATCAAAGCTGTTATTTACGTCACAGATATGAGCGAATTTGAAAAAGTTTCAAAAATAAGAGCCGACTATTTCAAAAACTCTATGCCTGTATCAACGCTTGTTGAAGTAAATAGAATGGTTAGAGATGGTGCAAAAATCGAGATTGAAGTGACCGCACTTTTGAAGAAATAAAAATATTACGATGTTTTTATAAGGATTTCTTATAGGAGAATTTATGGGACCTAAACCAAAAATAGGCAAAAATGTTGCCCTTACTAATGCAAAATTGGGCAAATATGTTAGTATTAATGACGAGTGCGTGATTTTGGAGTCGACTATTGGTGATTACTCATACTGCAATGGTTACAATCAAATTATGTATTCAAAAATTGGTAAATTCGCTTCAATTGCTTGGGGTGCGAGAATAAACCCTGTAAATCACCCAACATATATGCGAGTTGCACAACATCATTTCACTTATAGGTCAAAAGAATTTGATTTAGCTGATGAAGATGATGAAACCGTCTTTAATTGGAGACGGAAAGACAAAGTTATAATTGGAAACGATGTTTGGATTGGTCATAATGCAATTATTATGCCGGGTGTAAAGATTGGAAATGGAGCTGTTATTGGTGCCGGTGCAATAGTGACAAAAGATGTAGAACCCTATAGTGTGGTTGTTGGAAACCCTGCACATAAAATTAAGCAGAGATTTTCTAATGAAATTATTGAAAAATTAGAGAAATCAAAATGGTGGGAATGGTCACACGATATGCTAAAAGAAAGATTGCAAGATTTTAAAGATGTAAATAAATTTATAGAAAAATGGTGCGGAGGTAAAAATGATTAAAACAATAATTTTTGATTTAGGTGGTGTATATTTCACTGATGGAACACAAAGAGCCATAAATATTATCTCGGAAAAATACAAATTAGATAAAAACATTGTTGCAGATGTTTTTAAAGGTGAAATTGGAACCAAATATCGCAAAAGTCAAATTTCTAATGATGAATTTTGGAATTTGGCAAAACAAGTTTTTGGAATTACTGCGAAAAATGAAGAACTTAATGAAATTTGGCTGTCCGGATATGTTCCTATTGAAGGGACAGTTCAAACAATTCAAAATTTAAAAGCAAATGGTTATGAACTTTTATTCTTATCGGACAATGTTCAAGATAGAGTTGATTATTTAACGGCTCGATACGATTTTTTGGACTACTTTAAAGATGGTGTGTTTTCACACTTGGTTGGGACAAGAAAGCCTGACATAAAAATGTATCAATATGCACTCGACAAAACTAAAAATAAACCAGAAGAATGTGTTTATATTGATGATAAAGAGAATTTACTACTTCCGGCACAGGAACTTGGAATGAAAACGATACATTTTAAAAATGCAGAATATCTTAACAACAAACTAATAGAACTTGGTGTGGATATAAAAGCAAAAGAGCTAAATGATTAAGTAAAATGTTTTATTTTGTTAATTATAAAAGTTTGTGACTTTATGGGAGTAAATTGTAAGAAGAACGGTCGAAATGTATTGTATAGGGTTAACAAATCTTTACACTACCAAAATTTGACAAAGCCATTCCCCTACACTAAAAAAGTAATTTTTACTATATACAAAACACAACAAAAAAAGAGTGTTAAAAGCAATTTTGCCGACAGCACTCTTTTCTTTTTATATATAATATATATTATTCTTTGTTTGTTTTGAAAAATACTTTCAAAAGAAATCAAAATAAAGAGAAGTTTTCTTATTCGTTAGTAGAAGTAAGTTTTTGCTTGCTTCTTTTTTTGTTGTGTAAAAATTTTTTAAATTATTTTTAAGAAAATTACCAAAAATACCCTAACGATTTTGGAAAAGCGTTGGTTATATAAGTAGAGGGGTATTTCATTTTTTTGATGTAGAAGTAGTGAAAACAAAGATTTTATATAACTTTTTTATGGAAAAGGACAAAAAGCCATTGTGATTTTTAAATTTTATGTAGTTAATAATATATAGAGAGTAAAAAAATTTTTAGATTTTTTTGAAAAATCAAGCAAAAATGACCCCACGAATTGAACTTTTATGTCCTTATATAAGTAGAGGGGTAAAAAATTTTTTAAAGAAAATCGCTTAAAATAGATTAACGATTTTTAAAAAGCATTGGCTATATAAGTAGAGGGACTAATATCTTTGCAGAAGCAGAGATATTTTTTCTTAACAAATTTTTCCGCGTGTTCAAATGGTGAACACGCGATTATGTTAGATTAAATTTGAAAATGTTTCCCGCAGGTTCAAATGGTGAGCCAGCGAGAATGTTAAAGTGTAAAAAGTTGAAAAACTTTTCCCGCTTGACCAAATGCTGTCCACGCGACTATGCAATAATAGGCAAGAAAAATCTTTCTCCGCTGTGACATACGATGTCACTGCGACAATGTTAAAGTAAATAAAAAATATTTCCCGCTGTAGCAAATGGTGATACAGCGACAATGCTAAAATTCTTGCGAAAACTTTTCTCGCGTGGACAAATGGTGTCCACACGGGAATTGTAAAATCATTTAAAAGGAGGTGTGAAATGTAAAATTAAATTTAAACTCAAAATCTAAAACTAAAAGGAGGAAGTATGAAGTCAGACAAAATTAAGTGCGAGAATATGCTCAGAATCCACGATTTGAAGCTGATTGATAAATTACAAGAGATTTATCAAAAAAGCCGATACAGGTCAATTAACGAGTTTCTGAATGGGTGTTTAAAGCAGTTTGCCGACAAAGAGAGCAAATAAGATGAGATTTTGGAAGGAATAGACGAAATCAAAGATGTTGTTAATGCAATCTATGAGAGAGTGAAAAGATGACAGATAACATTGTTTTTATTTGCAAGTATTACAAGCCAAGTGATAAATACAACGCAAAGCAAGAAGATAAAATTCGCAAGCGAGAATTTTTAAGTTGTAATGGCAGTTATAACTATGTCAGTTATGTTGACACAGGAAGTCTTGACAGTGTGCCGAAAGACTATACCGAATATGTTGGCAACAGCGAAAAGTCTTGTGGTGTGTTTGGCGCAAAAGGTCTTTTAAGTGATGATGAGAAGCGAGAACTCCGAGAAATGTTAAGGAACACTCAAAGTTGTATATGGGACTGTGTGATTTCTTTTCGTGAAGAATTTGGAGATGAATATTGCAGAGATTATGAGCAAGCCTACAACTTTTTGAAAAAGGAACTACCAAAATTCTTTACTCGTGCAGGACTTGACAAAGACAATATTGTTTGGTATGCAGGACTTCACGAGAACACCGAAAACAAGCATATCCACATATCGTTTTTTGAGAAAGAACCGCAATTTATGAAGAACAACAAAACACTATCCTATCACTCTGGGAAGATAGCAAAAGATGTTTTAATCACAAGCAAAACAAACTTTGAAAAAGCACTCACAAACAAGACTGCCGAGATTGTCAAACTGCGAAAAGATTTGAAAGAAGAGTTTAACGGAAGCACTAATATTTTTGAAATGACACGGACTCTTAAAAGAAAGTTTTTGAAGTTATATTCACAAATACCAAAAACAGGAAGAGTGAGTTATGACAGCGAAAATATGGAGTTTTTGAAAGGTGAAGTTGATAAGTTGACCGAAAGCATTATCTATTCAAACAAAGAAATGAAGCTAAAATATCTTGACTACAAAACTCAAATTTCAAATCTTGAAATTTGGCAAAACAAAAATTACAAACACATACCCGACAAGTATGACCCAGAGATTTATCACAAAGATTTACTGCGAAGGCTTGGCAACAAAACAATTCAAACTGCTATCGAAATTGGAAAGATAAAGGACAAGTTAGATAGCATAACAACGCACACAAAGCGAGATAGATTTTTTAAGAAACGACAAAGAAAAAGACAACTTGAATATTTGTTTTCTTGTTTAGATTATTACAAACAGCAAGAGCAATATGAGATGATAGAATTTCAAAGATTTCTTAAAAAACTTGAAGCGTATAGAGAAAGAAATGAATATGAAATGTGACCTATTTGCATTTTAAAAGGGCTCCCTAAAATACTTGCTTGCAAGAATTTTTGGGAAGAGGAAAAGCAAATCGTTTGAATGAGAAAATATAAAGAATTTTGTGTTTTCGAAAGAGTCAGATTTTGCTTTGACGACATACAGGATAAGCGGAAGAAACGCTTTTTGTTAAAATGCTCACGAAAATCCTTGTTTTACAAGCATTTTCTTATGATACATTTTTTGACTCGTTTTCTTCCTTTGTATAAGCAAATGGGATACCCATTTCTTGTGTTGAAATTGTCAAATCATAGTTTAAAAAATCAATTAAAAATAGAAAAGAAATATAGAAAATTTTTAACTAAACATAGAAAAGAAATTTTAATTTTTTGAGGAGACAAAAATGAATTATACAAACTTAAATTTAAACGAACTTATACAAGCGGAAGTTGACCGAATTTCAACTAAATACAACAAAGATTTTTTAGACTGTGAGGACCTTATCAAAATCACTGGACTTGGCAGAGATAATGTGAGAAATCTTATGCGAAGCAAAACTTTTCCAACAACAAAAGTCGGCAAAAGACAAGTTGTAAGTGTGCTTAATTTTGTCACTTGGCTAACACTCAACAACGCTCAAAGCGAGGTGAAAAATGGCTAAAAAGAAAATTGTAAGCAAAACAAGACGAGGCAACAACGAAGGGAGTATCTATCAAAGACAAGATGGACTTTGGGTTGGAATGGTGTCGCTTGGATATGATGATAATGGCAAACAAAAAAGAAAGGCAATTTATGGTAAAACAAGAATTGAAGTGAGTAAAAAACTTGCAGAACTAACCAACAGAATAAACAGCAACAACTATGAATATGTTTCTCAAAATACCCTATCGGTTTTGATGAAAGAATGGCTTATGGTGTTTAAAAAATCGCAAGTTAGTCCACGCACTTTTGAAAACAATATTGCGAGATTTAAAAATCACATAGAACCTAAAATTGGCGGAATGAAATTAGATGAGATTTCAACACTAACAATTCAAAAAATGCTTAATGAAATGCTTGAACAAGATTTGAGTTTGGACTATGTGAAAAAGACAAAATTTTTGCTTGGGCAATTTTTTGAATATGCAGTTGATAACAAATTTGTTTTGACAAATCCTGTGCATAAAGTGAAAGTTAAAAGTCAAGAACACAAGATTTATAGAAAGAACGAATACAAAGCAATTCCTGTCGAGATTAGAAAGCAGTTTATTGAAAGTTTAAACGAACACACTTTTTTGAAACCATTTTGCTATGTGATGATGTTTGCAGGGCTTCGCACGGGCGAAGCACTTGCTCTTGAATGGCAAGACATAGATTTTGAGAACAAACTATTAAAAGTTGAAAGAGGTATGACAAATGTTCCAAAGTTTGACGACAATGGAAAAGTTATCTCTCGTCAACTTGTTATCGGTGACACAAAGACAGTTTGCTCTAAAAGAACAGTGCCAATGCCAGACATTTTGATGGAAGCATTAAAGGAATATTTTAACAAGCAAAAGCAAAAACAATCGAAGTTTGGAATTTCTTTCACTGATAACGATTCCTTTGTGTTTTGTAATGATGAAGGGAATTTAAGAACTTATAGCGGAACAAAGAAGATATTTTACACTTTCTTAAAAAGTCATAACTTGCAAAAATACCACATTCACTTCCATACTTTAAGACACACTTTCTCAAACACCCTTTTTGAAGCAGACCAAAATCCAAAAGTTATTCAATCGCTTCTCGGTCATAAAGATGTTAAAACAACAATCACAACCTACAACTCAGTTGATAAAAGTTATTTCAACAAAGCAACTGATGTTTTTAACGAACAATATAAAGTGGAAGATGAAAAGCAAAAAGATTTTGAGATGTAGTTGTATTTGATTTGAAAATAAAATTAATTATGTTATCATATATCAAGGAGTGTATTTTTGATTAATTTAGATGTGCTTTATAAACAAGTTGTCAAAATTGTAAGAAAGGCATATAAAAAATCATGTAAAATTAAAGAGAATAAGGTTGAAAACAAAGAATTGAATGATATTGTCACTTTGGTTGACAAAACTATGGAAAATAAAATTACAGAACAACTTTCCAGATTGTATCCAACACATTCTTTTTATGGTGAAGAATTTGGTGAAAAGGTAAATTCTAGTGAATACGAATGGTTGATAGACCCGATTGATGGCACAATAAATTTTGCAGCAGGAATTCCTTTATATGGAACAAGTGTAGCATTAAGAAAAAACAAAGAAACAATTTTAGGAATAATGTTTGATTGGGAAAATAATGATATATATCATGCTATAAAAGGAAAAGGGGCTTTCAAAAATAAAGAAAAATTAAAAGTTTCTGGTCGTAAAAATTTAAACGAATGTGTAATTTCATTTTGTTTAACTTCCCATTATGAGCAAAAACATATAGATGATGTTCTAAACATTGTTAGAAAACTTGCTCCGAAAGTTAGAGGGTTGAGGCTTATTGTATGTGCTACAACAGAACTTGCTTGGCTTGCAAGTGGAAAAACTGATGCCATGTTAAATGTGAAGCCTAGCATTGGGTTAAGTTCTTGTGCTGGTAAATTGATTGTTGCAGAGGCTGGGGGTAAAATTACAAACCTGAAAGGCAAAGTGCGTGAAGAAAAAGACACATTGTTGATTACAAATTCAATAATACATGATGAAATATTAAAAGTTATTTCTTGATATATTTAATAAAAGTTTAAAAACAATCAATGTATGTGCTTTATAAATTAAAAATTTTTGGCATATACAAAAAAAGAAAAAATCAAAATACAAACAAGTAATCTACTGTTGCAAATTGTTGCAAATGTATCAGTTTTAGGCAGTTTTAGAAAGAATTTGACCGAAAGTTAGGATTTTTAACTTTCGGTCATTTTTTTAGGCACGCAAGAATAACACGAATGAAACGAGTGTTTTCTTTTGCCTATTTTGATGATAGAAAACATTTGCTACAAATTTTGATTGTATTTGCAACAAAAAATTCGTTATAAAATCATAATAAAAACCCCGAATTTATCGGGGTTTTAGTGGTAGGATTGAGTGGACTCGAACCACCGACCCCCACCTTATCAGGGTGGTGCTCTAACCGACTGAGCTACAATCCTATATTAAGTTTTTCTCGGGATGAGTGGGGTCGAACCACTGTCTCCAAACCCCAATTTTTTTCTTATCAGGGTGGTGCTCTAACCGACTGAGCTACATCTCTATATGGTTTGTTTTAACGAGTTTAGCAACTCTCGTTGGTGTGCTCAAAGTGGTCAAATCCACCTTATCAGGTAAAGAATACCGACAATTTAGGTGGAAACCCTATATATTAAA
>ERZ1643249.1898-NODE-1898-length-20189-cov-10.153670_pt1 | contig 20189 bp, 15 predicted proteins | sample MGYA00579263_ERZ1643249 | MGnify/ENA primary metagenome ERZ1643249 (study PRJEB29033, sample SAMEA4952264) | chicken gut metagenome | biome: Broiler Chicken; feature: Gastrointestinal Tract; material: Caecum | place: Ireland | collected 2018 | study: Broiler... | reverse complement strand
TTGTATAATATATAATAGAAATAATGAAATTAGGAGTAATTGTTTGAAGAATAATTACACTATTAGTTATGTCAAGATTTATTTTTTCAAACCAGATTTATAACTTCGGAAAGGAATGAGAGTTAACATGGTGAATAACTATATATTAGTTGTAGATGATGAACAAAGGATGAGAAAGTTAATAAAAGATTTTTTAGTAGCAAAAGGATATAGTATATTAGAAGCAGAAGATGGCGAAAAAGGGTTAGAAGTTTTTGAAGAAAATAAAAATAAAATCAGTCTTATACTATTAGATGTTATGATGCCTAAATTAGATGGATGGTCTGTACTAAGACAAATTAGACAAGAGTCTAAAGTTCCAATTATAATGCTAACAGCAAGAGGGGAAGAGCAAGATGAGTTATTTGGATTTGAATTAGGAGTTGATGAATATATTTCAAAACCTTTTAGTCCTAAAATATTAGTAGCAAGAGTAGAAGCTATATTAAAGAGAACTAACAGAGATCAAAGAGAAATTAAGGACTATGGTGGAATAGAAATAGACAAAGAAGGAAGAACTGTAAAGGTTGATGGAAAACAGATAGAATTAAGTTTAAGAGAATATGAGCTTTTAACATATTTGGTTGAAAATGAAAACATAGCATTATCAAGAGACAAAATATTAAATAATGTTTGGAACTATGACTATTATGGAGATTCAAGGACAATAGACAGTCATATAAAGAAAATAAGGCACAAATTAGGGAAAAAAGGAAAATATATTCAAACAATGAGAGGTGTAGGATATAAATTTGAGGTGAAATAAATAGTTAGGTTGAAAAATTTAAATTTTTTCAACCAAATTTATGTCTTATAAAGGAATGTGAGTAAAAATGGAAAAAATAAGAAATGCACTAAAATCAGTAAGAGTTAAACTATTTTTAATGGTATCATTGATAATTATTTTAATAATTTTATTTTTGATTTTATTAAATAATTTTGTGTTTGAACAATTTTATTTGTATAGTAAGACAAAAGATTTAAAAAATGTATATTCATTGATAAATAATTATTATAATAATCCATCAAATATAGATATAGATTCAGAATTAAATAAATTGGCAGTAAAAAATAATTTTGATATATTAATAAAAGATGATGAAAATATAAATGTTTTTACATCTAATAAAGATTTTTTATCAACTTTTGGTGAAATGAATGAGATGACAAATTCATTAAATGAAGGAAAATTACTAGAACAAAATGATGAGTATATAATTAGGAGAACAAGAGATAATAAGACAAATATATCATATATATTATTATCTGCAAAATTAGACAATGAATATTTATTGTATATAAGAATACCAGTTTCATCAATAGAAGAAAGTGTAAAAATATCAAACAATTTTCTATACTTGATTGCAGGATTTACTATTTTGATATCAGCGGTAGTAGTGTCATTTGTAAGTAAAAAATTTACAGAGCCAATATTAGAATTAAATACAATAGCTAAAAATATGGCAAATTTAGATTTCAGTCATAAATACAGAATAACAGATGCAGATGATGAGATAAACAATCTTGGCAAAAGTATAAACTTAATGTCAGATAAATTGGAAAGAACCATTAAGCAATTAAGAAGAACAAATATAGAATTGGAAAAAGATATAGAAGAAAAATCAAAGATTGATGAAATGAGAAAAAGCTTTATATCAGATGTATCACATGAGTTAAAAACACCAATTGCATTAATACAAGGATATAGTGAAGGTTTATTAGAGAATGTAAATACAGATGATGAGAGTAGAAAATTTTATGCAGAAGTAATATTAGATGAGACTAACAAAATGGATAAATTGGTAAAACAGTTATTAGAATTAATGAAACTAGAATATGGTAAGAGAGAATTTTCAGACACAAAATTCAACATAGTTGAATTAGAAAAAGAAGTTATCAGAAAATCAAAAGTTATGCTTGAAGAAAAAGGAGTAGAAGTTGAGTTAGATTCATCTGATGAAATAAATGTTATAGCAGATGATTTTTATATAGAACAAGTAATTACAAATTATTTAACAAATGCAATAAAACATGTTGAGGAAGTAAATGGTGAAAAGAAAATAGTAATAGAAAACAGTGTAAACGTAGAAAAAAATAAAGTAAGAATAAAAGTATTTAATACAGGTATGAATATAAAAGAAGAAGATCTAACTAGAATTTGGAATAGATTTTACAAAGTAGATGAATCACGAAATAGAGCTGATGGAGGAACAGGTATAGGATTATCATTTGTAAAAGCAATTATGAGTAATTATAAAAATAATTATGGTGTTATCAATAAAGATGATGGAGTTGAATTTTATTTCGAGTTAGATTTAAAAATAGAATAATAAGTTGAAAGATTACACCAAAACGTTAGAAGTTAGGCGAGTTATTATATATCTATTTTTATAAATATATAATAACTCGCCTTCTTAAACTTTTTCCTATTCAAGAATATCGCTTGGTTTTGACTGAATAGTTACCCAAATGTCGAATTTTGCGATGAAAAGTTCTTTACAAATGGGAAAAAATGTATTACTATATATATAGTGTTATATTTATTTCATATTATAAAGATTTGCAAATCTAAAAGATTGATTCAAGAAATTTTTGAAATTTATTCTAGAAAAAAATCAAAAAATTAAAAATCAAATCTAAAAAATCACAATACAATTTTCATAAGGAGAGAGTGCCTATTATATTATACACCAGTAAATTTATAAATATTTTTTCTTTTATTATTTCAATAATAATATATTTATTCATAAATTTTTTTATAAATAATGAAACTTTTAAAGCAAATAAAGTGGAATTCAAAGCTAATTTTGTATCACAAGAAAATTTAAATCAAGCTAACAATATTAATTCAAATAGTTTAGAAGAGAATAATGTGGTAAATTTAAATGAAAATAAAGAAAAAGAAGAGTGGTATATACAAATAGATAAAATATCACTAAAAGCAGAGATACAAGAGGGAACTACTAAAGAAGTTATGGAAGATTATGTTGGTCATTTTGAAGAAACTTCTAAAGATACAGGAAATGTAGGCTTAGCGGCTCATAATAGAGGTTATAAAAATAACTATTTTAGTAGACTAAAAGAATTAAAGGAAGGAGATGAAATTAAATATAAATATAACGGTATAGAAAGAATATATGAAGTAACTAAACATGAAATAATAGAAAATACAGATTGGAGTGAGTTAGAAGAGACAGATGAAAATAAAATCACATTAATAACATGTGTAGAAAATGAACCAAATTACAGAAGATGTATACAAGGAATAGAAAAATAATAAAGGATGTGAAAATAATTTGTATAAAATCAAAAAAATAATAAAAATATCATTTATAATTTTTGCTGTAATCTTAATGAGCTTTTTTAATTTTGCAAATTCAGTAAATGCAAGTAATTTAGATACAGCAAATATTCAATCAGTAGGAAATTGCGGACAATTATTGAAATATAGAGGAATTATAGTAGAAACATATTATGCTCAATATAATTATGATGGTAAGTCTTATCCAGCATATTGCTTAGATAAAACAAAGAGTCGGAGTATCAGGTACAAATCCTTCATATGATGTTTCAGTAGAGGAAGCTATAAAAGATGTTAATTTATGGAGAATTTTAATTAATGGATATCCTTATAAAACTATAGAAGAATTAGGAGTTGCAAATAAAGAGGAAGCCTTTACTGCTACAAAACAGGCTGTTTATACATATATTCATGGAAACCAGTTAAGTGATTATGAAGCAATTGGAGATGCTGGAATAAGAACATTAAATGCATTATATAAAATAGTAAATGATGCTAACAATTCTAGTGAAATACAGATTTCTAATAAAGTAGATATAAAACCTATTCAAGAAACATGGGAACAAGATGATATAGAGTTAAATTATGTATCTAAAAAATATAAAGTAAGTGCAAATACAACCATAGATAAATATAAAGTAAAAGTAACAGATGAAAATAATCAAGCAATTGAAGGAATAAAAATAACAGATGAGAATAATACTGAAAAAGAGGAATTTGAAGCTAATGAAACATTTAAAATATTAGTTCCAATAAAAAATATGATAGAGGATAGAATAATAAAGATAGATATAGAAACAAAGATAGAAACAAAACCGATTTTATATGGAAGAGCAAATAATTCTAATCTACAAGATTATGCTTTAACAGCATCAACATATGAAGATGGAACTGGAAATATTCAAGATAAATATAATAAAAATGAAACTAAATTGATAATTGTAAAGCAAGATGAAAATACACAAGAAAAATTACAAGGAGTAGAATTCCAGTTATTAGATGAAAATAAAAATGTAATATATACAAATTTACAAACAGATAGTAATGGTGTGATTGAAATAGAAAATTTAATACCAGGAAAATATTACATTAAAGAGACTAGAACGATTAGTGGTTATGAAATACATGAAGACTTGATAGAAGTGGATATAAGTTTAAATGAAGAGATAACTGTGACAGTTAATAATAATAAAAACGAAGAACCTAAAATAGAAAAAGCTATAGATGAAAAACAGTTTACAAGCAAAAAAATATTACCTGTTACAGGTATGTAATATATAGAAAAATTGAACGTTAAAATTTTGATTTTGCGTTCAATTTTTTGTGTAACTTTGTTTCTAATATAATTTTCCAATCACATTCACAATTAATTCAAATATTATAATTACAATGATTCTGGCAAATTAATTGGTAACAACCATTATCCAGTAACTAATAGCAAAACTAAAAATTAAAAGGTATTGAATAAAAAAAGAAACTTTGATAGAATATAATAAAAATAATAAACAAACTATATTAAAACAAGAAAGGGCGTATTTTAATGTTTTCACAATTAATTGTATTAGTAATATTAATTTTACTAAATGCATATTTTGCAGCAAGTGAAATAGCATTTATATCCTTAAATGATGCCAAAGTAGAGAAACAGGCAAAAGAAGGAAATAAAAAAGCAAAACAAATAGAAAAAATGCTAAAAGAACCAAGTAAGTTTCTAGCAACAATACAAATAGGAATTACATTAGCTGGATTTTTATCAAGTGCTTTTGCTTCAGATACATTTGCAGATATGTTAGCACCAATTTTAAATAATTTAATACCAGCGGTAAGTTTAGGAGTATGGAGAAGTGTATCAATAATAATTATAACAATTATATTATCATTCTTCACATTAGTATTTGGAGAATTAGTACCAAAAAGATTAGCGATGAAACATTATGAAAAAATATCATATGCAACAATAGGAGTTATTAGAGGAATTTCAATAGTAACAGCACCATTTGTAAAATTATTAACAGTAGTTACAAATGCAATATCAAGCATTTTTGGTGTAGGAGAAAACGAAGAAGAGACTGTTACTGAAGAAGAAATAAAGATGATGATAAATCAAGGAGAAGAAAAAGGAACAATAAAAGAAGAGGAAAAAGAATTAATAAATAATGTTTTTGAATTTAATGATATAACAGTATCTGAAATTATGAGACATAGAAAAGATATATTTGCAGTTGATATCAATATAAGTACAGAAGAATTATTAGATGAACTGTCACAAGAAGAGTATAGATACAGTAGAATTCCAGTATATGATGAAACAATTGATGAGATAAAAGGTATATTATATGTAAAAGATGTTTTAAAAAATATCAATAAAAAAAGTTTTAGAGTAAAAAATGTAGTAAAAGAAGCATATTTTGTTTCACAAAATAGATTAATAAATGAAGTATTCAAAGAGTTACAAAAAAACAAAATGCAAATAGCTATTATAGTTGATGAATATGGAGGAACAGCAGGAATAGTTACAATGGAAGATATATTAGAAGAACTTGTGGGAGATATATATGATGAATATGACAAAGACGAAAAGGAATATGAAAAAATAGATGAAAACACATATATTTTATCAGGAAGTTTACCAATATATGAGGTTAATAAATTATTAAATGCTGGCATTCCAGAAGGAGACTATGACACTATATCAGGATTTCTTCAAGAAGAACTGGGAAGAATACCAGAAGATGAGGAAAAACCTGTTGTAGAAACAGAAAAAGTAACATATAAAATTGAAGAATATGAAGATAAAAGAATATTAAAAGTAAAAGCGTGCAAAAATAATATTGTAACTACAGAAGACGAAACCGAGATAAAAAATGAAAAATAAGGTAGGGAGTTCAGATGAAAAAAAGATATATAGTAATGATAGTAATTGGAATATTAATTATAATGTCTATAGTAGGATGGATCATATATAGACAAGTCGAAAAAAGTGGATTGGAATATGACATAGAAAAAATAGATATTGAAAATTATGAATATTTTATTTTAAGAAAAGATGAAAAATATGGTGTTATAAATAAATCAGGAGATGTAGTTATAACACCAGAATATACAAATATAATAATACCAAATCCATCAAAGTCTGTTTTTATATGCTATAATGATGATGATACCACAAAAGTTTTAAATCAAAATAATGAGCAAATTTTTACTGATTTTAATAATATAGAACCTATAAAATTAAAAAATATAGCAAGTGATTTAATGTATGAAAAAAATATATTAACATATGAACAAGATGGAAAAATAGGATTAATAAATTTAGAAGGAAAAGTAATAGTAAATCCAGAATATGAATCAATTGAAGGACTACCATATAAAGAAGGGGAATTACTAGTAAAATTAAATGGAAAATATGGTGTTATCAATAATAAAGGTAATTATATAGTTGATCCAGAATATGACCAAATAACAGTAGATAATTATACTAATGAACAAGATGGATATAAAAAAGCAGGATATATCGTTTCAAATACAACTGAAGATGGATATAGATATGGATATGTAGATGTAAAAGGTAATATAATATTAAAACCAGAATATACAGAAGTTTCTAGAATAATAGATATTAAGGACAATAACAATATATATTTGATAGCAGCACAAAATGGACAATATGGTATGTATAAAAATGATGAACAAATTATAAAAAATGAATATCAGTCAATATCATATAATAGTGAAAATAATACTTTAATATTAGAGAAAACAAAAAGATTTGGAGTAGCAACAATTGAAGGAAATATAGTTATACCAGTAGAATTTTCTCAAATTGATAGTACAGGTATATACATTTATGCTGCAAATGCTGAAGGAGAAGTTGAGGTATATCAAAAAGACGGTACAAAAGCAGATGTTGATAGTAATATATATATAATAGAAACAAGTAATGAAAATTATAAAATAAAAATAGATAATTCACAAGAATCAGCATATAGTATTATAGATAAAGATGGAAATCCAATAACTGATTCTAACTATTCATATATAGAATATTTATATGATGACTATTTTATTGTTTCAGTATCTGGTGGAAAATTAGGAATTATTAATGAAAAAGAAGAACCAATAATAGAAATAAAATATAATTCTATAGAAAAATTAGAAGGAACAGAATGTATAGTAACAACTTTATCAGATAGTAGTATAACTCAAATATATGATAAGCAATTAAATAAATTGTGTGAAATGACAAATGCAGTAATAGATAAAGAAAAAGATTATATAAAAATATATAATGATACAGAAACAAAATATTTTGACTTTGCAGGAAATGAAAAAGAAAATAAAGATATACTTACAGAAAACAATATTTATGCAAAATCACAAAATGGTAAGTGGGGATTTGTCGATAAAGATGGAAATGTGGTTGTAGATTATATATATGATAAAGTTACAGATTTAAACTCATATGGATATGCAGGAATTAAAGCAGATGGAAAATGGGGAGTAGTTAATTCAGAAGGTACAGTAATATTAGAGCCAACGTATACTTTTAATACATTAACAGAACCAGAATTTATAAAAGAATATTATAAAATAGAATATGGATTTGGAGAATTCTATTATACTGATAAACAATAGTAATAGCTAGAGGAATTCAAGAATAAAAAATTAAGAAAATTTAAAAAACTGGGAAGTAAAAAAACTTTCCAGTTTTTTAAGTTATACAGAGGAATGGTGAGGATTTTAAAATGTCATAAACAGAGAAAATGATCTAAGATTGATTAAAAATAATATAAAAGTAAATAATGTATATAAATAAGAAAAGAAAAAAGGTGAAGAAGTGAGTTTAGGGATAGCTTTGTCAGGTGGTGGAATTAGAGGAATTGCACATGCTGGAGTGTTAAAGGCATTAGAAGATAGTGGGCTAAAGATACATGCTATTGGAGGGACAAGTTCAGGAGCATTAATAGCAGGACTGTATGCTTTAGGATATTCCCCAGATAGCATATATAAATTATTTAAAAAGTATTCTAAAAATATAGTAGGTATAGGTGCAAATCCAATTGTTGCAAAGATAAGCAATGTATTAAAAAGAGAGAATACGGGATTTAGAAGAGGAGAAAATATAGAAGAATTATTTGATAAATTAGCAAAAGAAAAAGGAATAAATAATATATGCCAGATTACAAAAATGCCAATATCAATACCAGCTGTAGATATAAAAAATGGAAGAGAATATATATTTACTAATAAAATCCCAAGTGGAAATAATGTATATGGTAAATATATAATGGATATAAGTGTTGGAAAAGCATTAAGAGCAACAAGTAGTTTTCCAGCAGTATTTTGCCCATGTGATTTTAAAGAACATAAATTTTTAGACGGGGGAGCTCTAAATAATGTGCCAGTAATAGAGGTGAAAAATCAAGGTATGGATAAAGTGATAGCAGTTAATTTTAAAGCAGATGATATAACAGAAGACAGTAATTATATGGATATAGCAATGAGAACAATTGATTTAATGGAAAATAAAATATCAGAGGAAAATTTAAGACAAAGTGATTATATATTAACTATTAATACAGATAAAACAGGATTATTAGACATTCAAAAATTAGATAGTTGTTATAAGCATGGATATGAAACCACAATTAATCAGATAAGAGAAATTAAAGAAATAATAAATAATAATTAGCATAAAATATCTTAAGAAGATTTTTTGAGGAGAGAAGTAAAATGAAAATAAGATATTTTGATAATGCGGCTACAACTAAAGTAAGAAAGGAAGTAGTCAATAAAATGTTCCCATATTTTATGCAAGAATATGGAAATCCATCATCACTATATAAATTAGGAAGAAAAGCTAGAGCAGGAGTGGAAGAAGCAAGAAGAAATGTAGCTAATTTAATAAATTGCGATAAAAATGAAATATATTTTACAAGTGGAGGAACAGAAAGTGATAACACAGTATTAAAAGGAATTATGAATTTAGATAAAAACAAAGAAAAGCATATAATAACATCAAAAATAGAACATCCGGCGATATTAAATACTTGCAAAACATTAGAAGAAAAAGGGTATAAAGTCACATATTTAAATGTAGACAAAGATGGAATAATAAATATAGAAGAGTTGAATAATAGCATAACAGATGAAACAGTACTGATTAGTATAATGTTTGCAAATAATGAAATAGGTTCAATTCAACCGATACAACAAATAGGCGAAATAGCAAATAAAAAAAGAATAATATTTCATACAGATGCAGTTCAGGCTTGTGGCAATATTGATATCGATGTTAAAAAGTTAAAAATAGATATGTTATCATTGTCTGGACATAAAATAGGAGCACCAAAGGGAATAGGTGCATTATATGTGAATAAAAATGTAGAATTTAAAAATTTAATAGATGGAGGCCATCAAGAAAAAAATAAAAGAGCAGGAACCGAAAATGTTCCTGGAATGGTAGGATTAGGTGAAGCTTGCAAAATAGCTAGATATAATATGCAGAATCACATTAATAAATTAAAAAAGTTAAGAGATTATTATTTTGAACAAGTAAAAAATAAAATACCAGATAGTAAAATAAATGGTTCGCTAAAGTATAGACTACCAGGAAATAGTAATATATCCTTTAAAGGAGTAAATGCCGAAGAATTATTGATGAAACTTGATGAAAGAGGAATATGTGCATCTGCTGGGAGTGCATGTTCTTCTGGAAGTAACATGCCATCACATGTATTAACAGCAATTGGTCTAGAAAAAGAGTATTTAGAAGGAACATTAAGGGCCACCTTTGGAGATGATAACACTAAAGAAGATGTTGATTATTTGGTAGAAAGTTTAATTGAATTTATTCAAAAAACCTAAAATAGCTAAACTGCATTTAATACCATCTACAGCTGCAGACATAATTCCCCCAGCATATCCTGCACCTTCACCACAAGGATAAATCCCTTCTATATTAGAAGTTAAATGGCTGTTTCTAGGAATTTTTACAGGCGAAGAACTTCTAGTTTCAACACCTGTTAATATACTATCAGGATTTGCAAATCCTGATAGTTTTTTGTCGAAGTATAATATTCCTTCTTTTAATGTAGAAGAAACAAAATGAGGAAGAATTTCATTTAAATTAGATAAAGTTGTACCAGGCAAATATGAAGGTATAACTGAGCCAACAGTAGAAGATTTTTTATTATGCAAGAAATCTTCTACTCTTTGAATAGGTGCATTATAATTACTTCCACCTAAAACAAAGGCTTTTTCTTCTAAATCTTTTTGAAAATATATACCAGCCAGAGGAGAAGAATCTGTAAAATCATCTGGAGTCACATTAACAAGTAGAGCAGAATTTGCATTAGTACCATCTCTTAAATAATTACTCATTCCATTTGTAACAATTGTATTTTTTTCACTAGAAGAAGCAATGACAGTTCCGCCAGGACACATGCAAAAAGTATAGCAAGAACGTCCAGAAGGTGAATGATATGCTAATTTATATTCAGCAGGTGGCAATTTTAAATTTGGATTATCACCATATTGTGCCATATTAATATTTTGTTGAAGATGTTCTATTCTAACCCCGACAGAAAAGTTCTTTTTTTCAATGTTGATACCATTTTCATATAATAATTTGAAAGTATCTCTAGAACTATGACCAATTGCTAAAATTAATCTGTTTGTATGTAATTCAAAAGACTCATTAGTAATTAAGTTTTTTAGTGATACAGAATTTATCTGATTATCTTTAATACTGAAATTTATAAATTTAGTATTAAAATAAAATTTTCCACCTTTAGAAATTATATAATTCCTTATATTTCTAATAATATTAATTAAATTATCAGTACCAATATGAGGTTTAGATAAATATAAAATTTCTTTAGGAGCTCCAAAATTAACAAATTCCTTTAAAACTTTTTGACATAATGGATTATTAATTCCAGTAGTAAGTTTTCCATCTGAAAAAGTACCAGCACCACCTTCACCAAATTGAACATTGGAAGAAATATTTAGATTTCTATTATAAAGAAAATTATTTACATCTTCTTTTCTTTCCTCTACAGTCTTTCCTTGTTCAACAACAATTGGAGATATACCGTTTTGAATTAGTGTTAATGCTGAAAATAGACCAGCAGGACCAGCTCCAACAATAATAGGAGAGGGCTCAGATTTTAAAGAATTTAAGATATTGATATTTATACTATTTTTTATTTTTTTATCTATATCAATTATTTCAATTTTTTTTATATTAGGATATTTAGATTCATCTTTAACCTCAATATCAACAGTATAATTAAAAGAAATATCATTTTTCTTTCTAGCATCAATGGACTTTTTTATTATATTCCATTTGATAATGTCAGAATTTTTAATATGATATTTTTTTATTATTTGATTTATTAATTGTTCTTCTGATATATTTTTTTTGATCTTTATATTATTTATTCTTAACATTGAAAACTCCTTATTTTTACATTATAGGAAATGATATTTCCTATAATGTAAAAAAATAAAAATGCACAGAAAAATTGCATAGCAATTTTTCGCGTCGACAAATCTTTACGCTTCTTTGAGAACTTAAATACATATAATTAAATTAGGAAAGTAGAGAAAAGTTCTCTTGAAGCGAGATTTGTCCTTCTAACTATAACAATTATATAATATAAAAGTCTGATTAGCAAGAAAAAATTATCACCGAATAATTTAAGAAACTACCGTGTTGTTACTATTCACAGCTATTACTAGATATTGTGATATATATTATATTCTAAGCGGGGGTCGGGGGGACCGACACGATACATAATGTTAATAAATCAATGATGACTTTGGAAGAATTGATTTATCTACAGTATGTAAAGTGTTGGGATAGCGCAGAATATAATATATATCACAAAACTCTAAAAGGTTTTAGACCGTGAATAGGAACATCGTGTTTTGTTATAATTGAAGGTTTACAAAATGAGTCAAATAGTATAAAATAGTATAAAATTAAGGAAAGAGGAGTGATTAAAATAGAAACTACACAAAATTCTTTTTTGTTAAAGTATGGAGCAAAATTAATAATACTTACAGAATTATTTATGATATTTACTATAATAATATTGTATAAAACAAATGGGGAATTATTACCTACTTTAGCGATGCTTTTTTTAGCACCTTTATTAGGAGGGATAATAGCAGGAAAAATCTCTAAAAAAAATGATAAAAAAGTTTTATTTAAAGACAATTTTAATAAATCATTTATTATAGCAAATATAATAGCATATGTATTTACATATTTATTTAATTTTAGATTAAATATTATGTTAGTAACAGTATACACAGTAGGAGCTATAATAGGATTTTCTAGAGCTAAAAAATCAATTAAAGAGTTGAAAAATAATATTGAAGCAGAAGAAGACCAAGATAAAGCTTTTTCAGAAGGAGAAAAAATAAAAATAAAGGAATATAAACTAGAAAAATTTGATGGAGAAAATATAAAAAAGTTTTTGAAAATGAATAATTTAGAAGATAACAATTATTTATTAGCACAAATTATGCCAACAGCAAAGGATTATATATTATATGGATATTTTTCTTTATCAAAATATATACAATTTATACTACATTTTGACGAAGAAAAATTATATTTTTTCGAATTATCCAGAATATCTAATAAATCTATAAAAAATGGATTTGCTGTTGAATTTAAAGATTTGCAAGTAAAAAAAGCAAAAAAAGGATTAATAAATTATAGAATTCACTTAGAATTCAATGATGAAAGTAAAGTCAATATACAAATACCTAAAAAAGTAATAAAAATGTATGCACAAAAACAGTATGGAGAGAAGTTATATAACAAATGTATTGAAATAAAAAATAATAAATAAAGAGAGAAAAATATGGAAGAAAAATGGAATTCAAGAACAGAATTATTAATAGGTAAAAAAAATTTAGAAAAATTATCTAAGTCAAAAATAATAGTATATGGAATAGGTGGAGTTGGTTCATTTGTTGCGGAAGGTCTAGTAAGAGCAGGTATAGAAAATATCATACTAGTAGACAATGATGTAATATCTCCTAGTAATATAAATAGACAGATACATGCGACAACATCAACTATAGGAAATTTAAAAGTAGAATGCATGAAGGAAAGAATATTATTAATAAATCCTAATGTGAAAGTTGAAACATATGTACCTACAGACATGTCTATCGAAGAAGAAACATTGATAGATGATTCCGTAACTTATATTGTAGATGCTGTTGACACGATTACCACAAAATTAAAATTAATAGAAAAAGCAAAAAAAGAAAATGTACCTATAATATCTTGTATGGGAACAGGAAATAAATTAGATCCTACACAATTTGAGATAAGTGATATATATAAGACATCTGTATGCCCATTAGCAAAGGTTATGAGAAAGGAATTAAGGAAAAGAAATATAAAGAGCTTAAAGGTTTTATATTCTAAAGAAGAACCAATAAAACATAATACAGAAAAAAGAACTCCAGCAAGCATATCATTTGTTCCATCTGTGGCAGGAATGATTATAGCAGGCGAGGTTGTAAAAGATATAATAGCTCATAAATAATAATTATAAAGAGGAGAAATCTATGAGTAAAAAAATGAATAAGGAAACATTAAAAAATTTAAATCAAACATTAGATAAAGAAATTAAGGAATTAGAAGAATTAAATAAAATATTTTATGATAAATTAAAAGAGGAAAAACCAAAAGAGTTAAACAAGAAAATTGTAGAAAAATATGAAAAGGTTTTAAAAAAAATATTAAAAACATGTAAAGAAAATCAGATAAAAAAATTAGAGGAAGTTAATGAAAAATTTCCAATATTTAAATTTGGATTAGAACATTTTGTGGATAGTTACTTGAATTTTATTAATTTGGCATTAGATGAAAGGAATACAGAAACTGAAATAAATATATTAAAAGAACTAATAGAATGGTTTGACTTTGAAGAGTTTGAAATCAAAGAATACAAAATAATGATTATAAGAGACCTATATGTAATAAATAAAGAAAAAGAAGCAGAAGAAGAACTTGAAAAATTTCTAAAAGCTTATCCAGAAGAGGGAGAAGGTTATGAAATTAAATGTGAGTGGGAGTTAGAAAAAAGTAATCCAGATATGGAAAAAATAGCTGAGATTCTGGAAAAAGCAGACGATAATGGTACATCAGTATATAATAAAGATATATACGAAAAAGTTATAGAATATTATAATGATTTAGGAAATGATGAGATAGCTGAATATTTTAAATCACTTTTAGACTTTATGAATGAGGAAATGTATGATATGGATGACGACGATGAATATGAAGAAATGTATGCAAAAGATAAAAAAGAATTAATAGAAGAATTTGAAAAATCAGCAGATGACAATATCATAAAAGGTAAAAAATTTGAAGAATATTTTGAAGAAAAAGAAGGTGTACAATTAATTGCCTTTTTAGGAACACAGACAGTTACTAAGAATAATGAGGAATTAGAAAAAATATTAAAAGAACCTAAAAAATATATATTAGAAAATTATGAAGAAATATTAAAGGAAAATATAAAACATATGCCAGAATATGTTATAAACCTTATTAAAGAAACAAACACTAGTGGAATAATAGAAAAAGACTTAAAAGAAATTCGATTAAAAGAATTAGAAAAATTGTATGAATATTTTTCACTAAAACCATATGGAATGGCTTTTATAAGTTGCAAAGATAAAAAACTGACAATTGTGATACCATTTATCAAACAAATGAAAAAATATATAGAAGACAAAAAATTAATGGAAGAAAATAAAAAGATAAATGAAAAAATGAATGTAATTGTAGGAATGTGTGAAATGCATGGAGCAATAAAAGGAGAAGACACATATAAAATATTAGAAAAAATTTATAAAGACAGTGATAAACAAGAATTAGAAAAAATTATAATGATTACATGCGGTTTTTTCGGAATGGAAGGAATAAAAGTTAATCCAGAGAAAGAAAAAATTGAATTTATATATAATAATTTAATCGATGAAGAAATAGCTAAAGAAGTAATTAAATCAAATAAAGAAATAAAAAATTATACAAAAGAAGAATATTTAAAATATTCTGATAAAAAATTTCTATATAAAATGAAGGGATATAAAACAATAGAAAAGGAAGTTAATTCTGGAATGCTTTTTGGAGAAAAATTATTCAGGGTACTAGGTGATATTTTAATTCCTTATACTATAGAAAGACGTTTATCTTCAAGTTTGGCAGATGAGTTATTAGAAAAGTTATTACAACAATTGGTTATGATGGAAGAAATGGGAATGGGAAGTATAAATAAAGAAAAAGTAGAAGAAGGATTTAAACAATTAGATGATGAATTGCCTCGCTGGAAGTAATCTAGAAAATGTATTATGAATGAATAACTTTAAATTAACGAGTGATAGAAGAAAAACCAATATTATATGAATTAAATGGTGTTAGAAGAAATTGAGGTAAAACAAAAGGAGCTAGTTAATATGATTATAGATGTAGTAGAATTGAATTTTACAACATTACAATTTAGAAAAAGATATGATCCAGCTAGATACAGAAGAGGAAGAAATTTATATAATAATGAATTGGCAATTGTAAAAGAAGTAAATAAGATAGACGAAAAGAATTATGAAATAGAGGCATCGGTAGAAGGAAACTATGATCTATATACGACTAACTTAAAAATATGTGGAAATATGATAACAGAATATCAATGTACATGCCAAGATTATTATAATGGAAATTTATGCAAACATATAATTGCGACTTCTATGGAAGTGATAGACCCGCATTATGCTAGTACAGAAGATGGAAGAAAGAAAATTGAAGAAAAAAGAAAAAAAGAAGCAAGGAAAAGATTAGAAGAATTAAGAAAGAGAGAAGAAGAAGAAAGAAAAAGACGCGAATATGAAAGTAAATATTATGATGGACTAAGAGTGATAGAAAAATATAAAAGAAATTTTAAGCAAGAATCAACAGATAGGCTAGATCTAATTCAATTATATTTAAAAACTAATGAAATAAAAAATAGAAAAGAAGGAAATCTTGCAACATCTGTAAAACTAGAATATGTTGTAGAGATAGAAAATATAGAAACATTAAAGGTATCTTTTAAAATAGGGCAAACAAGAATGTATGTACTAAACAATATTTGCGATTTTTATGAGGCATACCAAAATGGAACAGAATTGTATTATGGAAAACAATTAAGGCTTATTCCGAAAAGAGAAAATTTTACAGAAGATTCGCAAGAAATATTTGACTTTATTATTAAATATGCAGAAATGATAGAATATAATAACAAATATAGTAGATATGGAATGGACAACTCTTTTAATAAAGCAATTTATCTAACAGGAGAAAATATAAATAAATTTTTTGAAATAACAAAAAACAAAGTTCTTTCATGTCATACATATTATAATGGAACTTTTAAATATCAATTTACTGATCAAAAATTAGATATATCATGTACATTAAAAAAGGAAAAAGTTGAAGTACCTATATATGCTTATTGGAATTATTCAGGGGATGAAGTAAAAGAAAGTGAAGAATATATATTAAAATTAAGTATTGAAGATTATACAATTTTATTATCAAATAACAAAATATATGTATTTTATCAAAATAAAATTTATATATTGGAAAAAGAAAAGAACATTTTGAAACTACTTGAATTATTTAGAAATGAGAGTAAGATATTAATTCCAGAAGATAAATTAGATGAATTTACAAAATTTGTACTTCCAAATATTAAATATGTACAAACAGAAGAATTACCAGCAGAAATAGTAAAAGAGGGGCTTATTGTTGACAAATTGGCTTCTAAAATTTTATTAGATACAGACGGCGAAGGTAATATCTTATTAGAATTAAAATTTTGCTATGATAAGTATGAATTTAATATATTAGAAAGAGGATATGATACATATGTAAAAGAAAATAATATTGTTAGAGATATACCATCTGAAAAGGCAGTTTTAAAAAGAATATTTATGGATGGATTTGGATTAACTCCAGAAAGAAAAGAATTTATTATGGAGAATACAGATGATATATATGAATTTTTGGTACATAAAATTGAAGGTTATATGAATGACTTTGAAGTTTTAGCCACAGATAAATTTAAAAATAAACAAATAAAACAACCTAAAATTTCAAATATAGGTATAAAAATAGATAATGGATTGTTAGAATTAAACCTTTCAAAGGTTAATATAGATATTAATGAAATAAAAGGAGTTTTAAAAGATTATAAGATTAAGAAAAAATATCATAAATTAAAAAATGGCGACATTTTAGATTTGTCAAGTAATGAAGAGCTAGATTTACTAGATGAAATGGCAACAACATTAGATATTGATTATAGTAAATTAGAAAATGGAGTTATAAATTTACCAATAAGTAGGAGTTTCTATTTGGAAAAATTAATGGAAACAAACAAAGAAATTAATATATCTAAAAATGAAGAGTTTTCAGAACTTATAGACTCTATAGAGAGTACTGATATTTCAGATAAAATAAAACTAGATAAATCATTTGAAAAAATATTAAGAGATTATCAAAAAGTAGGATATAAATGGCTTAAAACACTAGAGACATATAAATTTGGTGGAATTTTAGCAGATGATATGGGACTGGGAAAAACTTTACAAATAATAGCTTTACTAAGAACAGAACAAAAATCTAAAAAAGAAACAACTTCAATAGTTGTTTGTCCAAGTACACTAGTGCTCAACTGGAAGGCAGAAATAGAAAAATGGTGTAATACAATGAAAGTACTAATTATAAAAGGAACAGCAAAAGAAAGAAAAGAAAAGTTAGAAGACTATGAAAATTATGATTTAGTTATTACCTCATATGACTTATTAAAAAGAGACATAGAAAATTATGAAGATAAACACTTTAAATATATAATTGCAGATGAAGCACAATATATAAAGAATTCCTCAACACAAAACGCAACGTCATTGAAGAGATTAAAAGGAGAAATAAAATTTGCATTAACAGGAACACCAATAGAAAATTCTGTTGCTGAATTATGGTCTATTTTTGATTTTATAATGCCAGGATATTTATATAATTACAATAAATTTAAGAAAAAATTTGAAGAGCCAATATTAAAATCTGGAGATAAAGAAGCATTAAAAAGATTAAAAAGACTAATAAGTCCATTTATTTTAAGAAGAGTAAAAAAAGATGTTTTAACAGAATTACCAGAAAAAAATATAACTATAATGAAAAATGAAATGGAAAAAGAACAAGAGAAAATATATTTGTCATATTTAGCACAAACCAGAAAAGAAGTAGCAGAAGAATTAAGTGATAGTAGTTTTGAAAAAAGTAAATTTAAAATACTTATGTTACTTACAAGATTAAGACAAATTTGTTGTCATCCAGGTTTATTTATAGAGAACTATAAAGGAAGTAGTGGAAAACTAAAACAATGTATAGATTTAGTGGTAGATGCAATACAATCAGGACACAAAATATTGATATTTTCTAGTTATACATCTGTATTTGAAATAATTGAAAAAGAATTTAAGAAGTTAAATATTGACTATTTCAAATTAGTAGGGAATACACCTGTGAGTAAAAGAGTTGAAATGGTTGAAGAATTTAATAATAATGAAGAATTAAAAGTATTTCTGATTTCATTAAAAGCAGGTGGAACGGGACTAAATTTAACATCAGCAGATGTTGTTATACATTATGATCCATGGTGGAATATATCAAGCGAAAACCAGGCAACAGATAGAGCATACCGAATCGGGCAGAAAAATAGTGTTCAGGTGTACAAGTTAATTACAAGTAATTCAATAGAAGAGAAAATAAACAAAATGCAAGAGAGAAAAGAAAAATTATCAAAAGATATATTATCAACGAAGGAAACATTTGTAAATAAACTTTCAAAAGAAGAAATTTTGGATTTGTTTAAATAGTTAATTATATAATGTATAAAAATAAAATAAAAAAAGTTGACAATGTTTACTTTTAAAAATATAAAATAATAAATAATTTTTTGTGTCTACTTTCTTGACATAGTACAAAAATAAAAATGCACAAGTTAATCAAAAAGTAATAATAAAAGTTAATGAAAAAGCTATTATGGATTTTTGTATTGAACCTAAAAGTTTAAAAGAAATAATAGAATATTTTGGCTATAAAAATGCAAGAGGATTTAGAGAAAAATATATAAATCCACTTTTAAAAGAAAATAAATTAAGACAAACAATACCAGATAAACCTAGAAGCAGAAATCAAAAACAGCATTGCACAGAAAAATTGCATAGCAATTTTTCGCGTCGACAAATCTTTACGCTTCTTTGAGAACTTAAATACATATAGTTAAATTAGAAAAGTAAAAAAAGTTCTCGCGAAGCGAGATTTGTCCTTGTATAGGAAAAATCAAGTTTTTCCTATACAAGAACGTCGCTTTGCTCTAATAATTGCACACAATTCTACTAACGTAAAATTGGCGCACGAACAATAGACGCGGACTTTAAAATGTTATGAACAGAGAAAATGTTTAAGAAAGTCCGCTATTGTTCTAACTAATATATAAAACCAACAAGAGTAAAAATAAAGATACATTTAAAAAGTTCTAATACTAAAAAAATGAGAATACAATTAAACAAAAGTATTTCCCATAAAGGAGTTAGAGCAATATGAAAAATGTATCAATAGAAGAACGTGCAATAGAACTAGCACATTATATAATAGATTCAAAAGATACAGTAAGAGGAGCTGCGAAAAAGTTTGGTATAAGCAAAAGTACAGTACATAAAGATGTATCTGAAAGATTAAAAAAGATAAACCCAAGTTTGGCTCATG
>ERZ1643249.1897-NODE-1897-length-20207-cov-9.891475_pt1 | contig 20207 bp, 17 predicted proteins | sample MGYA00579263_ERZ1643249 | MGnify/ENA primary metagenome ERZ1643249 (study PRJEB29033, sample SAMEA4952264) | chicken gut metagenome | biome: Broiler Chicken; feature: Gastrointestinal Tract; material: Caecum | place: Ireland | collected 2018 | study: Broiler... | reverse complement strand
CACGGTCTCCAGTGCCACAAACTGGCGCGTTAACCAACTACGCTACATCCACCATGGTTTACGTGCAATTTACTAGCACATTTCTTATTTTACCCTATCTTCCCCCATTTTGTCAACTGTTTTATGAATTTTATTTTATTTTTTTGCAATATTTTAAAATTAATAGTCCAAAACTCGTCTTCAATAACATTATTAACAAAATATAAATTATTATTCACTTGTTGTTAAACTACTTGGATCTATTCCATATTGTTGATATAGCCAAGAAGTATAATCAAATGGTGTTAATGTTTCTGGCAATCCATAATCAACTCCATTAGTTTCTACTCTTATTGAAGTAATTTTTGGTGGGTTTACTGGTGTACTAACTTCAGTGTTTCCACTTTCTTCCGCATTATCAGCTGCCTTTACTTCTACTTCTTCTATTTTATGAACAACATCCATTCCTTCTATTACTTTTCCAAAAGATGTATATTGACCATTTAATGAAGTATTTTTCTTTGTCATTATAAAGAATTGAGAACTTCCTGAATTATATGATTCTTCTGTTAAAGATGATGAATAGCTGGTGTAATCTGATCTTGCCATTGCAAGTACTCCTTCATCAAATTGTAATTTGTTTTCTACTCCATTTGCTATAAATTCACCTTTTATTGAATATTCTGTATCATCTCCATCATCTTTTAAATCGCTAGTTGTTGCTAAGCCTGTTCCATCTCCATTTTTATCTCCACCTTGAATCATAAAGTCTTTTACAATTCTATGAAATGTTAATCCATCATAAAAACCTCTATTTACTAAAGCTATAAAATTTGCTACTGTTTCAGGAGCATATTCAGGATATAATTCCATTTTTACTGTTCCAAAATTTTCTACTTCCATTGTTGCAACTGGTCGTTTTACCTCCATTGTCGCATTTCTATAATATCCATAACCAATTATTCCTATTAAAACTATTAATATTATTAAAGCAATAATCCATATAATATTTTTAAACTTTCCCATTTACTTCACATTTCCTTTCTTTTATATTTAGAACGTTTTGGCATGTTCCCAATGTTCTAACTAAATAATATTATCAAAAACAAATTGTTCTTGCATTCGTTTCAATGATTGTTTTATTGTTCTAGCTCTTACTTCACCTATACCATCAACTTCATCTAAACTTTCTATATCTGCTGCAAGTATATGTTGAAATGATTTAAATGACCCTACCAAGTTTTCTACAATATTTGATGGCATTCTTGGAACTTTACTTAATATTCTATATCCTTTTGGATATACAGCTACTTCATCATAATTATCAAAATAGTCATACCCTAATATTCTTGCTATTGATGACTCTTTTAGTAATTCTTCATATTCTAATTCTTTTAGTTCTTCTATTAATTTATTAGGTTCTTTTCTCCTTCTAACAACATAATCTTTTATAATTAACAATTCTTCTTTTTCTAATCCACCTATAAGTTCATCTAGTTGCATTTTTACTAGCCTTCCATCATCACCTAGTTCATAAATCTGTCTTTGGATTTCATCAACTATTCTCATAACCATTTCTGCTCTTTGAATTACAAGTACCACATTTTGTAATGTTACTATATCATTAAATTCGTATTCATTCAATATATTTAACTTATTATCAAATACTTTTTTATATTTTTCTAATGTTTGTATTGCTTGATTTGCTTTATTTAAGACAACGTCTGTATCTTCTAGTACATATCTATCATTACCTTTAAATACTGTGATTATATTTCTTCTTTGTGATATACTTATTACTAATTCTCCTGTTTGTTTTGCTGTTCTTTCTGCTGTTCTATGTCTTGTCCCTGTTTCCGTTGTAGGTATTTCTCTTTCTGGAATTAATTGAGCATTTGCATATAATATTTTCTTTAAGTCTCCACTTAATACAATTGCTCCATCCATCTTTGCTAACTCATATAGTTTTGATGAAGTATATTCTTCATTTATAACAAATCCTCCATCAACAATTTCTTTTATGACTTCATTATTATCTGTAATTAATAATAATGCTCCTGTTTTAGCTCTTAATATATTTTCAAGCCCATTTCTTATAGGTGTTCCTGGAGCTATTAATTTTAAAACTGATGTTATATTGTCCTCTTTAATCTTCTTCAAAATTAATCTCCTTTCTTCCCCCTTAAACCTTATGTTTTATTTTAATCCAATCTTTTTCATTGCTTCATTAATATTTCCGACACCTATTATATCTAATTTATATTTTTCTTTCAAGTCTTTTTTGTTAGATTCTGGAATAACACAAGTTTTAAATCCTAATTTTTCTGCTTCTTTTAGTCTTTTATCAATTAAATTTATTCTTCTTACTTCTCCTGTTAATCCTACTTCTCCAATTACTACCATATCTTTTGGTATTGCTATATTTTTAAAACTAGATGCTACCGCCATTATTATTCCTAAATCAATTGATGGTTCATTTACTCTTATACCTCCTACTAAATTCAAGTATACATCTTGGCCACCTAGCATCATTCCAGCTCTTTTTTCTAAAACAGCAATTAATAATGCTAATCTATTATAATCTATTCCATTTGCTGTTCTTTTTGGAATTCCAAAAACACTTTGAGTTGTTAGTGCTTGAAGTTCTATTAATATTGCTCTTGTTCCTTCTATACTAGAAATTATACATGAACCTGCTTGATTATCTTCTCTTTCTGAAATTAATATATCAGATGGATTTGTTATTTCACACATTCCTTCTTCATTCATTTCAAACATTCCTATTTCATTAGTTGAACCAAATCTATTTTTCACTCCTCTTAAAACTCTATACGAAAAATATCTTTCTCCTTCTAGATATAAAACAGTATCTACCATATGTTCTAAAACTCTAGGTCCTGCAATATTTCCTTCCTTTGTTACATGTCCTATAATTATAGTCGTAATTGCTCTTGATTTACAAACTCGCATAACTTGTGAAGTAATTTCTCTTACTTGACTAACACTTCCAGCAGCTGCTGTTATCTCTTCTGAATACATAGTTTGAATTGAGTCTATTATTACTAGTTTTGGATTTATCTCTATAATTGCTTGATTTACTATATCAATATCTGTTTCACCTAAAAATAATATATCATCATTATTTATTCCTAATCTATCTGCTCTCATCTTAATTTGCTCTGCTGACTCTTCTCCTGAAACATATAAAACTTTTCCTTCTCCTTTGATTTTATCACATATTTGTAAAATTAGTGTAGATTTACCTATTCCTGGTTCTCCTCCTAATAATACTAATGATCCTTTTACTAATCCGCCCCCTAAAACTCTGTCTAATTCTCCAAAACCTGTTGAAGTTCTTAAAGTTTCTTTTGCCTCATAAGAATTTAACTTTTGTGGTTTATTTTCACTTTTAGATAAATCTTTATGTGTTCCTGATTTTGTTTCTACTATTTTTTGCTCATAAAAACTATTCCAACTATTACAAGCTGGACATTTTCCAAGCCATTTAGATGATTCGTTTCCACATTCACTACATACAAAAACAGTTTTATTTTTTGCCATTTTGCAATTTGGGGAGTTTTTACTTAAATCTCTTTTTGCTTATACTCTCTCCCCATCCTCCTCTTTTTATATTTTACTTATTATTGTTGTTGTTTTTTTGTTGAATATAAAAATTTTAATTTTTATATTCAACAAAAAAAGTATAGCATATATTTCTCTATTTTGCTATACTTTTAAAAAACAAATTTTTGTAAAATTCTGATTTTACATTATACTTCTGTTTTCTTTTTTCCAAATCTTACTTCTTGGAAAAGAAAATCATGTACTTTTTCCCATGTAATTTCTTGATGTAAAAATTCATTTATTTCATTTTCTACTTTTTGTTGATATGGTGTTAACTCTACTTTTATCTCTTTGTTCCAATCTATTTCTTGGAACCAGAAAGCTTTAAACTTTGTCCAAAAGCCTTGTTTTACTGGCAAATTTTTTCCGTTTGATGCTTGCTCAATATTCTCATTATTATTTCCAGTTTCTACTCCTCCATATACACCTGAAATTTTATTTTCTTCTCTTATATCTGCCATTTAATTTCCTCCTTTGTAGCTTCATATACTTTACTATATTATTTATACTATATATTTTTTAATTTAGCAATACTTTTTTCTTTCTTTTTTATTAAATATTGATTACAAAATTATTACATTTTCATTACACTTTATTCAACTATAATATATTCTTCATTAGCTTTTACACATTTTAATTTTAAAATTGTATTTTCAATTTTGTCTGATGTCTTATAATGAGCTAATATATAATTCTTGGTATGTCCCTGATATACTCCATTTTTTTCTTCTTCAAAAAGAATTTCAACACTTTTTCCTATATAACTTTCATTATAATATCTTTGATTTTTATTTGATAATTCTATTAACTTTTTACTTCTCTCTTCTTTTATATTACCATTAACTTGTCCCTTCATTGATGCTGCTTTAGTACCTTTTCTTGGTGAATATTTAAATATATGCATTTTATAAAATTTTATTTTTTCCAAAAATGTATATGTCTGGTTAAATTCTTCTTCACTTTCTCCTGGAAATCCTACAATAATATCTGTTGTTAACATAACATCTTCAAATCTATTTCTTAATAAATCCACTATTTGTTTAAATTGTTCTATTGAATATCTTCTATTCATTCTTTTTAATGTATCATCACATCCACTTTGCAATGATAAATGAAATTGATGACAGACTTTAAACAATTTTTCTAATCTTTTTACAAATTCTTCTGTTATTAACAATGGTTCTATAGAACCTAGTCGAATTCTTTCAATTCCTTCTATGCTATTGATTTCTTCTAATAAATCTATTAATTTATATTCTTCTTTAAAATCTTTTCCATATGATGCAATATGTATTCCAGTAATAACAACTTCTTTTATCCCTTCTTTAGCAATTTTAGTGATTTCAGATAAAATATTTTTTGGCTTTCTACTTCTTACTCGTCCTCTTGCATAGGGAATGATACAGTATGAACAAAAACGATCACATCCATCCTGGATTTTGATAACGGCTCTTGTTTTTTCTGTAAATGTAATATCTCCAAATTCCACAAATTCTTTTTGTCCGCATCACATCTTCTGCTTGTGTTTCAGGAATTTTACTATCTATATATTTTTCTACATGTTCTACTATAGTCTTCTTCTCATTATTTCCTAGTACTAAATCAATTTCATCTATTTTTTCTAATTCTTCTTTAGCTACTTGTGCATAACAGCCACATGCAACAACAATGGCATCTGCATTTAATTCTTTTACTCTTCTTAACATTTGCCTAGATTTCCTGTCTGACATATTGGTTACTGTACATGTATTTACAATATATATATCAGCTTTTTCTGTATGCTCAACTATTTTGTAACCTTTTTCTATAAATTGCTGTGTCATTGCATTTGTTTCATATTGATTTACTTTACAACCTAATGTTATAAATGCTACTGTTTTCATTTTTTATTACATTCCTTTCTCAAGGCATAAATCTAGTTGAAAAAAATTAAATCATTGAAATGATTTTTCAACTTTTTCTCCTTGTTTATGATTACATTTCCTTTCTATTATCACATATTTTTTCCTTATTTTCAAGCTAATTTGCTTTTGTTCCTATTTTATGTTAAAATTGCTCTATCAAAAAATTTCTTATATCCTTTTGCTTTATGATATAAGACATTTCAAGCAAAAAAGGAGGAATGTGTAATGGCAAACAAAATTAATGAAGGACGGTTATATGGTGTAATTTCACAAATTCTACCCGATGGTGAATTTGTGAAATGTAAGCCAATATTCGTTGAACGTTGGATTTACTCACAACCATCTACATATTATGAGGGAATCCTTTATACTAATGAACAGTCACAATCAGGAATATCTGAATTTAAAGAGATTGATATTCGTCAATATGGAAAACCTGTATTTTTACCAGCAAGTCGGAAAAAAATTTATGATGGAAATGAATATTTCATAATATTTCAACCATCAAAAAATCACACAAAAGTCACTATGCAAAATTACTTTAAAGTTCCAGAAATATCAACATCAACATGCGATGATTCCTATCCACGTATCTTGAATGTCGGCATACAATTTCCAAATAAATTTGTTGCTTACATTTCCGATAGAGAACTTACGGAGAAAGACTTGTGTTGTTTGCTACAATAATTATTAGACATTCTTAAAAACCAAGATTTAATAACATCTGAGTTCCAAAGAAATCCAACTTGATAAAAGTTGGATTTCTTTAATCTAAAGTTATATTTTTAAACACATTCTTTTTTATTTTTTAGTTTCTATCCTAATACATTTTTGAAATAACTTAGATATATAATCTCCCATTTAATTCCTTGCTTTTCCTTCTAATACATCTAAATTATCTAAAGCTTTTCCTGTTCCCAAAGCCACACATGATACTGTATCTTGTGCAATCATTACATTTATTCCTGTTTTCTCTTGCAATAATTTGTCTAGTCCGTCAACTAGGCATCCTCCACCAGTCATATATATACCTTTATCACTTATATCTGCTGAAAGCTCTGGTGGTGTTCTTTCTAATACAGAATGCACCGCATCTACAATCATCATTGCTGGCTCTAATAATGCTTCTAACATTTCACTTGAATGAACTGTTAATGTTTTTGGAAGACCTGTAACTAAATCTCTTCCTCTTATATCCATTTCAATATCTTGTATTTTTGGATACACACATCCTATATTTACTTTTAAGTCTTCTGCTGTTCTTTCTCCTATCATAATATTATGTTTTTTCTTGATATATTTAACTATATATTCGTCAAATTTATCTCCAGCTACTTTTAAAGAAGTATTAACAACAGAACCTCCCAATGATATAACAGCTATATCTGTTGTTCCTCCTCCAATATCTACAACCATATTTCCACATGGTTTAGATATATCTATTCCAGCTCCAATTGCAGCAGCTATAGGTTCCTCTATTAAATAAACCTTTCTTGCTCCTGCTTGAGTTGCTGCATCTATTACCGCTTTTTTCTCTACCTCTGTTACTTGTGAAGGTATACAAATCATTATTCTTGGTGCAAAAACAAATTTACCACAAACTTTATTTATAAAATGTTTTAACATTTTTTCTGTTACTGTATAATCTGATATTACTCCATCTCTTAATGGTCTTGTTGCAACTATATTTCCGAGGTGTTCTTCCTAACATTCTTCTTGCTTCTTTTCCTACTGCCAAAACATCTCCTGTGATATTATCTACAGCTACAACAGAAGGTTCTCTTAAAACTATTCCTTTACCTTTTACATATACAATAACTGTTGCAGTTCCTAAATCGATTCCAACATCTTGTCCAAAACCTAATTTAAACATTTGCATATCTTCCCTTCTTTTATTTTTATTACAAACTTGTTACAATTATATTACAAAACTATTATTTTTTCAACTCTTTTTTAAAATTTCTTAACTTTCATGGTAACTTATAGTTACAATTCATTATACAAATTATTATAAATATCATAATCCCTTAATATTTTTCTCACATAATTATTAGTTTCCTTATATGGTATATTTTCTATATCTGAACCATCAGGCTTTATCACTTGTTTTTCTATCCAATTATTAACAGTTCCAATACCTGCATTATATGCTGCCAATGCGACTTCTATATTACCATATTGTCCTAATAATGTTGACAGATATTTTGTACCTATATTTATATTTTTTTCAATATTTAATAATTCTTCTTCTATATTTTCTGTATTTATATCAATATTATTTTTTTTCGCAACATCTATTGCTGTATCTTCTACTATTTGCATTAATCCAATAGCTGATTTATTTGAAATTGCATCATTATTAAAATTACTTTCCGCTTTTATTACTGCAAAAATTAGATTTTCATCAACATTATATTCCTCGGCATAGACAGATATTATTTCACTATATGTTTTTGGATATATCATTTTCATTATTTTATCTTTAAATATCATAAAAATAGAAATTATTATAAGAATAACAATTATGATGCTTATAATTTTTTTCCAATTGTTCTTTATCAAAAATCTTCTCTCCTATCTTTATTTTATATATTAGCAAAATAAAATTTATCCCCAATTATATTTTATAATGTCAACAACTGTATATAACTTATTACTTACAATCATACCAATTTTTTGCTTCTGATATGTCTGCAATAAGTGGAACTTTTAATTCTACTGCTGACTCCATTTCTCTTTTCATAATTTCTTTTACTTCTTCTTTTTCCTTTTCAGGAGCTTCTATCATCATTTCATCATGTACTTGTAAAATAACTTTTGCTTCTAATCCTCTCTTTTTTAATTCTTTGCTTACATTTATCATAGCTATTTTCATTATGTCTGCTGCTGTTCCTTGTATTGGTGTATTCATTGCAACTCTTTTTCCAAATTGTCTTACCATATAATTTTTTGATTTGAGTTCTGGTACATATCTTCTTCTATTAAATAAAGTTTCTACATATCCTTGCTCTTTTGCCTTCTCTATAATATTTTCCATAAATTCTTTTATTCCTGCATATTCAGTTAAATATTCATCTATATATTGTTTTGCTTTTTTTCTTGATATTCCTAATTGCTCCCCTAATCCAAAGTCACTTATTCCATAAACAATTCCAAAATTTACTGCTTTTGCATTACTTCTTTGTTCTTTTGTTACTTCTTCTATTGGAGTCTTAAATACTTTAGATGCTGCTTGTTTATGAATATCTTCATTATTTTTAAAAGCTTCTATCATATGTTTATCTTCAGAAATATTTGCTAATACTCTAAGTTCTATTTGAGAATAATCTGCATCAATATAAACTTTTCCTTCTTCTGGCTTAAATACTTTTCTAACTCTTTTTCCTAACTCAAACCTTGTAGGAATATTTTGCAAGTTAGGCTCTGTTGAACTGATCCTACCTGTAGCTGTTATTGTTTGGTGAAAAAATGAATGTATTCTTTTAGTCTTAGGATTTATAAATGGCTTTAAACCTTCTACATATGTTGAATTTAATTTCATTAATTGTCTATATTCTAATATTTTCTCAATGATAGGATCTTCTTTTTTTAATTTTTCCAAAACATCAACATCAGTTGAATATCCATTTTTCGTTTTTTTAACAACTGGCAATTTCATTTTTTCAAAAAGAATTTCCCCTAATTGTTTTGTAGAATTAATATTGAATTCTTCGCCTGCCATTTCATGTATATCTTTAGTTAATATTTCTATTTGATCAGTTAATTCTTCACCAAATTTATTTAACTCTTTTTCATCTACATACATACCATTCCATTGCATATTTGATAATACCTCTATTGTTGGTATATCAATATTGGTATATAAATCAAAACTATTAATTTCTTTTAACTTTTTTAAAATAACATTATTTATTTTTTCTATTAGATATACATATAATGTATATCTTTCCTCATCTTTATTATTTTCTTCTACATTACTATCTTCAAATAAAGTCATTTGCTCTTGTTTTTCTTCTTCTGTTCCTAAATACTCATCAATATCTAACTCTAAATATTGCATTGCTAAGTTTTTTATATCTAATTTATTATTAGTAGGATTTAATATATATGCTCCTACTGAAATATCATCTTTTATTCCATCTAGTACTATTCCCTCTTGCCTTAATAATATATATACTTTTGTTACATTTATGCTTGTCTTTTTTATATTTTCAGATTCAAATATTTTTGCAAATTTAAATATTTCTTTTTCTTTTAATTTTAAGTAATATGCTTCTTCTGATTTTTTATTATATATGCTAATTCCTGTTATTTTTTCTTTTATTATGTTTTCTGGATTTTCATCTTTTTCTGTTTGTAAAACAAATATCATATATTTTTCTTTATTTATTATATCTATTACTTCTTCTATTGTTTTTTGTGTAATCTTAAATTCTATTTTGTATTTGCTTTCTTCTTCTTTATTTACTTCACCAGTTAATCCAAATCTTTCAATATATCTATTAAAATTTAGCTCTTTAAATATTTTTAATACTTTTTCCTTATCCCATTCTTCTACTTTAAATTGTTCTAATGTATCTTCTATTGGCACTTCTAAATTAATTGTTCCCAAAGTTTTTGATAAAAGTGCTAAATCTTTATTATCTTTAATTTTTTCTCTTTGTTTTCCCTTTAGGTCATCCTCATCTTTTTCTATTTTGTCATATAAATTTTCTATTGTTCCATACTTTTTTACTAATGATAAGGCCGTTTTTTCTCCTACTCCAGGAACTCCTGGTATATTATCTGAACTATCTCCTTGTAATCCTTTAACTTCTATTAATTGTTTTGGTTCTATTCCATAAGTTTCAATAATCTTATTTCTATCAAATAAATCTGTTTCTGTTTTTCCTCCTTTAGTCCTAGGAATTCTTATTGTAACTTTATCTGTAGCTAATTGAAATGTATCTCTATCTCCAGATAATATTGTGACATCAAGTCCTTGTTTTTCACCATATCTAGAAAGCGTTCCTAAAACATCATCTGCCTCATATCCCTCTTTTTCTACAATATCAATATTCATGGCTTTTAATATTTCTTTTATTACTGGCATTTGTTCTGCTAGTTCTTCTGGCATTCCTTTTCTATTTGCTTTATATCCTTCATATAATTTATGCCTTGCTGTAGGTGCTTTTAAGTCAAATGCTACAACCATATATTTTGGTTTTGTATCTTCTATTAGTTTAAATAAAATTGCTAAAAAACCATATATTGCATTAGTATATTTTCCGTCCTTTGTTGTTAACATTTTGCTTCCCATAATACCATAAAAAGCTCTATTCATTATACTATTTCCATCAACTAAAACAAAGTTATCCATTTTCTTATTCATTCCTTTCCCACATTCTATTCTTATTTCCAATTAATACACATATCAAAACTCCTAATAACATAAAAAATGTAAATGGTGTTCCATTTTTCCATCCTTCTCCATTTATTAGAAAAATACTATTTGTAAATTGGCTTATTAGCATTATTTGTATTACAAATCTTGACACTTTACTATTTTGATATATTACCAAAGGAAATAACCACATTAAGTACCATGGTTGAAAGTTTGTTATTAGTAAAAATAGAAATGCTATTAAAAAATATTCTGCTGTTCTCATTTGTTGTCTAAATTTAATATCTTTCTTAAATAGTAATGTTACACAAGTAAAGAAATATACTATTACAAAACCTATTAAAAAAGTATTATGTACTTTTGATACAATATCAGGAACAGTTTGAAAATATTCCATAAGAATTATATAAAAATTTTTTGCATATCTTTCCTGTTGAGTTATTAATCCCATTAATACTGTCCAATCCTGGACATAAGCAATATATGTAATTGCCAACATTATAGCAAATATAAATCCATAAGTAAAACATTTTTTTAATTTTTCTAATGTTTTTTTGTCTCTAAAATAATAAATAATTATAAAAGGTAATAATAATATAGTAAAATATTTTATTGCTGTAGCTAATGCCAAGAACAATAAACTAATAAATAAATTTTTCTTTTTTATTAAGAAATATATTGATGCTAGTATAAATGTTACAATATATAAATCATTATGCACACTTACTATTCCTTCAATCAATACAAACGGATTTAATCCATATAATAATATAAATATTTTTTTATTTTTTATTTTATATAAAATATAGCAATTTAATACATGTAATAAAACTGCTATTAATTTAAAAGCTAAAAGTCCAATATCTATATTGCCAAAACTCATAGTTGCTACTACTTTACATACTAAAGTCCATATTGGTCCATATACTACTGTTGTTGCTGACCAATCATTTTCATATCCTTGTAAAAGTACTGTATCTGTCTCTAAGTATTTTGTATTATCTCCATTTTCGACAAAATCTTTTATTGTTACATAATATGGATTTTGTCCATATTTACCATCTATTCTTCCAACTCCTAAATAGTAGAAAACATCTGAACACATAAATGGTATTACTAAAACAAATATTAATGAAATTATCGTAACATATATATACATTTCTTTTGTGCTTTTAAATATTTTTTCTCTGTTTTTTACTATTAAAAAATAAAATATTGTTAATAATGATAAGATAATAATATATATTACTGCTTGTTCAAATCTACTCCAACTATTATTTAAACAAAATTTAAAATATTGGTCAAATTGCAGTACTGTTCCATTTTTTAACATATAACATATTGATGGAAGTGCAAACATAATTGCTGATAATAAAAATATTATTTTTACTAAATTTTTATTTTCTAATATTCTTTCCACTTTATCTTTCATATTAAGATATTCTCCTTTATACATTGTTTTCTTTATCTTTTTGTATTTTCTTTTGATATCTATCCTCTTCTGAAAAAATACATCCACAATATTTTTGCATATATAATCCTATTTCTCGAGCCTTGGCTTGTCCTTCTCTAAAACCAACTCTAAAATCTCTATACAAAAATTTTACACCATATTTCTTCTCCATTTTCTCTGCAACATCTATTATTGCTTCATGATTTTGATATGGGCTTACTAACAATGTAGTAGAAAAATGAGTATATCCATTTTCTTTTGCATATTTAGCTGTTTGCTCTAGTCTTACTGGATAGCAATATTCCTTACATCTATTTTGTAAATTTCCTATAACATTTTTACAAAATTCATCTAGTCCATAATTTTCTTCAAATATAGCTTCTACATTTATACTTTTAGTATATTCTTTTAAACAATCTCTTCTAGCTTTATATTCCATATATGGATGTATATTAGGATTAAACCAATATACTGTTGGTTCTATTTCTTCTTTTCTTAATGAATCTATACAATATACACTACAAGGTGCACAGCAAGTATGTAATAATAATTTCATAATTTTTCCCTTCTTTATTTTTCTTTTATTTTATATATATTTATTTTCCCTCTTCATATGTATATCCTAAATGTTTATATGCTGGTGGTAAGACTATTCTCCCTCTCAAAGTTCTTGCAATAAATCCTATTTGTATCAAATATGGTTCATATACATCTTCAATTGTATCTACTTCTTCTCCTACTGTAGCTGCTAAAGCTTCTATTCCTACTGCTCTTCCTGAATATTGAACTATCATCGTTTCTAAAATTTTTCTATCAATTTCATCTAAACCTAGTTCATCTATTTCTAATTTATTTAAAGCATGTTTTGTTATTTTTAATGTTATATTTCCATCACCTAATACTGCTGCATAATCTCTAACTCTTTTTAATAGTCTATTAGCTATTCTAGGTGTTCCTCTTGATCTTCTTGCTATTTCTTTTGCTGCCTCTTCTTCAATTGTAACTTCTAATATTCCAGCAGATCTTTTTACTATTTTGGTTAAATCTTCTACTGAATATAATTCAAGTCTATGTATAATTCCAAATCTATCTCTTAATGGTGTTGTAAGTGAACCAGCTTTTGTTGTTGCTCCTATTAATGTAAATTTAGGCAAATCTAACCTTATTGACCTTGCACTTGGTCCTTTTCCTATTATAATGTCTAATGTATAATCTTCTAATGCTGGATATAATATCTCTTCAACACTTTTACTTAATCTATGTATTTCATCTATAAACAAAACATCAAATTCTGAAAGGTTTGTAAGTAGTGCTGCTAAATCTCCAGGTTTTTCTATTGCTGGTCCAGAAGTTATTTTTATATTTGAATTCATCTCATTAGAAATAATATTTGATAAAGTAGTTTTTCCCAATCCTGGAGGTCCATATAAAAGAACATGGTCTAATGGCTCTCCTCTTTTTTTTGCTGCCTCTATATATATTTTCATATTTTCTTTAATTTTATCTTGTCCAATATATTCATCTAATGTTTTAGGTCTTAAAGAATTTTCTAACCTTTCCTCTCCTGGATTTTCTAATTCTGGACTAATTATTCTATCTTCTTCCATTTTAATCACCTCTTTTTCTCTTCGGAACGTTTTGGTGTATTTCTAACGTTCCAACAAGTCATTAATACTTATTGAAATTGATATTTCCAATTCTTTTTTCATATCATTATAATATCCTTCCAATAGCTTTCTTTCATCTTCTGATATTTCTTCTAAATTTATTTCTTCACCATTGTCTCTTCTATACCATTTTTCATCATAATAATATCTACTAGTTACAATTCTTTCATTATTTAAGCATATAAAGTCTTTCCTATTAAACATATTTGTTCCTAAACTTATTCCCTCATCACCATTTATCAAATATGCAAATGTAGGTTTTATATCTAATTTATTAATTGGCTTTTCTAGTTTTATTTTTCCTATCCCTGGTATTTTCATTCCAGATGCTACTCTTATGTAATTTAATTTAATATCTGTATCTGTTAAATTTGGATTTGTTGCCCTTAGGAAATCTAACATTTCTTCATTATACATATCTATTCCATTATGATCACCAAATATTAATATTACTGTATCATCGTATAAATCTGCTTTTTTCAGCTCATCTATAAATACTCCAAATGCATAGTCAGCATAATTTACAGATTCTAAATAATTACCAAAAAATGTGTCTTTATATTTTCCCACATCGATATTTACTTTATTTCTATCTTCTAATCCTTCTAAACTAAATGATGTATGTGATGATGCTGAAACTATATAAGAAACAAATGGCTTGTCATAGTTTTCTAATTTTTCAACAGCTTGTTTGTACAATAATTCATCTGATAAATATCCCATAATATTTTCTGATGTGTCTTCAAAACTATCTTTTAATTCTATATTGTCAACACCAAATTTTTTATACACATTTTCTCTATTCCAGAAAAATCCATAGTTTCCATGCATATATGATGTTGTGTATCCTTCATCCTTAAACATTGTAAAAATATCATCATATTTATTAGTATAATATCTACTATATGACATTCCATTTTCCATAGGATATAATGATGTAACTGTAGAAAATTCTGAATCTGCCGTTGATGAATAACTTTGCATAAACATATTTGAAATTTCTATATTTTCATTTATAAATTTATTTATATTAGGTGTTATCTGTTTTCCATTTATTTCTTTATTTATAACAAATTCTTGTAATGATTCCAACTGTAATATTATCACATTTTTATTTTTTGCTATTCCTGGAAATTCATAATTAGTCTGCCCATATTCTTCTTTATAATTTTCTTTTAATTCCTCATATGCAGACAAAACATCTTGCTTTGTTGTATATTTAGCTTGTTTTTTTATGTTTATTGTATTTTTAATATCTGCTATATGATATCCATATATTGTACTCTTTTTTACTTGCATATCTTTGTTAAATGGATCTTCTTGTGCTAATTCTATAAAGTCTACATCAACTTTAAAAAATAGTATTACTGCAATTATTCCTACTATAGATTTAGCTATTTTCTTCTTTAAATCTATTTTTTCTTTTTTTTGTATTTTTAATATCTTAGAACATAATAATGCAATTATCAATATTATATCTATAAAATATATTATTTCTCTTGCCTGTATTAACATTGGCAATGTGTCCATTATTTCTTCTCCATATTGAAGATTCATCATCTGAGCCACAGATAATACAGAACTTGAATATGTATGATATAAATTATCGCTAAATAATAATATACTAATTAGTATATCTACAACAATTGTTACAATACATCTACCCCTATTAGGCAAAGTACATATCATACATATAACTGTTGACAAAAATGCAATTGTACCTAATATTGTATCAATATCAATAGCTTCTCTTATTGATATTGTATTTTGATAAAAGAATATTGTTTTTAATATCAATATAATCCCTATAGCTATCGAAAACCATATGGAATTAAAAAATTTATTTACTATATTCTTTAATTTTTCTTTGTTTATTTCTATTTTTTTATCCAATTTTTTCCTCTTTCTCTGTTCTCCTAATTAACCTTATCTATAAAGTCTTCTATAATTTTTAATATTTTATTATTATTTTCTGTATATGGATTTGGCTTAAATTCTTCTATTTTCTTTATTGCATTTTCTAATTCTTCTACTGATTTAATTCCTATTATATATCCACTTTTATTAAATTTTTCTATTATTTCTTTTTGATGATCATTTACATGTTCTCCATATTCATGTAATCTTGGTACTGCAATCACTTTTTTTCCTTTTTCAAGTGAAGTTATGATAGAACCTACCCCTCCATGTGTTATTATAAAATTTGCTTTTTGTTCTAATTTTTCTAATTCCTCTCTTGATGTAAAATCTATTATTTTCATCTTATTAGATTCATATTTCGTATATCCTGCTTGCACAATTACTTCTTCTTTTATTATTCCTTTTTCTATTAATTCATCTATTTTTTCTAGCAATCTATGAAAACTATTATTTTGTGTTCCTAACATAACTAAAATCATTAATAAATCGAACCTCCGTATACAGCTTTAGGATATATTTTTAACATTTCTTCCCATTGCACAATAAATAAATCTGCAATAGGATATATTAGCCTTCCTGTAGCTGTTTTTTTGTTTGTATTTGCAAATGTTTCTATGTAAATTATTTTACTTCCAAATATTTTCCCCAATATGCACATAGGTCCAGCTGTATGAGTTCCTGTTGTTATTATTACTTTTGGTCTTAATTTAAAATATAAATATACTGTTTTTATACATAAAAATAAGTACTTAAAAATATATGAAAATAATTTGGCTCTTGTACCATATGGTAAAAAATATAATCTATTACCATACTTTTCTTTTAGATTTTCATTTGCTTTGTCTTTTTCTGTTATTATATTATAATCATATTTTTCAAATAAAGGTGCTAACTGTAGTAACTCATTTAGATGACCACCTGTACTTGAAATAAATAATACTTTTTTCTTCATTTATTTTACACCTTTTTCTAACTATATTTCTTGTATATTATATCTTTTTTTTACATATATGTCTAGTAAAAAAAGAAGCAAATTTTTTTGCTTCTTTTTTTATATCTCTTAACCAAATATTCCTCTTTTCTTAATTGGTGGTTGTTCATTCATAGTTTTTGCTAACTGAACCAACAATTCTCTTTGTTCCTTTGAAAGTCTCTTTGGAGTCTGAACTTTTACAGTAAATATAAAATCTCCTACTGAATTAGAACTTACCGCTTTAAACCCTTTTCCTCTTATCGTAAATTTCGTTCCTGTTTGAGTTCCTTCAGGAATTTTATATGTTTCTTTATCTCCATTAACCATAGGAATCTCCAAATTTGCTCCTAAAGTTGCCTGTGTTATTGTTATTGGTACTTCACAATAAACATTATTTCCCTTTCTAGAAAAAATGCTATGCTTTTTCAATCTAACAGTTATATATAAATCTCCTTTAGGGCCACCTTTTTCTCCTGGTTCTCCCTCTCCTCTAAGCACTACTGTTTGACCATCATCTATACCTGCTGGTATTTTTACTTTTATTTTTGGTTGTCTTCTTACTTTACCTTTTCCTCTACAATTTTCACAAGGTTCCTTTATTATTTCTCCAGTACCATGACAATTAGAACATGTTCTTGTTGTTTGCATTTGGCCTAATATCGTATTTTGAACTTGCCTTACTTGCCCAGTACCATTACACATTGTACATTTTGTAACAGATGTCCCTGGTTTAGCTCCTGTTCCATGACATACATTACACTCTTCATTTCTAGTTATTGATATTTCTTTTTCTACTCCCAAAAAAGCTTGTTCAAACGTTATATCCAAATGAAGATTTAAATCTGCACCTTTTCTAGGTCCATTTTTCTTTCTACTGCTTGTTCTACCTCCAAAGCTTCCTCCAAAGAATGAAGAAAAAATATCTCCTAAATCTCCAAAATCACCGAATCCATCAAAACCTGAACTTGTATATGAATAATATCCATTGCCACCACCAAAAGGACCTCCTGCCCCATTAAATCCTTGTGGACCATCAGGACCGAATTGGTCATACATTTTTCTTTTTTGTGGGTCTGACAAAGTTTCATATGCTTCATTTACCTCTTTAAATTTAGCTTCTGCTTCTGCTTTATTATTTGGATTAGCGTCTGGATGGTATTTTTTTGCAAGCTTTCTATATGCTTTTTTTAGTTCATCATCTGTCGCTGTTTTACTTACACCTAAAACTTCATAATAATCTCTTTTTCCTGCCATTACTTTTCCTCCTTAGGAATGACGGAATTAAAATTCCGAAAGTTTACTTTTTATTATAACCTCTTTTATAAATCGAATCAAAAACGAGTATTACTAGGCAAGTAAGAAAAAAATCTTAAGATAATACGTCTGTATATCGAAAGATTTTTTTCGAAACTTAACGAAGTAAGTCGAAGTTTTTCATTCGATTTTACTTGTTGTCGTCTTCTACTTTATAATCAGCATCATACACATTTCCATCATTACCTTGTTGTTCTCCATTACTTTCTGTTCCTGCTTGAGCTGCATTTGGATCTACACCTGTTGCCCCATTTGGATTTGCATTTTTATATAATTGTTCAGACATTTCATAGAATACCTTTGTTAATTTTTCTGTTGCTTCTTTAATCTTTTCTGTATCATTTGATTCTAATGCTTTTTTAGTATTATCTATTTCTGTTTCAACTTTTGCTTTTTCTTCTCCACTAATTTTATCACCTAAGTCTTTTAATGTTTTTTCACTATTATATACTAAACTTTCAGCATTATTTTTAACTTCAATTTCTTCTTTCTTTTTCTTATCTTCTGCTGCATGTGCTTCTGCATCTTTTACTGCTTTGTCGATATCTTCATCAGTTAAATTTGTTGAAGCTGTGATAGATACATTTTGTTCATTTCCTGTTGCTGTATCTTTAGCAGATACATGAACTATACCATTTGCATCAATATCAAATGTTACTTCAATTTGAGGTACACCTCTTGGTGCTGCTGGAATTCCTGTTAATTGGAATCTTCCTAATGTCTTATTGTATGCAGCCATTTCTCTTTCACCTTGTAGTACGTGAACTTCAACTGAAGTTTGACCATCTGCTGCTGTTGAGAATATTTGTGATTTCTTTGTTGGTATTGTTGTATTTCTTTCAATTAATTTTGTAAATACTCCACCATATGTTTCAATTCCTAAAGATAATGGTGTTACATCTAATAATACTAAATCTTTTACATCTCCTGATAAAACACCACCTTGTATTGCTGCACCAATAGCAACACACTCATCTGGGTTTATTCCTTTATCAGCTTCTTTTCCTGTAATTCTTTTTACTGCTTCTTGAACAGCTGGAACTCTTGTTGATCCTCCAACTAATAATACTTTATGAATATCATTTGGTGTTAAGCCTGCATCTTTTAATGCTTGATTTACAGGTCCTGCAGTTGCTTCTACTAAATCGTGAATTAATTCTTCGAATTTTGCTCTTGTTAAATTAACATCTAAATGTTTTGGTCCTGAACTATCAGCTGTGATAAATGGTAAATTAATTTGTGTTTGTTGAACACCAGATAATTCTATTTTTGCTTTTTCTGCTGCTTCTTTTAATCTTTGCATTGCCATTTTATCTTGTTTTAAATCAATTCCATTTGATTTTTTGAATTCATCTACTAAGTAATCAATGATTGCATTATCAAAGTCATCTCCACCTAAATGTGTATTACCACTTGTAGATAAAACTTCAAATACACCATCACCAATATCTAGGATAGATACATCAAATGTTCCTCCACCTAAGTCATAGATTAATATTTTTTGATCTTGTTCTTTATCCATACCATAAGCAAGTGCTGCTGCTGTTGGCTCATTGATAATTCTTAGAACTTCTAGTCCTGCTATTTTACCTGCATCTTTTGTTGCTTGTCTTTGGCTATCATTGAAATATGCTGGTACTGTGATAACAGCTTGTGTTACTTTTTGTCCTAAATAATTTTCTGCATCAGCTTTTAGTTTTTGTAAAATCATTGCTGAAATTTCTTGTGGTGTAAATGTATCTCCTTCAACATTTACTTTATCAGCTGTTCCCATTTTTCTTTTTATTGAAATAACAGTATTTTCTGGATTTGTAACTGCTTGACGTTTTGCAATTTGTCCAACTAGTCTTTCACCATTTTTAGAAAATGCAACAACTGATGGTGTTGTTCTATTTCCTTCTGCATTTGGTATAACGACTGGCTCTCCTCCTTCCATAACTGCTACACATGAATTTGTTGTTCCTAAGTCAATTCCTATAATTTTTCCCAT
>ERZ1643249.1896-NODE-1896-length-20232-cov-6.567081_pt1 | contig 20232 bp, 15 predicted proteins | sample MGYA00579263_ERZ1643249 | MGnify/ENA primary metagenome ERZ1643249 (study PRJEB29033, sample SAMEA4952264) | chicken gut metagenome | biome: Broiler Chicken; feature: Gastrointestinal Tract; material: Caecum | place: Ireland | collected 2018 | study: Broiler... | reverse complement strand
GCAAAAAAGCCTGTATTCATGCGGGTTTTCGCCGTTTCGAGCGTCATTCCCATTCGATCGTTGCCGGCGGCTTGGTGGTGTAGTCGAACATGACGCGGTTGATGTGCTTGACCTCGTTGACGATGCGGGCGGCGGCGGTCAGGATGGTCTGCTGGGGCAGCGGGGTGACCTCGGCGGTCATGAAGTCGGTGGTGGTCACGGCGCGCAGGGCAACGGCGTAGTCGTAGGTGCGCTCGTCGCCCATGACGCCCACGCTGCGCATGTTGGTCAGCGCGGCAAAGTACTGGCTGGGGCGCTGATCGGCGGGCAGCTTGTCCACCTCCTCGCGCCAGATGGCGTCTGCGTCCTGCACCAGCGCCACCTTCTCCGGCGTCACATCGCCGATGATGCGGATGGCCAGGCCGGGGCCGGGGAACGGCTGGCGGGATACCAAGTACTCCGGCAGGCCCAGCTCGCGGCCGGCCTGGCGCACCTCGTCCTTGAACAGGTCGCGCAGCGGCTCCACCAGCGCCTTGAAATCCACCTTGTCCGGCAGGCCGCCCACATTGTGGTGGCTCTTGATGACGGCCGACTCACCGCCCAGGCCGCTCTCCACCACGTCGGGGTAGATGGTGCCCTGGGCCAGGAAATCGACGGCGCCGATTTTTTTGGCTTCCTCCTCAAAGACGCGGATGAACTCCTCGCCGATGATCTTGCGCTTGGCTTCCGGCTCGGTCTTGCCGGCCAGCTTTGCGTAGAACCGCTCACGGGCGTCCACGCAGATAAAGTTGATGTCAAACGCGCCGCCTTCGCCAAAGACCTCGCAAACCTGCTCCCGCTCATTCTTGCGCAGCAGGCCGTGGTCGACGAACACGCAGGTCAGCTGGCGGCCCACCGCTTTGGCCAGCAGCGCGGCGCAGACGCTGGAATCCACGCCGCCGGACAGCGCGCACAGCACCTTGCCGGCGCCGATCTTCCGGCGCAGTTCCTCCACGGTGGCGGCCACAAAGGAGTCCATCCGCCAGGTGCCGGTGCAGCCGCAGACCTTATAGACAAAGTTGTGCAGCATACGGGTGCCGTTTTCTGTGTGCATGACCTCCGGATGAAACTGCACGCAGTACAGCCCGCGGCTGACGTCCTGCGCCGCGGCCACCGGGCAGTTGGGGGTGTGGGCGGTGACGGCAAAGCCGGGGGCGGCCTGCTCGATGTAATCGTTGTGGCTCATCCAGCAGACGTTCTGCTCCGGCAAGCCGTCGAACAGCGCGCAGCCGGTGTCCAGGCTGACCAGGGTCTTGCCGTACTCCCGCTCCGGGGCGCGGGTGACCTTGCCGCCCAGCATGTGCATCATCAGCTGGCTGCCGTAGCAGATGCCCAGGATGGGCACGCCCCAGGTGTAGATCTCCGGGTCGATGGCAGCGGCGTCGGGCAGGTAGACGCTGTTGGGGCCGCCGGTGAAGATGATCCCCTTGGGATTTTTGGCGCGGATGGTCTCCAGCGGCGTGCGGTACGAGTAGATCTCGCAGTAGACGTTGCATTCGCGGACACGGCGGGCGATCAGCTGGTTATACTGGCCGCCGAAGTCGATGACAATGACAGTTTCCTGCTGCATGGGCTGCTCCTCTCTTTTTTCGATACGCTTTTGCTTTTTATTCCAAACGGAATTTCGGACTATTATACCATCCGCGGGGCCGCTTGACCAGAGGGTCCATCCGCCCTGCGGCAGAAAATTTGCCCCTCGCGGCCGGTCAGCGTCCCCGCCGGCGCTGATGCCGGCGCAGCAGCCAGGCGGCCGCCAGCAGCACCAGGACCAGCACCGCGGCAGCCGCGCCGCACAGCAAAATGCCGGTGTACCAGGGGGCCGACTGCATGGCGTACAGGCCCGGACGCGCGGAAAAGTCCCACCATTGCCACAGCGCTAGCCCGCCCAGGCACCGGCCAGCGCCTGGGCGGCGATGCGCAGGGTCTTGCAGATCCGGTCGAGCATCCGAAAGTCCTCCTTTTGTGCGTCAGTGCCACAGCTTGCGGAGGTGCAGGTTTTTGTTTGGATGACTTTAGTATACCATTGCCGGGCGCGGTTGTCACCCGCTTTGGCATATTTGCTGCGATTTTTGCGGGGTGGACGCTCATTGTGGCGCCCTGTTCCCTGCCCCCGGCTTGGGACGGCGGACGCTGCGGGTGGGGTCTCTCCCTTTCGCCTTTGAAGGAAAAAAGAAGGCGGGAAAGCATTTGTCTTGCCTTCCCGCCTGCGCCGCCTTTCAAGCGGTGAAGCTCTATCTATCTGTTCCGGCGGCCGGTCACAGCTCCGGGGTCACCGGCACGGCGCCATGGTTGCGCACGCTGAGCACGTAGCAGCTGCCCGCGCCGAATACGCCGTCAATGGCCGCCTTGTATGTATCCAGCAGGTCCAGCGGCACAAAAGCCTGGATGGTGCCGGCAAAGCCGCCGCCCTGCAAACGCCAGGCGCCGCGGCCGCCAAGCACCTTCTGGCTGATGGCCAGCGCCAGCGGCACGCCCTGCTCCTGCGGGCTGGACAGGCTGTAGGCGTTCTGGTTGAACTCAAAGCTGGAGTGGCCGCCCTCGATGATCAGCTGCAAAAAGCGGTCAAACCGGTCCTGGCGCACCGCGTCGCACAAAGCGACGGCGCGGCGGCTGTCGTTGAAAAAGTGGATGGCGCGCACCACGGCGCGGTCGCCGGTGACCTTGCGGACCTCCGGGATGGCCTTGTAGAAGGCATCCTCGTCCACCTCGCGCAGGACCTTTTTGCCAAAGTATGCGGCCACCGACTCCATCTCGCGGCGGATGGCGGCGTAGTCGCCAGTCAGGTCGGCGTGGCTGCCCTTGGTGTCGCTGATGCACAGTGCAAAGCCGTGGGCGGCCAGGTCAAAGGCCACCTTGTCCACAACGGGCGCAGACGGGTCCTTGAAGTCGATGGTGATGGCGCTGCCCACCGCGCAGGCGGTCTGATCCATCAGGCCGGAGGGCTTGCCGAAGAACACGTTCTCGGCGTACTGGCTGATCTTGGCGATCTCCACCTGGCTGAATTTTTCCATGTCGCCGCCGTTGTACTCGCCGCGGAAAATGGCGCCCATGCAGACCTCGAAGGCTGCCGAGCTGGACAGGCCGGAGCCCCGCAGCACGTCGCTGGCGGTGTAGGCGTCAAAGCCCCCCACCCTGCCGCCGGCCTGGACGATGCCGGCCGCCACGCCGCGGATCAGCGCGGCGGAATGTTCGGCCTCATCCGGCTGGGGCGTCAGCACGGCAAGGTCCACCGTGTCCATCTTGTCAAAGCCGTGGGATTTCAGCCGCACCACCTGGTTGTCCGTGGGCGACACGACGGCGATGATGTCCAGATTGACCGCCGCCGCCATCACCACGCCGTTGTTGTGGTCGGTGTGGTTGCCGCCGATCTCGGTGCGGCCGGGTGCCGAGTAGAGCCGGACGGTACGGCCCTCGCCAAAATACCGCTCAAAATGCTCCACCGCACGGATATAGCGCGCCCGCTGGGCGGCGACCACCGCGTCGTCCTTCGCGTACAGCTTGCGGAATGCGGCGTCGTACTGTCCCGCTGCGATGCTCTGTTTCAGTTCGATCGTAGTTGCCATGTTGCCACACCTTTCCTTTTGGGGGCCGGCCGCTGCCGGGGCGGTCTGCGGAGGTCCGCGCCGCCATTTCCCGTTAACATGAACAAAAAGTTCATCCGTTTTTTGGCAGTTGCGTCATAATTGCCGCAAAGTACCGATTTCTTACCTCAAGTATAACAAATTTTTCAGGGAAGTAAACGCCTTTTTACCACGCCTTTATGGACTTTTGATGAATAGGCTGATATAATAGTAGAAAAGTGCGCACTGCCCGCGGCGGCGGGCCTTTCAGGCAGCCGGGCGGCGCGGCGATCTTGTATGCGGGAGAGGAATCAAGGATGGTAAATCTGGCCAAGCAATCGTACAAGCAAAGTTATACCGACAATGTGGAGCTGTCCATCTTCAACTGCGGGCACGAATACTGCCAGCCCGGCCACACCTGGGGGCCCGGCATCCGCGACCACTACCTGATCCATCTGGTAGTGGCGGGCAAGGGCACCTACCAGATCGGCGGCGCCTCCTTTGCGCTGGCGGAAGGCGACCTGTTTTTGGCAAAGCCCAACCAGCTGATCACCTACGCCGCCGACCGGGACGATCCCTGGGAATATTACTGGGTGGGCTTTAACGGGGCCTGCGCCAACAAGCTGGTGCAGCAGACCCCCTTTACCGACAGCCGCCCCGTCTACCGCTGCAAGGACCCGCAGAAGGTGCGGGAGGCGCTGTACAACATCTACCTGGCCCGCGGCACCGAGCCCCAGAGCGAGGCGCTGATGACCGGTTACCTGTACATATTTATGGCACACCTGATGGAGGAAGCCCGCGGCATGATGCCCAACGTGGGCAGCTCCAGCAGCCAGTATGTGCTGTCGGCCATCAAGTTCATCCAGTTCAACTACTCGCACGACATCTCGGTGGACGACATTGCCAAGGCGGTGGGCGTCAGCCGCAGCCATCTGTACCGGGTGTTCATGGCAAACGTGGGGCAGAGCCCCATCGATTACCTGACCGACTACCGCATCAGCGAGGCCTGCCACCTGCTGAAAAACACCAGCCTTTCCATCGCCGAGATCGCGGTGTCGGTGGGCTTTTTCGACCAGTTCTATTTCTCCCGCGTGTTCAAAAAGGTCAAGGGCGTGCCGCCCAGCCGCTACCTGGCGGCGCTGGAGAAAAATCCGCAGCTGTAAAAGCAGCCGCGCCTGCGCGGGTCAGCCTGCGCAGGCGGCATCCGGCGGCGGGACCCGCCGGGCAGGGGCCTTTGCCAGGCCCCTTTGTTTTGCCGCATGGCTGCCGTCCGGGCGCAGCGGGACACCGCGGGGTGGCCGCCGCTTTTGTCGGCTTCGCGCGCATTTTTGCATGTAATGCAGTTTCGCTTTACACCATGCCGCAGGCCGCAGTCTTGCTGAATATCGTGTAAAGTGGCAGTACTTTTCAGCAAGTGCAGTCGCTTTTTGCCGCGCGTCCTCCCCCGCCGCCGGGCGGACAGCTGCTCGTTTATCACAGAAAACCCAGGAGGGGCATATGCCGTTATCGAAAAATCAGATCTTGGAAATGGAGATCGCCGGGCTGTCCAGCGACGGCAACGGCGTGGGCCGTGCTGAGGGCATGGCGGTGTTTGTGCCGGGCACCGCGCCGGGCGGCCGGCTGCGGGTGCGTATCGTCAAGGTGCTCAGCCGCTATGCCTTCGGCCGCGTGGAGGAGATCCTTACGCCGGGGCCGGGGCGCGTCGCCCCCGACTGCCCGGCCTTCGGCCCCTGCGGGGGCTGCGCGCTGCGGCAGCTGGATTATGCCGCCGAGTGCGAGTCAAAAACCGGTTTTGTCCGCGACGCCTTTTCCCGGCTGGGCGGCCTGAGCGTGGCGGTATCCCCCGTAGTGCCCGCGCCGGACCCGGACCGCTACCGCAACAAGGTGCAGCTGCCGGTGGGGCGGGACGCAAACGGGCGGATCGTCACCGGATTTTATGCCGGGCGCAGCCACCGCATCGTCCCCTGCCGGGACTGCCAGCTGCAGCCCGAATGGATGAACGCCCTGGCCGCGCGGGCCTGCGCGCTGTTTGAGCAGTTTGGCATCGAGCCTTACGACGAGGAGCAGCACACCGGGCTGGTGCGGCATCTTTACCTGCGGCAGGGCTGGCACAGCGGGCAGCGGCTTTTGTGCTTTGTGCTCAACGGCAAAGCCCTGCCCCACGAGAAGGCCATCTGCGCGGCGCTGCAGCAGGAGTTTGGCCTGACTACCGTGCTGGTGAACGAGAACACCGCCCGCACCAACGTGATCCTGGGCGAAAACACCCGCACCGTGCTGGGCCCCGGCGTAATCGAAGACACGCTGGTCGGCGTGCCGCTGCGGATGGGCGTGCACGAGTTTTACCAGGTGAACACCCCCGCCGCCGAGGCGCTGTATGCCAAAGCGCGGGAGCTGGCCGGGCTGCGCCCCGGCGATTTCCTGCTGGATCTGTACTGCGGCATGGGGAGCATCGGGCTTTCGATGCAGGCGGACTGCGGCAAGCTGGTGGGCGTGGAGGTGGTGCCCCAGGCCGTGGAGGAGGCCCGCAAGACCGCCGCGCGGCTGGGCCTGCCCGACGGCAAGGCGGAGTTTTATTGCATGGACGCCGGCGCGGCCGCCGCCCGCTTTGCCGCCGAGGGCCGCCGCCCCGACGTGGTGGTGGTGGACCCGCCGCGCAAGGGCTGCAGCGCCGAGGCGCTGGCGGCCATTGTGCAGATGGCGCCGCGCACCATCGTGATGGTCAGCTGCAACCCCGCCACCGCCGCCCGCGACACCCGCATCCTGACCGACGCCGGCTACGCCGCAAAGAGCGTGCAGCCGTTTGATTTGTTCCCAAGGACGAAGCATGTGGAGACGGTTGTTTTGCTTTCCAAGGGAGAAATCGACTCATAAAAAGTCGCTGTGGCGTTTTCGCCGGAAGATAGGGGTATCCGGGGCCGGAGTAAGGCTCATCTCTGTTCAGCTCTCTTGGGAAATAGTAACACTACGCTCATCTGCGAGAAGTCTTCTCTGGATGGGCGTTTTCTTTTTGAAAATTCGCAAGAAATTACGAGAAAATGCTTATTATTTATTGAATTCTCTTGCTTCCTAAAGCAACAACACATATAATAGATCTTGAGAGAGTGAAAGAGTAATTTAGAAAGAGTGTGCTATGAAAATAAGCTATAAAAAGTTATGGATACGCTTAATTGAGAATGAAATTTCCCCAGCTACACTCCGAAAGGCTTTAAATATCGCAACGGGAACAATGACAAAGCTGCGCCGCAATGAAGAAGTGGCCCTATCCGTCCTGCTGCGAATCTGCGAATATCTGGATTGCAACATCGGGGATATTTGCGATGCGGTACGAGTGGAAACAGATGAAAGTATCAACTGCCAAACACGTTGAGGGAGGAAAAAAGGACATGAGGATACAGTTCTGCCCTTACTGCGGAACAAAATTAGACGAGGGAGACAGATTTTGTAAGAACTGCGGCGAATCAATTGTCGATAATCAACCATCGTATCAAAAAAGCAGGCACAGTAACTCATATAGCTATAGCGAAAATTCGTCTGAACGCCAAACTGTTTATGACGGTAACATACATAAATGTCCAAATTGTGGTCAAATATTAAAATCTTTCGAGTTAATCTGTCCTGCTTGTGGTTACGAGTTGCGTGGTACTAAAGCTTCAAGCGCCGTGAGGGAATTTGCTTTGAAATTAGAAGCCATTGAATCAAAGCGAGAATATGAGAAGCCTTATGGCTTCTTTGCATCGGCAGGTGCACAGCAAAGAGTGTCAAAAACAGATGAGCAAAAAATTAGTTTGATCAAGAGCTTTTCCGTCCCAAATTCAAAAGAAGACATGCTCGAATTTATGATTCTTGCTACTTCTAATATGAATATGCTCGTATATGATTCCTTTGCTTCCACTTCTCTCTCCAAAGGTGAAAGGGAAATCAATGCCGCATGGTTTGCAAAAGTTCAACAAGTTTACGAAAAGGCTAAAAGAAGCCATTCCATGGATTCCAGAGACAGTACATTTACGGAGATCCAAGCTCTTTATGATAAATGTAATGAGAGAATCAAGCGAACCAAGGGAAAGGGCGCAGTCAAATGGCTATTGACTATCGGATGGATGCCTATATTACTAATTTTTCTCATTGTTTTTGTTGGTGTTTCTTCTCCAAAATGGGAAGCGGAGGAACTTGAACGATTAGATAACATTGTACTCGATGTTCAACAGGCGTTAGATAATGGAGAATACTCGTATGCCTTAAGGATTGCAGAGTCCATAGACTATCGGCGCAGTGATGCGGAAATGGAGCGGAAATGGGACCTTCAGCGTGAATATTGGATAGCGAAGGTACTGGAAGAAGCAGCCGCAAACGGAGAAGACTTGGAATATACACCTGCTCCAGACAGTGAGAGGGCAAATGACTCGTCCACTGACAGTGAAAATAATAGTGGAGGATTTATCGAAGGCTTTGTTGAAGGCTTCAACGAAAGTGTTCAGTCTGGCTTAGAGAATGCACAAAAAAGCGTTGACTACTTCAGTCACACATTGGATGACCCCAAAGAATAGGAGGGATTCTTTTATGGGTTTGTTCAATAGAAATAATCACAAATCATTATTTATGGATGAGATCCGCTGTGATGAGCCGTCCTATCTCATCTGGAAATGGCATCCAGCGGGTTCACAGCCTGGAAACAATAACAGGGAAAATGCGATTCGCTGGGGGTCTTCCCTTCGTGTGAAGGACGGCGAGGTTGCAGTTTTTGTCTACAATCAAAAAGATGGCACTATGCAGGACTACATAGAAGGACCGTCTGACGAGATCATCCGCACGGCAAATTTGCCTGTCCTAGCGAGCATCATTGGCTTGGCCTACGATGGAGGCACCCCTTTTCAGGCGGAGATCTACTTCATCAACCTGGCCCGGATCGTGCAGATCAAATTTGGCGTGCCGTTTTTCGATGTTTATGACTCGCGGTTTATAGACTTTGGCGTGCCGGTTGCGGTTAGGGGCACGATTAGCTTTCATATACAGGACTACCGCGAGTTCATCAAATTGAACCGGCTCCATAACTTTAGCCTTGAGGATTTCCAAGAGCAGATCCGGAACGCTGTGATCCGCTACGTGAAAGATGCTATAACCAATGCTCCATCAGCGCACAATATCCCCGTTATTCAAATTGAAAGCAAAACGGCCCAAATCAACGATGCTGTGGAGTACGACATTAGCGAACGCCTTAAAGAAAGTTTTGGTATTCTGGTTTCTGGCGTTGACATTGGAGCAATCGAAATTGACAAAACCAGCGAGGGCTATCGTCAGTTGATGGCTGTCACAAAGGATGTTGCCACCACAAGAGTTGAGGCTGAAACGCAGGATTATGTGGAGCGCCTTCGCATTCAGCGTGAGGAAAGTCAGTATGCTATACATAAACAGACCCAAACAGCCAATATCAGTGCATTTCAAGTGGAAAAGCAAGCAGAAGTCAGCGTTGCTGGCGCACAGGCTCTCGGCCAGATGGGGGCAAATGGTGTGGGTGATGTGAATCTAAGTGGAGATGGTTTCAACATGGCCGCTGTGATGGCCAGCATGGCTGTTGGTGGCGCCGTTGGACAGAATATCGCTGGAGCGATGAACAATATGATGGGTGGAATCAATCAGCAGACAACACCCGGTGCTGTACCCCCTCCCATTCCTGTTGTGGCATATCATGTGGCAATCAATGATCAAGCTGCCGGTCCTTTTGATATGTCGGCATTGACACAGATGATTGCCGACGGACTGCTTACCACTGATAGCTTAGTATGGAAAAATGGCATGGTACAATGGGCAAAGGCTGGAACGGTCGACGAACTGAAAAATCTGTTTTCAAATGTTATGCCACCTATCCCATCGCAGGAGTAAACAAAGTAGGATACATCCCCCGCATAGAGTCCCCGGTCTTTGGAAAATGGACGACCCCTGCTACTGAGAAAGAAATCGCCGGCGCCATTCAAAAATAAAGATGGCTATTGGAAAGCAAGAAGCAGAATAACGGGTGTCTGTATTGTTTTTGTTATTGCATCCCCAAATTATATAAGACAATATCACAGGAGGGAACCTGCCGGTTATGGCACAAATTTTGATCGTAGACGACGAGGCCGCCATTGCGGACCTGGTGGAGATTTGCCTGAAAAACGAGGGGTATCAGGTACATAAATGCTACAATGCCCATGACGCGCTGGACTGCGTGGCCCGCGGTCCGCTGGATCTGGCGATTTTGGACGTGATGCTGCCGGACATGGACGGCTTTGCGCTGTGCCAGAAGATCCGCGAACAGCACCTGTTCCCCATCATCATGCTGACCGCCAAGGTGGAGGACATGGACAAGATCATGGGCCTGACCCTGGGCGCCGACGACTACATCACCAAGCCGTTCAACCCGCTGGAGCTGGTGGCGCGGGTCAAAACACAGCTGCGGCGTTACATCCGCTACAACCAGGCGGATGCCGCCCCCAAAGCCCCGCAGGAGTACGACTTCCGCGGGCTGACCATCTCGAAGGCCAACCACAAATGCACCCTGTTTGGCGAGGAACTGGCGCTGACGCCGCTGGAATTTTCCATCCTGTGGTATCTGTGCGAGCACCGGGGCCAGGTGGTCTCCAGCGAGGAGCTGTTCGAGGCGGTGTGGGGCGAAAAGTTCATGGACTCCAACAACACTGTGATGAGCCACATCGCCCGCCTGCGCGAGAAGATGCACGAGCCCAGCCGCAAACCGAAATTCATCAAGACCGTTTGGGGGGTGGGCTACACCATTGAATAAGCTGAACGCCTTTCTGCAAAAGCGGCCCGGCCGCAGAAACGGCAGCCGCAGGCCGATGTACGGCCGCAGCGCCACCAGCATGGTAGGGCTGTATCTGCTGGCCCTGGTGGGGGTGCCGATCGCCACCTTTGCACTGTTCATGCTAGGGTACAGCGTATACGCCGCCCTGCGGGACCATGTGACTTATTATTACTACGACTTTTTCACCCCGTATATCGTCGAACCGCTGTACAATTTGATGTGCGCGGTGCGGGATATGGCGATACTGTTCGTCATTCTGCTGCTGGTCGGCGGCTGGCTGGGGGTGACCTGGGCGTTTTTCCGGCTGTATCAGCGGGATCTGACGCGGGTAGTGGAGGCCGCCGGCAGCCTGATGGACCCGGACGCCGCCCCGCCCGACCTGCCCAACGTGCTGGCCCCCGCCGAGGCCGAACTGCGGCTGGCCCGCCAGCAGGTGCAGCGCAACGCCGCCATCGCCCGCGAGGCCGAGCAGCGCAAAAACGACCTGATCGTCTATCTGGCGCACGACCTGAAAACGCCGCTGACCAGCGTGATCGGCTACCTGACGCTTTTGCGGGACGAGCCGCAGATCTCGCCAGAGATGCGGGCGCGCTACACCGGCATCGCGCTGGACAAGGCCGAGCGGCTGGAGGACCTGATCAACGAGTTTTTCGACATTACCCGGTTCAACCTGTCCCACATTGAGCTGGACCGCCGCCCCACCGACCTGACCCGCATGGTAGAGCAGGTGGTCAGCGAGTTCGGCCCCATGCTGGCCGAGCAGCAGCTGACCTGCCGCACCGACCTGCCGCCCAAACTGGAATACAGCTGCGACCCGGACAAGATGGCGCGGGTGTTCGATAACCTTTTGCGCAACGCCTGCCATTACAGCTACCCCAACACCCGGATCGACATAATCGCTCGCGTTGTGGACGGCGCGGCGGTGCTGACCTTTGCAAACGCCGGGCGCACCATCCCGCCGGAAAAGCTCGACCGCATTTTTGAGCAGTTCTTCCGCCTGGACGAGTCCCGCGCCACCCGCACCGGCGGCGCCGGGCTGGGGCTTGCCATCGCCCGGCAGATCGTGGAGCTGCACGGCGGCACCATCACCGCCGAGAGCGCCGACGAGCACATCGTTTTTACCCTGCGGCTGCCGCTGGCGCCCGCAAAAGCCGCCGCCCTGCCCGACGCGGCAGCCGCAAGAAAATCGTAAGATTTCCGCAATCCAAACGCAAGGGCTTTACAAGCCCGCCTTCAAAAACCAAGCGCCCTGTTCTGGTACCATACAGGTACCGGGCAGGGCGCTTTGGATGCCGCCGAACGGCACCCGCCGCCCCGCTTGGGAAACGGACTTTTCCGGAATGAAAAGTTCAGCCAAGGGAGGGGCTTTTTTATGTGCAAAGCAGAAACGGTTCAGACGATTTTGGTATTGTTCGGCGGGTGCTCCACCGAGCATGAGGTCTCGCTGCAGTCGGCGGCGGCAGTGCTGGAGCACATCGACCCGGTCCGGTTCCGGGCGCTGCCGGTGGGCATCACGCGGGAGGGGCGCTGGCTGCGATACCTGGGGCCAGCCCAGGCGCTGCCCGGCGGCAAGTGGCAGCAGGCCGGCCCCTGCGTCCCCTGCACCCTGACGCTGGACCGGGGCGGCTGCCGCCTGCTGTGGCTGGACGGCTCCGGCCGGAAAGAAGCGTTTGACGCGGCTTTCCCGGTGCTGCACGGCAAAAACGGCGAGGACGGCACCATCCAGGGCGTGTTTGAGCTGGCGGGCGTGCCGGTGGTCGGCTGCGGGGTGCTGCCCAGCGCGCTGGCCATGGACAAGGACCGCGCCCACAAGCTGGCGGCGCTGGCCGGCGTGGCGGTACCAGAAAGCGCGGTGTTTGCCCGCGGCGCGGCAGCGGCGGACATCCATGCCGCCGCCGAACGGCTGGGCTGGCCGCTGTTTGTCAAGCCGGTGCGGGCGGGGTCCTCCTTCGGCATCAGCCGGGTGGAAGGCCCGGCCGGCCTGGACGCCGCCGTGCGGGAGGCCTTTTGCCACGACGGCGAGATCCTTTTGGAGGAGGCCGTGCCCGGCTTTGAGGTGGGCTGCGCCGTGCTGGGCAACGATGTGCTGACCGTGGGCGCGGTGGACGAGATCGAGCTGTCCGAAGGCTTTTTCAACTACGAGGAAAAGTACACGCTGAAGACCTCGGCCATCCACTGCCCGGCGCGCATCCCGGCAGAGAAGGCCGCCGAGATCCAGGCCGCGGCCCGCGCCGTCTACCGGGCGCTGGGCTGCCGGGTGTTTGCCCGCGTGGACCTGTTTTTGACGCCGGATGGCCGCATCGTCTTTAACGAGGTGAACACCATCCCCGGCTTTACCGCCCACAGCCGATACCCCAGCATGATGAAGGCTATCGGCCTGGACTTTGGCACGCTGATCACACGCATGATCGAACTGGGGGTGCAGCAGGCATGAAAACACCGACCACCATCGTCTACCAGCCGCGCAATCTGGCGGACTTTTCCGCCGCAGGCATCGGGCCGCTGGCGCTTGTCAACCGGCAGCACCCGCTGCAGGGCGGGTTTACCATCCCGCTGGCCCCGCCGGACGAGGCTTTCCCGGAGATCTTGATGGAGCAGCAGGCCGCCAAGATGCTGGCCGCCTGCATCCGTGCGGTGGGCGGCGCGGGGCGCATCGTCCCGGTGTCCGGCTGGCGCAGCCGCAAAGAGCAGCAGGCCATCTGGGACGATACGCTGGCTAAACAGGGCGAGGTTTTCACCCGCAGCTATGTGGCCCTGCCCGGCTGCAGCGAGCACGAGACCGGCCTGGCCATCGACCTGGCCGAGGCCGCCGACGAGATCGACTTTATCCGCCCGGCCTTCCCCTATGACGGGGTGTGCGGGGCGTTCCGCCGGGCGGCGGCCCGGTACGGCTTTGTGGAGCGTTACCGCGCCGACAAGACCGCCCAAACCGGCATCGCCGCCGAGCCGTGGCATTTCCGCTATGTGGGCGTGCCCCACGCCCTGCTGATGGAGCAGCGCGGCCTGTGCCTGGAGGAATACCTGGACCTGCTGGCCGAACTGCCGCTGACCTGCCGGCTGGAAAACGGCCGCCTTGCCCGCGTGGCCCGCTTTGCCGCCGGGCAGGCGCTGCCGCCCGCCCAGGGGCCGCGGCAGGTCAGCGCCGACAATGCCGGCGGCGTCATTGTGACCGACTGGGAGGCGGCGGTATGAGCGCCCGCGCAGCGGCCCGGCCGGGCATGGCGAAGTTTCCCGCGCTGGACGGCTTCCGGCTGGCGGCGGCCGTGCTGGTGGTGACGATCCACACCTCGCCGCTGGCAAGCGTGTCCCCGCTGGGGGATTTCTGGCTGACGCGGGTGCTGGCGCGGCTGGCGGTGCCGTTTTTCCTGATGGTCAGCGGGTATTTCCTGGCCAAAAACGCCTGGCGGGGGCTGGGAAGGTTCTGGAAACGGACCGCGCTGGTATACGGCGCCGCCGTGCTTTTGTACCTGCCGCTGAACCTGTACGCCGGTGTCTCCCCCGCCCGGTGGCTGCGCGGCCTTGTGTGGGAGGGCACCTTTTACCACCTGTGGTACTTCCCTGCCCTGTTGTGGGGCGTGCTGATCGCCTGGGGGCTTTCGCGGCTGGGGATGCACGCAGGGCTGGCGCTGGCCGGGGTGCTGTACCTGGCGGGCCTGGGCGGCGACAGCTATTTCGGCCTGGCCGACCGTCTGCCCGCCCTGCACGGGTTTTACGGCGGGGTGTTCGCATTGACCGAGTACAGCCGCAACGGGCTGTTTTATGCCCCTCTGTTTTTGCTGCTGGGGGCGGCGCTGGCCGGATGCAGGCGGCAGCCTTCGGTGCGCGGCGCGGCAGCAGGGTTTGCGGCCGGCTTTGCCGCCATGACGGCGGAAGCCCTGTGGCTGCACGGCCTGGGCGTGCAGCGGCACGACAGCATGTACCTGTTTTTGCCGATGTGCATGGTGTTTTTGTTTTGGCTGCTGCTGGGCTGCAACACAGGAAGGTGGAAGGCCGGGCGGGATCTTTCTTTGCTTGTCTACCTGCTGCACCCCGGCTGCATCGTGGCGGTGCGGGTGCTGGCGCGGCTGACCGGCAGCTGGGCGCTGCTGGTGGAAAACAGCCTGGGGCACTTTGCCGCGGTGCTGGCTCTGAGCCTGGCCGCCGCCTGGCTGCTTGCCCGGCTGCGGCCTTTGCGCCCCCGCCCCGACGCCCGCGCCTGGCGGGAGCTGGACGCCGGCGCCCTGCGCCATAACGCAAAAATCCTGCAGGAAGCCGCCGGCCCCGGCTGCCGGCTGATGGCGGTGGTCAAGGCCGACGCCTACGGCCACGGCGCCAAACCGGTCTGCCGCATTTTGCAGAAAGCCGGCGTGCGGGATTACGCCGTCGCCTGCCTGACCGAGGGCATCGCGCTGCGCAAGGCGGGCATCCGGAGCGGCATCCTGATCTTGGGCTGGACCGCCCCCGACCAGACGCCGCTGCTTGCCCGCTGGCGGCTGACCCAGACGGTGGCAAGTGTGGAGCACGGCCGGGCGCTGGCCGCCCAGGGCTGCCGGGTGCGGGTGCAGCTGGCGCTGGACACCGGCATGCACCGGCTGGGCATCCCCGCCGGGGACGCCGAGGCCATTGCCGCGCTGTACCGCCTGCCGGGGCTGCGGGTGGAAGGGGTGTTTTCCCACCTGGGCGTGTCCGACAGCCTGACGCCGGAGGACGAAGCCTGCACCCGCCTGCAGGCCGCGGACATTGCCGCGGCGGCGGAGCGGCTGCGGCAGGCAGGGATCGACCCCGGCGGGGTGCATCTGCTGGCAAGCTACGGCATCTGGAACTACCCGGAATACCATTTTGACCTGGTGCGCGCAGGCATTGCGCTGTACGGCGTGGGCAGCGACGACAGCCCCACCCGCCGGGCGCTGCCGCTGCGGCCGGTATTGTCGCTGCGGGCGCGGGTGGCGGCGGTGCGCCTGCTGGCCCCCGGCGAAACGGCGGGCTACGGCCGCGCCTTTACCGCCAAGCGTCCCACACGGCTGGCGGTGGTCGCCATCGGCTATGCCGACGGCCTGCCCCGCAGCCTGCCCCGGCAGGGCGGCCGGGTGCTGGTGCGCGGCGTTTTCTGCCCGATGGTGGGCCGCATGTGCATGGACCAGCTGCTGGTGGACGTGACCGACGCACCGGACGCCGCCCCCGGCGACATTGCCACCCTGCTGGGCACAGACGGCAGCGCCGCCATCCGCGCCGAGGAGCTGGCCGCCCGGTGCGGCACCATCACCAACGAGCTGCTCTCCCGCCTGGGCAGCAGGCTGGGGATCGTGGTCCGGTAAATGCAATACAGCGCCATGGGCCGCCGCAAAACGGCTGGTCCATGGCGCTGTATCTGTATTTCCGGGTATTCCGGCGTGCGGGCACGCGGCCTGGGCAGGTCACAAAAACGGGCGGCCCTCGGCGGCAAAGATGCCGGTGCGCAGCACATGGCACTGCCAGGCGGGCACGCCGTGGGCCTGTTCCAGCCAGGTGAGCAGCAGCGCCGGGCTGACGTTGAGCTTGTCGCCGGCGGGCAGGTGCAGGGCAAATACCAGGCTGTCCCCTTCCTGCGTGTAGCGTACCGCGGGGATGTAGGTTTTCAGCTCCAGCTGCTTTTTGCCGCTCTTGGTCTTTTTCTCCACCGGGACGCTCCCGGCGGCGTTGTAGGCGTCCAGCGCGGCGGCCGCGCCGGCGGGGACCGTCAGGCGGTAGTCGGCCGACTCGATCTGGCCCATCTTCATCACCGCCGGGCCGATGCGCACCAGGCGCAGCCCTTCCGGCAGGGCGGGGCGCAGCGCGTCCGCCCAGGCAATGTAGTCCGGGTCCTCCACCTCGGTCTTGACCTCGCAGCTCTCGCACAGGCTCTCCTGCCCCAGGGCCAGCGGGCAGGAGAAGGCCAGGTAGATGTGGGGGTTAAAGCCCTTGGTATACCACACCGGCAGGCCGCTGCGCTTGAGGGCGCGGTGCATCACCCGCTGCAGGTCCAACAGCGAGATGTAGGCGGCCATGCCGCGTTTTTCAAACCAGATCCTTACTGTATTCAAAGCAGGGCCCTCCCAGCAGTTTGTTGGCGCCGCAGCCGCTGCACTGGCGGTTGCAGGGCTGCGTGGTCTCGGCGCGCAGGGCTTTCTGGTACTCCCGCACCAAAAACGCCTTGCTGACGCCCACGTCCAGGTGATCCCAGGGCGTCACCTCGTCCAGGCCGATCTCCCGGTAATTGTAAAAGTCCGGGTCGACGCCGCAGGCGGCAAAGGCGGCCAGCCAGCGGTCGTAGTCAAAGTATTCCTCCCAGGTGTCAAAGAAAGCGCCATTGCGGTAGGCGGTCTCGATGACGCGGCCCAGGCGCCGGTCGCCCTTGGCAAACACGCCCTCCAGCACGCTGGTGGCGCTGTCGTGGTAGTTGACCTTGATCTTGCGGGAGTGCACGCAGCTGAGCAGGTATTTCTGCTTTTCGCGCAATGTCTCGCGCCGGTCCTGGGCGCAGAACTGGAAGGGCGTGACCGGCTTGGGCACAAAGCAGGCCACGCTGCAGGTGACCTGCACGCCCTTGCCCTTGGCGTGGTCCAGGCTGTAGTACAGGTCCACCACCTTTTGGGCGGTGTCGGCAATGCCCTTGATATCCTCCAGCGTTTCGGTAGGCAGGCCCATCATAAAGTAGAGCTTGACCGAGGTGTAGCCCTCTTTGAAAGCGATGGTGCAGGTGCGCTCGATCTGCTCCCAGGTGACGTTTTTGTTGATGACGTCCCGCAGGCGCTGGGTGCCGGCCTCGGCGGCAAAGGTCAGGCCGCTTTTGCGCACCTTGGTGGTCTTGTCCACCATGCTTTTGGAGAAGTTGTCCACCCGCAGCGACGGCAGCGACAGGCTGACGTGGTCGGCCTCGGCCCAGGCGTTCAGCCGGTCCAGAAGTTCCTCCAGCCGGGAATGGTCGGAGGTGGAAAGGCTGGTCAGGCTGAGCTCATCGTAGCCGGTGTTCTGGCAGAGCGCGCGGGCCGAGTCGCTGATGAGCCGGGGCGACCGCTCGCGGAAGGGACGGTAGATCTGGCCCGCCTGGCAAAAGCGGCAGCCGCGGACGCAGCCGCGCAGCACCTCGACGCAGGCACGGTCCTGCACCGCGCCGATCATGGGCACGATGAAATGCTCCGGCGGCACAAAGCTGTCCATGTCCTTGACGATGGCCTTGGTGATCTTTGCCGGGGCGTGGGGGTCGTTGGGGGTGACGGCGCGGATGGTGCCGTCCGAGTTGTAGCTTACGTCGTAGAAGGACGGGACGTAAACGCCGGGCAGGCCGGCCAGGTTTTCCAAAAGCTGGCGCCTGGTCAGCCCCTGCTTTTTGGCCTTTTCCACCTCGGCGCAGATGTCCTGCAGCATCTGCTCGCCCTCGCCCAGCTGCATCACGTCAAAGAAATCGGCCATCGGCTCGGCGTTGCAGACGCAGGGGCCGCCGGCGATGATCAGCGGCCAGCTTTCGTCCCGGTCGGCGGCGCGCAGCGGGATGCCCGCCATGTCCAGCATGGCCAGGATGTTGGTGTAGCAAAGCTCGTACTCCAGCGTAAAGCCCACCACGTCAAATTTGGTCAGCGGGTCCTTGCTTTCCAGCGCGTAGAGCGGGATGTGCAGCTCTTCCATTTTTGCCTTCATGTCGGTCCAGGGCATAAAGGCGCGCTCGCACCACCAGTTTTCGTGGCGGTTCAAAAGCTCGTACAAGATCTTTTCGCCCAAAAAGGACATGCCGATCTCGTAGGTATCGGGGAAACAGAACGCAAACCGGACGTCGATGCCGGCGGGGTCCTTGATGACCTCGTTGTACTCGCCGCCGGTATAGCGGGCGGGTTTCTGCACCTGGGTCAGCGCCTGCTGCAGGCCCTGGCGGACGTCGATAAAGCTGCGGTCTTGCGGGTTCGACGGCATGGGTTGCCCTCCTGTCTGATGGCTGCCTGCGGGCGGGCCGCGCCCTCAGGGAACAAAGCTGAAATCGATGCGGCCCAGCTGGATGTTGGCGTTTGCCACCTGCACCTGCATGGGGTCGCCCAGCATCCAGTGCCGGCCGGTGAGCGGGTCGTAGACGCGGACGCCCTCGGTGACGACGGGTTCGCCCTTGCACAGCTCGGCCGAGGGCACAAAGCCTTCCACCGTGTTGTCCAGCGCCACAAAGACGCCGCGCTGGGTCACGCCGGAGACGGTGCCGGTGTAGGTCTCGCCCAGGTGGGCGGTCATATACTCGGCCTTGTAGCAGTCCTCCACGTCCCGCTCGATGCGCTGGGCCTCCACCTCCTGGCGGCTGGACTGGACGCTGGCGCGCTGGACAAAGTCGTGGTATTTGCCCTCCAGCTGCCGGGCGTCCTCGCCCAGCAGCATGTCGGTCAGGATGCGGTGGATGGCCAGGTCGGGGTAGCGGCGGATGGGGCTGGTAAAGTGGGCGTAGTCCGCCAGCACCAGGCCGAAATGGCCCTTGGGCTCCACATCGTAGCGGGCTTTCTGCATGCTGCGCAGCACGCCGGTGTGCACCGGGATCTGGATAGGCTCGCCGCGGGTCTTGTCCAGCAGGGCGGCCAGTTCCAGCTGGGTGGGGGTCTCGCCCTTAAAGCGCACGTCCACGCCGCAGGCCTTGAGGGTAGTCATCAGCTTTTCCATCCGCTCGGCGTCGGGGGCCTCGTGGATGCGGTAGACAAAGGGCGCTTTGCGGGTGCGGCCGGCGTTGGCCGCGCACTGGTTGGCCAGCAGCATGAACTCCTCGATCATGCACTCGGAAACGCCGCGGTCGCGGGCGATGATGTCGACGCAGCGGCCCTTCTCGTCCAGGACCAGCTTGGCCTCGGTGGACTCGATGTCCATGCCGCCGCGGGCCTTGCGCAGGGCCAGGCGTTTTTCGTACAGCTCCTGCATCACCGGCAGCTGGGCGGAAACCGCAGCGTATTTTTCCTGGAGTTCCGGCGCGGCGGTGCCCTCCAACAGGGCGTTGATCTCTTTATACACGCCCTTGACGCGGCTGCGGATAACGGTCTTGACAAACTGGTACTGGCGGATGCTGCCGTCGTCGTCCAGCTGCATCAGGCAGGAGAAGGCAAGCCGGGTCTCGTCCTCGTTCAGGCTGCAGATGCCGTTGGACAGCTGCTTGGGCAGCATGGGGATGACCTTGTCGGCATAGTAGATGCTGGTGGCGCGCTCAAAGGCCTCGTTGTCCAGCGCGGTGCCGGGCTTGACGTAGTGGCTGACGTCGGCGATGTGGACGCCCAGCTCGTAGCCGCCGCCGTTGAGCTTGAGCAGGCTGACGGCGTCATCGATGTCCTTGGTCTCGGCCGAGTCGATGGTGAAGATGGGCAGCCCCCGCAGGTCCATGCGGTGGGCGATCTCCTCCTGGGTGACGCGGGCGCGGGAGAAGGCGCGGGCTTCCTCCAGCACCTCCTCCGGGAAGTCCTGGCGCACCTCGCGGCCGTAAAGGATGGCCTTGGCGCACTCGGCCGCAATGTCCGAGGAGCCGAACCGCTGGCGGATGGCCACCCGGTGCTCGGAATGGCGGCCGCCGCGCAGGGTCAGCTCGGCGCCGGCCTTGTCGCCGGGGCGCACGCCCTTGTCCTCGCCTTTCTGGATCAGCAGCTGGACGCCGCTGCAGCCGTCCGGCTCCAGAGCCAGGCGGCCGTCCTCGGTGCGGACGATGGTGCCGGCGATGGTGTTGTGGGGCTGGGTGATCTCGGCCACCTCGCCCTCGGCGCTGCCCTCCACGCGGGGGTGGTCAAACAGGCGGACGTTGATCTTGTCCTTGGGCATGGCGCCGTGCAGCGCGCGGCCGGGGATAAAGATGTCGCCCTCGCCGTCGTCACGGCTGGCAAAGCCGAAGCGGGCCGCCAGCTTGACCAGCGTGCAGGG
>ERZ1643249.1895-NODE-1895-length-20237-cov-5.238876_pt1 | contig 20237 bp, 9 predicted proteins | sample MGYA00579263_ERZ1643249 | MGnify/ENA primary metagenome ERZ1643249 (study PRJEB29033, sample SAMEA4952264) | chicken gut metagenome | biome: Broiler Chicken; feature: Gastrointestinal Tract; material: Caecum | place: Ireland | collected 2018 | study: Broiler... | reverse complement strand
CAATACGTCTTTATTTTCGTAGTTGCAGCAAATAAAAGGCTGAACCTGACTGTTGAATGAGAGCGTTATTTTTTCCTCTTCGAGCGCGTTTACCGCCTCGGAAATGAACTTTGAGTTCATTGCTATGCGTATGTCGTGCCCCTCGGTCTCAGCCTTGACGGGTTCCTGCACGTTGCCTATCTCGGAGTTGGAGGAAATCTCTATCCTGCCCGCCGAAATATCGAAGATTATGAGGCTGTTCTTGTCTGAACGCACAAGTATTGCCGCCCTCTCTATGCTGCTTTTAAGCGCGGCCTTGTCCACCGTAACCACAGTAGAGAAGGTCTTGGGAATGATGTTCTCCTTCTTTATGAAGTCCCCGCCGTACAGCCTGGACGTCAGCACGGTGTCCTCCACGGAGACGAGTATCATTCCGCGCTGCACAAAAATTTCCGTCTCGCCGTCGGCGGGGAGCATCTTCTCTATCTCGCCGAGGGTGCGCGCGGGGCAGATTATGTCCATATCTGAGGTAGCCGCCGTCACGGGCACGGTTATGGTGGCAAGCCTGAACCCGTCGAGCGCGGTCACGCAGGCCTTGCCGCCGCCTATTACGAACTGGCAGCCCTTGAGGTTGGGGCGCGAATCGTCGGTCGCGCAGCAGAACGTGGTGGCGTTTATCACCTTTTTGAGGTCGGAGACCGCCATTTTAAAGCTGTTTTCGCTTATATCGGTGGAAATTTTGGGGAAATCTTCGGCAGACAGCACCTGAAGATAGGACTGGCTGTCCGCATAGGCTATCTCCATCTTTCCGCCGTCGGCCGAGAGGGTAATTTCAACGCCCTCGAGTTTTTTTATAAAGTCGGCAAAGTACCTGCCGGGAACGCAGGTTTCGCCCTCCTCGTACACCTCCGCCTTTACCGTCTTCTGAATGGATATTTCGCCGTCGGTGGCAGAGAGGGTGAGGCTGTCGTTTACGGCAGAAAGTTTTATGCACTCCAAAAGGGGCACCGTGGTGCGCACGGCGCAGGCTTTTACTACTTTCAATACCGCTTCAGAGAGGGTCAATCCCTCGCAAACAATCTTCATACCGCCCTTCCTTATTCAAGATTAGTTTTACTTAAAAATTATGTTTTGCTTTGCGCCCTGAACCTACACCGCAGGCTCTACTTAGTTTATTTATTGATTATTTTAAATAAGTTGTATAGATATATTAGTAGGGACTGTGGAATTATTGATAACTTTTTCAGGGCGCGCAGAAAATTTATGTATTACGCTACTATAATAGCAAATATCAGACGAAAAAGCAAGTAAATGAGCTTTTTTTAAGTTTGCGGGGCGGTGAAATTTTAGGTGGATAACCGTGTGGGAAGATTGTGGAAAAATCTCCGCTCTGTGGATTGAAATTTTTTGAAAAATGGTGAAGCGCGGGGCAATTTCCGGTTGAGAGCGGCAGAATTGTGAATAAACGGAGGAAAAATTAAGGTTATCAACAAATGAACAGCGGTGTTGAGAAAGTTATTTACAATTCTTAAATTGCAAAAAAACAGCGTTAAAAGACGAAATTACAGTTGAAAAACGCGCGTTTTGGTGTTATAATCAAAAGGAAAGACACGGCATGAAGGTAAGTTATCAACCTTTCAGAAGGGGATATTTTGAATTTTAAAGACGGTTTCTGCACAGACGGACAGACTGACGGACTTTTGGAGAGGTTTTACAACCTGGTTTTTGAGTACAATCAGAAGGTGAACATCACCGCCATAACCGAGCGGAGGGAGTTCTACATAAAACACCTCTGGGACAGCGTTGCCGGGCAGAAGTTCTTTAAAGAGGGCGCGAACGCCGCCGAGGTCGGCTCGGGCGGAGGGTTTCCGTCTATACCGCTGAAGATTTGCAGGCCGGATATAAAATTTACCCAGTTTGAGAGCGTTGCCAAAAAGTGCGTGTTTTTGAGGGAGGCCGAACAGCAGCTCGGGCTTGAAGGCATAAGCGTGGTAAACGCCCGCGCCGAGGACGCAGGCAGGGACTTGAAGTATCGCGAGAGGTTCGACGTGTGCTGTGCGCGCGCCGTGGCTAGGCTGAACACGCTTTTAGAGTACTGCGCTCCGCTTGTGAAGAAGGGCGGACTGTTTGTTGCCTACAAGGGCGCGGCTGATGAAGAGATTGCCGAGGCCGGGCACGCCGCCGAAGTGCTGGGAATGAAGCTTGAGTGTGCCGAAAAATACTCTCTGCCCGAGGACATGGGCGAGAGGACGCTTGTCGTCTATGTAAAGACGAGGTCCACCCCCACCGCCTACCCCCGCGGCAACGGCAAGGAGAGAAAAAATCCCCTTTGATTTGTTGTGCGTTTTTTTTAATTTTATTGCAGACTTTTGGCGTGACTGTCAAATTGTTGTTATATAGATTTTGCAGCTGCGCTATCAGATTGTATTATAATTGCTCACCATATTTATTTCAGAAAAGATGTCAGATTGTGGTGCGGAAGTAAATATATAAAGAAAGAATTTTTATCGCTATCAGAATTTCTATGGCGATAATAATTTTTTTTGCGACTGTAATTAAGCATAACCTGTGTAATAAATGTTTTCTGTGTAACCTCGGTATACCTGAAACAATAACACACGTGAAAATTCAACTATCATAAAAGTTTTCTGCTTATAACTTATTATTAGGCAAAACAATAAATCCGCAAAACAAACGCTATTAATGTTTAGCTCTTAAAATGTTTAGTTCTTAAAAGGCTGAAATATCTTTCCTATTTCTGTCAACTTCTTTTTCTTATGATTGCCGTGTTCTGTGACTTGGCTCAGCTAAAAATAGACGAATAACACTTAAAGAAGCTTTTTTACAGAGCATATCAAACATTCCGTTAAGCTAAAATGACCTCTTTGCCGAGCATTACAGTTGATTAAATGTAAGCGTTTTAAAATATCAGATTTAACAATAAAACTTGTAATTATAACAATAGCAGTTAACGCAGAAAAATAACAGAAAGGCAGTACGCATTATACTGTAAAGTCAGAAAATTTTTAAATCTGTCAGCGCACTGTTTTTTATGATAATTTTAGTAAAATGGCAGGATTTTGCGCTAAAAATGCCAAAAAACAGCTGAAAACAGCTTAAAAATGCTGTCTTTCATTGCAAAAGCAATTAGAAAAACTAGTGATGCTGATAATAAAAATTATAATTCAAACTACAATAATACAAAAATATAAACTATAAAAAACCGCGATTTTAAGAGCGGTAATACAGGTGAAAGTATCAATACTTATAACTTAAAAAATACAAATTTTGACAATAAAAATTGTAATTTAAAGACTGACGGTGCGGCGGTTGATAAGCTAGAAAAAACAATGTCAGACAGCGGCGTACAGAGCGGAATTTCAGGCTGGAGGATGTCGTCTTGTGCATTTACGGGACACAGGGAGCTCTTTGCCGACTTCGACAGACCTCTTCTCGAGCGGGTAGTGAGTACTCTTGTAAGAAGAGGCTGTACCGACTTTTACTGCGGCATGGCAAAGGGGTTCGACCTTGCCGCTGCGGAGATAGTCTTAAAATTTAAAAACGAGGGGGCGAGACTGATAGCCTGCATACCTTATTCGGGGCAGGCCGAATACTTTTCTGCCGCCGACAAAGAGCGGTACGAGCAGATACTCCTCTACTGCGACGAAAAGAAGGTGTTTGCTGAAAAATATAACCGCTATTGTATGCACTCGCGCGACAGATTTATGGTTGAAAATTGTGATGTGCTTGTCTGCTATTTAAGAAAAACGAGCGGCGGAACCTTTTACACCGTAAACTATGCCATGTCGAGGGGTGTGAAGATAATAGAGCTTTGAAATCTGGTCGGGGCTTAAATCTAAAACCTTTGCTTAGCTCTGCACTACTTTGCCACAATCTGCAAATTTTCCTCTTAGAAATTCTTTATAACTTATCTATAATATCATACAGAAAAGAAATTTATTTCTAATATACAAAAAAGAACTGATTTATAATAATATACTGATTTATAATTATATACTGTAATAAAATAAGACGAACTTACCCTTAAAGGAAGCTTTTGTATGCCTTGTCTTTCAGACCTTAATATAATATAAGTGTTTTATTGCCGTTTCGTCGGTCGGGCTTACTTACAGTAAACATTCTCTTTAATGGTGCATAGCAATTTAAAGCAAAAAGAGAAGATACTGGGAAAGTCCGCAGGGCGCACCAGGTGCACGTTCAAGGGACTTAACGCAGATACATTCAGACTTGTGCTTTAATCGGGTTCGTATTAATCCCTTCCAGTATAGCATACCAAATTTGTTTACTCTGAGTGGGTTTATATTTTACAGTCCCGTATATATAACATTTTTATCTTGGTTCAGATTAATTTTTTTGATGGCAGAAAGACTGAACTATATTTTTTTAAGTAATGCGGCGCATCTGCGCCGTTTTTTTTTATTTCAGATTTAAGTTAAGGCGTTTGCCTTAAAAACATCCTATTTTTTTACTATCAACTTATACTCTTTTATAAAGTACTTTCCTCATGCTTTGCTTTGAAATTAGTTTTTAACTTAAGTTAATTTTTATTATAAACTTAAGACATCTTGTAAAGCATTTTTCACACGTCGCTTTGACCATTTCTTCTATTTGATTTTCAAAAATAAATCTTTGTTTACTATTTTGTTTCCACACTTAAATCTATCTTATAAATGCACGCAATCAGGCACAGTCTGCCTGCGTAAATAGAAATAATAATTTTCTATTGATTGCTGTGAAGTTTATAAACTCAGATGTTCAATAAATTTTTGAAGTGCTTACTGTGTTTTTTTGCTTGCGTAAAATTTATAAAAAATAAAAATCTTAATATTATAAATATACATAATATTTTATTTAAAATTATATTAAACTTTATATGTATTGATATTTATAGTCAGAATGCATAAATAATTTATACAAATAATTTAATAATATAATTAAATTAAGGTCAGAATGAATAAAATTGCCGCATTTTTTAGCTATTTAGCTGTAATTTAATTATATCTTCAAAAATTAGCCGATTTTGCTCCATTTTGGGCCTTTTTTGCTTAAAAATGCTGTTTTTTGCTTGTTTTGCATTATTCAGCAGCTAAAATGCCTTTAAATGCCTGATTTCATAGTGTTTTGCCCTTAAAATGCATTTTTTAACTCATTTGTGGCCATTTTTCTTTTAAAATGCCGTTTTTTACTAATCTCACTACTGTTTGCATCTGATTTCAGTAATTTCGCCTTAAAATGTTGAATTTTTCAGAGTTCAGAGGCAATTTGCCTTATAAATCGCTATGTTTGCTATATTGCTGCCTTTACTGGCGTTATTCGGGCTAAATGTGTTAATTTTGCAGCAATAAAGCAGTTTTGAGCCCATTTTTGCGATATTCTTAATAAAAGTACTGTTCAGGCCAAACTAAGTTTAAAACGGGCCTAAAATTGCCGTTTTAAGTCCGTTTTGAATAGTTCAGCACTATAATGTGCCGTTTTTCGTTATTTTAAAGACTTTTGCCCTTAAAATGCCGTCTTTTATTAATCCTGCTGCTGTTTGCATCTGATTTCGGTATTTTGCCTTAAAATGCTGAATTTTTCAGAGTTTAAAGTCAATTTGCCTTAAAATACCTGCATTTATAAAATTTTCTGCCTGCACTTCTATATCTTTGGATAATTGCTGTTATTTGCGCTACTTTACGGGATTTATCGAGATTTAAGCCATTAAATCATAAATTTTAATTGTTTAATTAAATATTTGATTTTTGGCCGTTATTGCTGCGTTTATTGCGTTATTTTAAGCAGCTTAGTCATTACTCGGATATATCTTGCAATATAAGGATTTAAGCGGTCTTTTATAGCTTTTATGTGTTCATTCTCCACCTGTCATAAAGTCTGAAGGTATAATCAGAAATTATTAACATTAAATGCGGGTTTTTAAAAATCTTATCACATTAGCAGCTTTAGTCTTATTGTCGCGTTATCAGCCTTAGTTCTGTCTGTGTTGCGAGATTATTTTGTTTATAATAGAAAAACGGCCAGCCGCCTTACTATACTGTGCGGTCGCCGCTTTTAAAACATGCAGATATTGACTTTTAGATTATGCGCTGTGTTATAAATCCGTGTTATTGTAGCAAATAGTAAATGTGGAGTAGGATTATAGCGCCTAGTCCTCCACTCTGACAGATTGGCTTATAAGTTTTTATGCTTAACTTTAATTGCTGGGGCAGTTCGATGTTTGCCGTATATAAAGAGTAAACTGTAACCGGCCGCTTTTATATTTAGGCAAATAGTTACTGATTGATTGCAGACAAAAAACGCTCTCTACATGTTTATAGTTGTATTGCCGCAAGCGTATATAGTCGGGTATATAAACCTGCAAACTGATACTGAATTCAGCTGTACATGAGAAAAGTGCAGGCTGTGGAGAAAACAGATTGTAAGACGGCTAGTCTTAATCTTCAGCAAAATCAGCAGTCTTTAAACGGCGCCCTTCTGATTGCTGCGCGCCGCCTGGTGACGGATAGCATCCATAATAAAGGTAGAAACGCCTTCTGAAATAATTTCCGCCATCTTGTATACGATATTAAGTCGCGTTGCGGTAAGAATTGAAAAGTTAAAAACAGATTTTTCGGCAATTATTCCCATAATTGCAACGTCGCCCACTCTTGAAAGCTTCTTATTTGCCCCGCTGCCGGGCTTTACGCCCCCGTCTGTAAGTTTTATCAGCCCTATATCGCCGGCAGAGCCTACGGCCGCATCAATCGCTATTACGGGGCATCCGGGGTGTGTCTGTCTGAAAAATTCGTTCATATAGCTGACCTCGTGAGCGGTTATAGGTCTTGAAAGGGTTCCGTAAACGTAGCAGTTCAGTCCGCGCAAGTTTTCCTTTAGCATGGTACCGCATATCGGACCTAAACTATCGCCGACTGAGAGGTCGCTGCCAATGCAAAGAATGACGGGCGTGTTTTCTGAATAAGGTAAAAGCTTTCTGAGTGATAAAAGTGTGCCGTTTACAGCAAAAGAATTATATAAATTGAATGTGTATTGTTGCATAGTTTTATGTGTTAAAATATCTTAAAAAATCTATAAAATTACAAGTTATATTATCAAAATAAACCATTTTTAAACAGTTTTATGGACAAATAAATAAAGTTTTGTCGAAATTTTTATTTAATATTAATATAAAAATTTACGACCTGTGGTGTCTTTTGTGAGTGTTAAAACCTTATTTTACTATGTTTAAATTAAGCCAAAACAGCATTTCAGATAAACGCGTTTAAGTTAAATTTTGATAAATTAAAAGCCTTGTAAAGGTCTTGGCAAATAGTTTATTGCCCCATTTTTGTTATTTAATACATCAGATAAAGCTTTTTGGGGGTTATTAAATTGCGTTTAGCCAGACCGTATGTCGGCAGCTGTTTGAATTAGGGTTTCCGGATATATTTAAATTGATAAATAGCCCTTCATTTGGTTTCGCTTCAAGTAGCCGCAATTTTTATGCTTAAACGAAGCAGTATAGGGCAATTTATGAGGTATGAACCGCTGGTTGACTATAAGATTACAAATTAAATACATTCTTTATGCTTTGAAGGATTGTCTCTGTCCGAATATAGATTTTTAAGTTATAATTATATTTAATGCATTGATAAACGTAATTTATTTTTTAATCTTTGTACAAATTGCCTGAAATTACATTGGCGCAAAGCTTTATCTTTTAATATAATAGTTCTTCATGTCATGGCGCAAAATTTCTTAACTTTTTATTTCTTAGGCGTTATGCGCTTGAATTCACATACCAAAAAACACTTTATAACTTTAAAATTTTCAAAAATTGAGGATGTTTTGCCCTTTATGATACAGGTGAACTCCAGAGATAATGTTTTATTGTGTTTATTTAATGGGCTAAATCAGATATAAGTCCGTTTAAATACTTTAAGAAATATTTGCCAACCAGTGAACAGTTATGTTTGGTTATGCTTGTTTGCAAATTTACCTTTAAGCTGCTGATATTATAATCTTTGCGCCTACAATAATTTTGTTCTGTTTTGTTGCGCCGAAACAATATTGCGCTATAAATTATTGACAAGTTTAGAAATTTTATCCACATTTTATCAACTTATTAACCTTAATAAGTTGTTGTTGTGGATAAATATGTTTAGTAAGTCAGTAAAAATTTTCCACATTTGGTGGAGGGAAAAAGCTTTTTTAAGGGTTTTTCATGAGTGTTAAGCGTAATTTGTATTGAATTCTGAGCAGTTTATTAACATTATCCACATTCTTTATTGATTGGCTTTTTATGTTTTCCACAATGTTTAAAATTTTTTATTAACAATTTTAACCAAAATTAAGGCGTTCTACGTTTCACGTGAAACAAAATGTAATCAAAAATTTTTAGTTGAATGTTTCCCGTGAAACAAAAATAACACAAAAATCAACTAAGCGCATTAAGATTTTTTGTTATTTTAATTGTTTTTACGAATAGTTGTGTCGGATTTATGGGTGTGAAAATACCATAAAATTTAAGTGACAAACGCTTTTTTAAAGTTCAAACAGTTGAAAATTGCTGTATAATGTGCTAAAATTAAATCATGGGTTTATATATGCAGATTTACCCTATAATTTTTTATTAAGCGCTTTAAATGAAGTATATGCGCCATTGAATAAGTAATTTAATACACATACTGTTTAGTTTTAAGGCGTTTGATTAATACTAATGAAAGCAGGTTTTGAATATAAATCAGCTAGCACGCCGGCTTTGGCATTTTTGTTTAAATTTGTTTGAAGTTGTTGATTGGCGGCAAGATATTTGGTTCAGAACGTCTGTGCAAATGTTGTCTGTTTGGTTATATTTCGGCTTGCCTGCCGTTTGTATTACCATTGGTAAACTGCCTGTTTGCTTTTACTTGCTGCGGTGGTGGGAATAAAAGTTTTTTACCTGTCGGAAGCAGTAAGACTAAGCGACAGCAATAAGACAAAGTTATATACGACATATTACAATTTTTTGTGTCGGTGCAGAAAGATGATGCTTTCAGCTTGCTGAGTTTGTTTTATATCAAGGCTAATGGCTGTTAGATTATAAGCTTCATTTTATTTTTAACTGGCGTGCTATTGTGAATGTGTGTTAAGCTTAGCGAATGTATGTACAGTTTATAAGTTTCTGGCCTGCGCCAGAAAAAATATTTGAGCGCAATGTATTTAAATATGCGCTATGCGGTCAGATGGTTGGCTTGCTGTAAGCGCCAGCATGAAAAATATGCTTGCTCTTAAGTCTTGTGCTAAAGTTTTGCTGTTATGGCGCAAAGCGTATTTAGTGCATATTGCTGAAAAGATTGACATTAAATTTTATGTGAACCGTCACAGCCTGAAACCAATGTAATAAAATTTGTCTGTGTTTATAGAGTCCTACGCGTCTGAAGCAGACAGTCAAATTTTGTTTCTGCGCTTCAGCCTTTATTGCTGCGGTTTTTTGTAAGAGGCCTTTTCGGGTGCAACTTCAGCAACTTTACTCAGTACCGTCAAAATGTTCTGTATATGTTTGAAGGCGTTCTAACGGCCATTTAAAGGCTTTTAACATATTTAAGTGTTTTGGATAGGCGTAGCGACTAACAAATCAGTTTTAAGGCCATTTCTGAAGGCTCAGGAGTGGTGCCCGAATGTTAATTGTCAGTTCATTTCAATATACCATGTTCAGAACATTCCCAGGTGTACTCAGATATCGCTTGCAAGGCTGATATAGCAGTTTAATTGGTTTGTGCAGCGTGTTTTAATACTTCAGGCCTATTTGCAGTCTTTTAATGCGTATATTAATTTGTTGGCGCATAAAAGGTTTTATGTAAAAGGGGCAAGAGTTAAAGAGTTGGATGTCTGATGTGTAGGTTGTATTCCCGATTTTTGAGAGAAAATCCACTGAAGGCAGAGGAAATGCAGATTTATTTGAAATATACAACTAAAACTTTGCATTAATTTTATTGTAAAACTATTAAAATGTTGTAATATTCGCCAAAACAGCTTATATTTCGACAATTTGATATACTTTTTCTGATTGCTTGTATTTAATTTATGCAAATAAAACTATACAAAACTTTGTAATGTATGTAGATTGAAGTTTTGTATGGAGAATATTTATTGAACAGCTTTAATGCGTTTCAGGGATAAGGGCAGAGGGGAAGTTTTTTAAACTTTACGCTGCTGTTATAAAGCGGCATAAAGTCAGCTACAATCGAACAGATGCAGTGTAACATTGTGGCGTTTAGGTATTCCGTCAAAAAAAGGTATAACGGGCAGAATTGAAAAAAGTTATTGTAAAGCAACAGTTAAGCAGTTTGAAATATAAGGCAGGCACAATAAGCGTATGTATGAACGGCAATAGGTCTAAACATTTGCATTGGCAACGGACACTTAAATAGTTTTTGCAATCCAACGCGCGCGCGACAATATTTATATATAGTCGCACCTGTTGGGTTGATAACTAAATAAGGTTGTAACAGTGCCGCAGTTGCGGCGCTTTGATATATAAAGGCAGCAGAAATATTTTGCGCCGTTATTTTTGTATGGCGCATAGATTTATGGCGCTCGATAAATATTTTGCGCTGCGAAAATTGAAAATTAATTTTTTGGAAGTTTTTCCGAAGGAGTTTAATTTGAGTAAAAAGAACAAAATCATCGTGTGGGTGGTTATCGGCTTGCTCGTCGTTGCGGTCATTGCCATAGTCCTCGCCACAACGCTTGACAGAGGCTCGGCAATCGAGTCGAGTACCTTTATCAGGTACGCGTCTAACTACGAGTATGCTGTCAAGGACGAGAAAAATGAAGTTTCTGTAAGTAATGGTAAAGTTGTGCTTGACTATAACGGTCAGGACCTTGACGGCAACGGCTCTCCGGACCCCTCGCAGACTGTAGACGCTAACACAGTTATCGTGCGCGTTGAAATTAACGGCTACCAGCTCACCGGTCGCGCCGCGGACGGTACTATCTATACAACATACTACGCTTCGCTTTACAGCTCTAACGGCGTGATAGAGGATTGGGACGCAATGGGGCTTACCTACAATTTTGCAAATCCCAATTCTGGCAGCTACTGGTCGTCGATAATCACGGTAGGCGGTCTTATCCTGCTTTGTGTAGTCTTCTGGCTGATAATACGCTCAACGGCTGGCGGCGGCGGACGCACGATGTCGTTTGCAAAGAGCAAGGCGCGCATATCAACAAATATCAAAGTGCGCTTTACCGATGTTGCGGGCGCCGAAGAGGAGAAGGTGGAGCTTGCCGAAGTTGTCGAGTTTCTTAAACAGCCTAAAAAGTTCTCTGATTTAGGTGCGCGCATACCCAAGGGCGTGCTGCTTGTAGGCCCTCCGGGAACAGGTAAAACGCTGTTCGCCAAGGCCGTTGCCGGCGAGGCGGGCGTTCCTTTCTTCTCGGTATCAGGTTCAGACTTCGTCGAGATGTACGTCGGCGTTGGTGCGTCGAGGGTGCGTGACCTCTTCGACATGGCAAAAAAGAACCAGCCCTGCATTATCTTCATAGACGAGATAGACGCGGTGGGCAGGCACAGAGGTGCAGGTCTCGGCGGCGGCAACGACGAACGTGAGCAGACCCTCAACCAGATACTCGTTCAGATGGACGGCTTTGAATCCAATGAAGGCGTTATTGTTATGGCGGCGACAAACCGTGCTGACATTCTTGACCCCGCGCTTATGCGTCCCGGCAGATTTGACAGGCAGATATATGTAAATCTTCCCGACGTACGCGGCAGAGAGCAGATTTTAAAGGTGCACGCGCGCAACAAACCGCTTGCACCCGATGTAAACTTCAAAACGCTTGCAAGAATTACCAGCGGCTTTTCTGGTGCAGACCTTGCCAACCTTCTGAACGAGGCGGCAATTCTTGCGGCGAGGGCAAACAAGCACTTTATAGGCAATCAGGAGCTCTATGAGGGCGTAAACAAAGTTCTTATGGGTCCCCAGAAGAAGAGCAGGGTCGTTACTGAGAGCGACAAGCGTATCACGGCTTATCACGAGGCCGGCCACGCGATTGTTGCACGCAGGTGCAAACACTGCGACCCCGTACAGGAAGTTTCTATTATCCCCCGCGGTAATGCTGCAGGCTACACGATGACCAGACCGGACAGCGACGATTCGCATATGTCGCGCGAGAAGATAAACGACTTTATCTGCATGGCTCTCGGCGGCAGGGCGGCTGAGGAAATCGTAATCAAAGATATAACGACGGGTGCTTCGAACGACCTTGAGCGCGTTACAGATACCGCAAAGAAGATGGTTACCGAATGGGGTATGTCTGATAAGCTCGGCCTTATGACCTATGGCAGCAACTCTCAGACGGTTTTCCTCGGCAAGGATATGGAAACGCACAACACTTACAGTGAAGAGACCGCTCAACTCATTGACGAAGAGATGCACAGAATTATTAACACCGCGCACGAGCGTGCGGTTAACATTCTTACCGAAAATCGTTCCATACTCGACAATATGGCGCGTGTGCTCATTGAAAAGGAGACCATCTACGCCGAAGAAGTTGATATGCTGATGGACGGCAAGGATTATACCGAAGTTATAAAGTATATGGACGAACAGGATTCCGCCCGTGCGGAGAACCCTTTTAAGCGTTACGAGTAATTGATTGATTGTATGGCTCGGGAATGTTTCCCGTGAAACATTCCCGACCGCAATACGGGGGCAATATGGCAAAAGTAGTTTCTTTTACAAATAAAAAAGGTGGAGTAGGTAAGACGACCACGGTTGTCAATATGGCGGCGTACTGTGCGGACTTCGGCAAGAGAATGTTGCTTATAGACCTCGATTCGCAGGGAAATGCCACGACGGGCCTGGGCTTTTCGAAGAGTGCCTTGAAGAAATCGGTCTACAATGTGCTGATTGAGGACGAAAAAGTATCGGCAAATATTCTGCCTACACAGCTTCCGCTGCTCGACATTCTGCCTGCAAACGTAGACCTTTCGGGGGCAGAGGTGGAGCTTGTATACAAACGCAACCGCGATAAAATTTTAAAAACCGCCCTTGAAGAGGTCAAGGACAGGTACGATTACATATTTATAGACTGCCCGCCTTCGCTTGGGTTGCTCACTGTGAACGCCTGGGCGGCGTCTGATTCGCTGATAATTCCCCTTCAGAGCGAGTATTACGCACTTGAGGGTGTGAGCCAGCTTATGAATACGATAGCGATGGTAAAGCAGCACCTCAACCCTGCACTTACGATAGAGGGGGTTGTTATAACGATGTATGGCGGCCGCGCAACTGTTTCAAAGCAGATTGCGGCTGAAATAAAGAAGTTTTTCAAAAGCAAGCTGTACGAAATTATTATACCGCGCAACATCAGGCTTTCGGAAGCACCCAGCCACGGCAAGCCTATAATTCTGCACGACCCGAAGTGTATCGGTGCGAGGGCCTATAAGGCACTTACCGAAGAATTTTTATCAAAGCAGTAAAGTCTTATTGCCTGGCTTTAAGAAAAGCAATTTGCACAGCTCAGGCAATAAAAAAACCAGGGCTTGACACCCTTGAATGATATTTATATTATTTTAAATATAACTTGGCAAAGAAAAACATATAAAGTGACTGCCGCAGAGCGGTAAAATTTTCTTTCAGGAGAACAAATATGGCAAAAGGTTTAGGTAAGGGGCTTGACGCGCTGTTTGAAGATACCAACGCCGCGTTTGAACATCTGTACGAGAGCGGAAAACCGTTTGAATTTACCGAAGAGGAGCGGAAGAATGCGCAGGACATGCCGCTTGACAAAATTAAGGCTAACCCCAATCAGCCGAGAAAGAATTTTGACGAGCAGGCGTTAAAAGAACTGGCCGACTCAATCAAAAAGCACGGCGTTATAATGCCAATCGTTGTAAACGACAACGATGACGGTACATATATGATTATTGCGGGTGAAAGACGTTTCCGTGCGGCAAAGCTTGCCGGCAATACGACTATCCCCGTAATCATACGTAAGTACAGCGAGCGCGAGATAAAAGAGATTTCGCTTATAGAGAATCTGCAGCGCGAGGACCTCAATCCTATCGAGGCGGCCACGGCAATGAAGCAGCTTATGACCGACTATAAGCTTACGCAGGACGAGCTTGCCGAACGCATAGGTAAATCGAGGCCGGCTGTTGCAAATACGTTGCGACTTCTTACTCTTGCGCCCGAAGTAATAATGATGGTTGCCGAAGGCAAGCTTTCGGCAGGACATGCAAGAACGCTTGTTCCGCTTTCAGCTGAAGACCAGGTTACATTTGCTAAAGATGTTGTAAAGAATTCTTCGTCTGTACGCGAGCTTGAAAAGAAGGTGCGTGCCTTCAATATTCCGCCTGAGGTTATGGAGGAGAAGAGGAAGAAGAAGCGTGCCCTTGCCTCTATCGAACTTAAAGACCTGGTTGAAAGAATGAGGTTTACTTTCAGAACAAAGGTCAGCCTTATCGGCAACGACAAAAAGGGCAGAATTTATATCGATTACTACTCACGCGACGACCTTGACAGGATTGCGGAGATACTCGATATAGTAGATAAACAGAAGTGATTTTAACTTAACAAAATATTTCGGCACAACCGTGCCGAAATATTTTTATTAAAAAACGCAATACTATATTAAAAGTTCTCAATTAGGGGCTTAATACATAAAAATGCCTTAAATTTTCTGGTAAAAAACGGTATTTTTGATTAAAAATTCTGTCTCAGAGGCTTTAAATGCGTTTTTTTGCTCGTCATTGCCTCAAAATTCAGAAAATTAAGGGTAAAATAACTATTCATTCTGTCTCAAAGCCCCAAAATCTATGTACCGAATATCTTACGGGCATATAAATGAGAGAGTTACATGGGAGAATTTATTTCAGATTTCTATGGATATTACATTCAGACCTCTTACTATCAATGATATTATTACTCAACTGCCATATTACAAGGGATGTATGTTCCATCTTAGCGACTATTCGGCCGCATTTAAGTATATGTGGCAGGAATATTTTGCTGAATATTTTACAGTAGTGGAGGATTGCCTGGTATTTAAAGAGTATTTTCAGGGCAGAACTTATTTCTATTACCCGCTTTCTATGGGTGAGCCCGAAAAGGAAGAACGCGCGCTTGATGCAATAGAGGAATATTGCAGACAGAATAATGTGCGTCTGCATTATACGGGTATTCCCGAGGAAAAAATTCCTCTTATGATAGCGCGCTATGGTTCAGAAATCCGTTTGAACAATAAAAGGCGTTGGCGCGACTATTTTTATGATGCGCAGAGCTTTGTTACCTACGCAGGCAAAAAGTATAGCGGTCAGCGCAATCATGTAAATAAGTTTAAAAAGTTGTATAATTACGAGTATTGCGCCCTTACAGAAGAAAATGCCGAAGAGATTAAGGCTTTTTTAAAGGAATTCTCTGAAAGGCAGATTGCCAAGGGTACAAATATAGCGCGTGAAGAATATCTTTCGGTGTACAAGCTTACTGATTACCTTGATGCGCTGAATCTTCTGGCTGGTGGCATAAGGGTAGATGGAAAGCTAATTTCATACTCTGTCGGCGAGGTGTGCGGCGACCAGCTTATAATTCATGTTGAAAAGGCGCTTACGCAGTACGAGGGTATTTATGCCACAACTGCCCACGAGTTTGCCAAACATAATGTGACGGAAAATATAAAGTATATAAACAGAGAGGACGATGCGGGCGATGCAGGGCTGCGTAAGAGTAAGTTGCAATATAATCCTATTGCGCTTATCGGCAAGTTCAATATTTTGCCGCACAGGGTTATCGATAATGTGGCGCATTTGCCTAAGATTTCCTCTGAAAATATTGTTCTCAGGGAAATTACTGAAATCAACGCAAAAGATTTATTCAGACTTGAATATGATGCGGAGCGCAATAAATATTGGGGATATAACTGGCGCGAGCATTTCAGTGGTGAGCCAGACTGCGAATATTTTTTAAACGGACTGCGCGAGGACTTTAAAGAAAAGCAGGAGATGCCCCTTGGTATTTTCTGTAAGGGCGTCTTTGCAGGCGAGGTGGTGCTCCATAACTTCGGATACAGAAACGATTGTGAAATCGGCGTTCGACTGTTGCCCGAGTTCGAGGGCAAGGGCATTGCAAAGGAAGCGTTAAAGCTCTATATGGACTATGCGTTCTTTGACCTGGACGTGGATACCGTTCTTGCTAAGTGTTACAAGCAAAATGAGCGCAGTAAATACGCGCTTTTGGCTGCAGGCATGAAGTATGTAGGCGACGACGAGACTTTCTACTATTTTAAAAAGACTGCGGCAATGTGAGTTCCACGGGAAACATTATAGCAATTCTGCACAAAAAACTATTTGCGCTTTACAGTATTTGGTGTAAAAATGGATAAGAAATATGTAATTAAAATAATACTTTTAAATACGCTCTGGATTGTCTGGATTTGTCTTTCGGTATTGTTTGGATATCTTATTGCAAACAGATTTTTCCCTGACATGCTGGCACTTTTCATACCGTTCAGCCTCATATTTCTGCTTATTGGCGGGGGAGTAGCTTTTTTGGTGTTAAAGCTGCGTAAAAAGAAGAACTCAGCTTTGAACCAGCAAAACAGAAGTGCCTTTGGACAAAATACAAGTACTGATCAAAAAGATACAACCTGCGATTTGCAAGGAAAGGCAACTGATGCCGATAATCCGGATAATTCCGCAACTCAATCGAGTGATATTGAGCAGCACGGGGAGAAAGACAATAATTAAGTTGTAAGATTAACTTAAAGGGCTCAATGTCCTTATAATTCTCTTAAAATGGCGAAGGGCTTAATTTAAATGGGATATTCGGTTGTAAAGCTATTGAAAACAGATAAAAATATTAAGATTTAAGGCACTGCACGGCAGCGCCTTTTTTCATATAGTGAAGTAAATGGTTTTTCTATTTGCGGGGAGGGAGTATGCCATTATAAAGTCCTTAAGCCGCTGATAAATTAAAATACTTGATATGTGGCGTTAAATGGTAATATGATTAGTTTTTGTATTAAAAAGCTGCAAATTGCCGTCGTTGCGTGCTGTATAAGACTTAGACCTCATTTTTGATGCTCTCTATCGGTTTAAGCGGCCATTTTTACCCTTTTAAAAGCTGTTTTAATGCTTAAAATCCGATATTTTTATGTTATTTTTTGCTTTAAGTACAAGTTTTAAGCCTTAATTTGCTCTATTATTTGCTTTAAATCTCTATATTTCGACAATAAAAATTGTAATTTTCCGATATTTTGGCTGATTTTTAACAATAAAACTTGTCTGTATACTAAAAATGAGTGTTTAGTACCACTTAGCCTTCATTTTTGAGTGTCTGAACGTATTAAGTATATCCTGCATATCTTTAAAACAGCTCTCAATTATATGCTTTAAATCGGCATCTGGTTTTATTCCCGATAAAAATGGTGGCCTGCTATCACGCAACAAAATGTTTACCGTGAAACTTTTTTGCCTGGAGGCGTGGTTTTATGATTTACAGCCAGCCTGTTTTTATGTTTTTGACAGTTTAATGCAGAAAATGTTTACAGGCTTTCCGGCATGGCCATTACAGGATGTTAAGGTTCAGCTTGCTTTGGTGTATATAGAAAATTTTAGCCCACCCGCCACTCTATGGCGGGTGGGCATATATCTGTCCCTGTGGCGGGCGGGCATATATCTGTCCTTATTATAGATTTTTTAATTCGTCCTTATTAAGCTCTGGCAACTCGTCCTTATTAACTTCTGTATGTGGTGTTATAGGAATGACTAACTCTTGCATTTCCAGCCGATAAAATACTTACATAAGTCTGTCAATACAAAATTTAGCATTGCTGTTGCAAAAAGCCTGGCATAAGTCTGTATCTAAAAAGGTTTCCTTTGCAGCAAAATCCTTTTACATAAACCCTCTGCTAAAAGCTCTTGCATAAGTCCGCGGCTATAAAATCCTGCATAAGTTTGCCGCCGCAAACTATTACATAAGCCCGCTGCCGACAACGGTAAATATTGCCACTTCCTCGCCCGTTTCGGCACTCAGATAGACATAATACGTCCTGCCGCCGTACGTTCCGCAGAACTCGTAGGCGAGCACCTCTTTGCCGTCCTCCGGAATGAGTGCAAGCATGGAGGAGGTGACGTTGAACTCCTTGCCCAGCTTTGCCTTGGCCTGAGCCTTGCTTATTGTCGCACCGTCCAGGTTCCTCTCGGTGTGGTTGAGCACATAGGGCAGAGCCTCTATGCCGGTCACCCTGCCGCGCTCTTCGCAGACCTTTATTTTGACCATGTCGGGGTACACTGCCGTGCCGTTGTCGCTGTATACATAGTTTAAATTGCACGTCGTGCCGCTCTCGCTCGCCCAGACGCACATCATATTTTCGTAGCCTGCGGCGCTTAAGAAGCGTTCGGCGATATCCTTGCATTGCTGCATATCAAACTTGTGTTCGGAGCATTCCTTAAAGCTGTCGAACATCACAAGTTTGCCGCCCTGCTTGGAGAATTGCGCAAAGTATTCGCCGTCGTCGCCCGTCATCTGCACATTCAGGCAGACAAGCTGTTTTGCCACCGCCTCGCCCGTGCAGTCAGCCTGGGTGACGCCGTAGTCGGCAAAGTACTGTATGGCAAGCTCTTCCGCCCTCTCGGGAGTAATCTCCTCAAGCCCGTCCAAAGCCTTTGCGTTGGTCTTCTGGGTATTTTCGGCAAACGGACCGTCGTAAATTTCCCTCGGCGTCTCCACCGCAGGGTCGGTATAGCCCTCAAACCCTTCGTACATCGCGCCCTTGCCCGCAAGCGCCTCGTAAATGGCCTTTTCGTCGCAGCTATCGATAAGCTCGTTCAGAAATTGCTTGAGCTTTGCGTTGCACTCGTACATATATTCTATGCTCGCCTGCTGCGAGGAGCTTATATCACCCTCGCGCGCGACCGAAACTATCATATTCTGAGCGCTCTCGCCAATCTTATTTATAAATGAGGTTATGCTGCGCGTAAGTTCGCCCGCAACGGGCAACCTTTCAAGCGCGCCCTCGGCCATCTCGCTCTCCAAAGCTATATCGGTGAATATCTTGGCCCTGTCGCCCTTGGAAGAGGCTATCCTCGCCTTGGAGAGGTTCGCGTCGAGGTTATCGACAATGGCGTTCAGCTCGTAGAGGGAGTGCGAGGCGTCCGACGCCCTGCCTGCCTCCATATTATTCATATTCAGCCAGCCGAATGTGAGCATCGTGCCCAGCGTAAGGGTGGTAACGCCCAGCGCAATCGTAGCTGCCAGCCAGCCGCCAAACCCGGGCGCACGCTGTTTTTTGTTCTCGCCGCGCTCTGCGCGTTCCTTTAACTTTCTTTCGTGTTCGGCGCTCTCCGCATTGAGGCGCGCCTCCTTTTTTGCCTTTGCGGCCTCCGTTCTGGCCTGTTTCAGGCTCTCTTTTTCGCGTGAGGACTTCGCGTTCTCGTCGTGCGCCAGCTCTGCGCCCTGCGCTTTACCCTCTGCGCCCTGCTTTTTATGCTTTACGGACAGCTCTTCGGCCTTCTCGGCCCCGCTCGAAACTTTCTTTTCGCTCATTCATGCTCCTCCTATATGGCAAATACATGGCGGCCTATCGTGGTGACCGTCTCTCTGCTGAAAATCCAACTGCTCGTCGCAGTTACGGGGTTGTAGTAGTAAAGGCTGCCGTATGAGGGGTCCCAGCCGTTCATGGCGTCCTGGGCGGCGTTTATGGCAGTCTGGTTGGGCGTAAGGTTAATCTGCCCGTCGTTCACCGCGGTGAAGGCGTTTTTCTGGTATATTACGCCCGATATGGTGTTGGGGAACTCCGACGACTTAACTCTGTTGAGCACAACTGCGCCCACTGCAACCTGGCCGGTGTAGCATTCGCCGCGCGCCTCGCCGTAGATGCACCTTGCAAGCAGGTACAAATCAGAGTTGGTGTAGTCCGAACTGCCGCCCGACGAGCTGCCTCCGTTTAAAAGAGCGTTGACCGAGTCGTTCATTCCGAGTGCGGCGTAAGTTGCCTTGCCGCAGATGCCGTCCTCCTTGAGGCCGTTCTTCCTCTGGAAGTATTTTACGGCTTTTACCGTGGCGGGGCCGTAAATTCCGTCCACTGAGCCGCTGTAATATCCCCAATTTTTCAGCCTGCGCTGTACTTCAGTCACCTCGCTTCCGCGCGCGCCCTGCTTCAATACGGCGGCGCATACCGCGGGTTGGTTAAAGTAGTCGAAAGAGGCGGCGCTGTCCGCGCTCTTCGCAAAAAATATTCCGCCCGCGCACACAGCCGCGGCAGCGGCGGCCGCAAGGCCA
>ERZ1643249.1894-NODE-1894-length-20253-cov-19.105505_pt1 | contig 20253 bp, 24 predicted proteins | sample MGYA00579263_ERZ1643249 | MGnify/ENA primary metagenome ERZ1643249 (study PRJEB29033, sample SAMEA4952264) | chicken gut metagenome | biome: Broiler Chicken; feature: Gastrointestinal Tract; material: Caecum | place: Ireland | collected 2018 | study: Broiler... | reverse complement strand
GCGACGTCTATTATGATACTACTTTTTGTCTTCTTTGTCAACACTTTTTTTAAAAATTTTTTAACTTTTTTTCAATTCTTTTTATAAGTAATTAAACATCTACTAAAATTACGTCTTCACCTATCTTTTTTATACTATTCCATGGTATAGTTACATTATTCTTACTATTTATACTATTAAATATCTTTCCAGTTTTTGCTACTATAATTGAATGTATTTCTCCTTTTTCAAAATCTGCTTGAACATCAATCACAAATCCTAATATTTTTCCATCATTTATATTAATTACTTCCTTTTGTTTAAAATCAATTCCTCTTGACATATTATCACCAATACATTATATGAAAGAAGACTCCATTTAATTCATGAAGTCTTCTTTTAAATATTCTATTATTTTATTTACATTCATTGCATTGGATCCTTTAAAATAAATTATATCATCTTTTTGTATTATACTTTCTATCTTCTCTATTACTTCTTTTTCATCTTTAAAATAAAAAACTTTAGAAACATATTTTCTAGCATTATTAACTAGATACTTCATTGCATCTCCATATGCAATCAAAACATCAATATTTAAACCCCTAAAACATTCTCCTAAATCTTCATGTATTTTTTTAGAATATTCTCCAAGCTCTAAAATATCAGCAAGAACAGCTATTTTTCTTTTATAATTTAAATTGCTTAATGTTTTTAATCCTGATTCTGTTGAACTTGGACTTGCATTATATGTATCATCAATTATAGTAAAGTCTTTAATTTTTATTTTTTCCATTCTTCTTGAAAAATTCCTATATTTATCTATACCTTTTATAATATTTTTTGAAGAAATATTATAAAGTTGCCCTATTTTTATGGCTATTAGCGAATTTAATACATTATGTTCTCCTATATCATTTATTTTTAAATGTTCTAATTTATTATATATATATGTATCAAACTCTATATAATCATTATTCATTTTTATATTTTTTGCATCATTTATACTATAAAATTCTATATTTACATTGTCATTTTTATAATTTTTTAAATATTCATCATCTTTATTTAATAACAATATTTTTCTACCTACTAACCCATTTGCTATTTTTGTTTTTTCTTGATAAATTATATCTTTACTTCCAAATTTTCCAATATGAGATGTTCCTATATTAGTAATAACCGCAATCTCTGGTTTTAATATTTTTGTTAAAATGTCCATTTCTCCAACAAAATCAACACCTGCTTCAAACACTCCAACATCTTGATCTTGAAGTTTTAATGTCATAAGTGGTAATCCTATATTACCATTCATATTTTTTTCTGTAGTCATTACTTTTTTCTCTTGAGATAATACAGAAGATATTATCTCTCTTGTACTTGTTTTTCCCACGCTACCTGTTACTGCTACAATAGGAATACTTATATGAATATCTCTATTATATTCTCCTATACTATGTAAAGCAATTAAAGTATCTTCAACTTCAATAATAATTAAATTCTTATTCTTTATTAAATATTCTTTTATATTTAAAGCATCTATTTTATCCTTTGCTACAAAAAATCCACAACATCCTTTATCTATTACCATATCCAAATATTTATGTCCATCTGTTTTTTCACCTGACAATGGAATAAAAAAATCTCCATTATTTACTTCTCTACTATCTATTTTATAATTAGTTATCATTAATTCTTTATTTCCATTTATTAATTTTCCATTTGTAGCTTTTAAAATATCTGTTACTTTTAGCACTTAAATCACCTGTTTTTATTTTACCATATTATTAACTATTTGCAATAGAATTAAAATAATTATTTATTCCATTTACTACTGCTTGTGCTATTTGTTGTTCATTATCCATAATCCATTGTGCATCTTCTGGATTATCATGAAAAGCAACTTCAAGTAACACTGCTGGTGCATTTGTTCTAATTATTTCATATAAACTACTAGTATACAGTACTCCTCTGCCTTTAGATGAATCTGGATATATCTCCATTATTTCGTCATATATAGCATTTGCAAGTCTATCTCCTGGCGTATTAGGTCTATTAGCAAATATTTCTGGTCCTTGTGCATTATATCCTTGCCCACTAGCATTACTATGTAAAGCTACATGAATATCTGGTCCTATCTCGTTACTTTTTCTGACTGCTGCACTTAATTTTTCATTTGGATCATTTCTATATACAGTATATCCTTGACTTTTTAAAAGTTGTTCTACAATATCTGCTATTCTATTCATTCTATATTCTTCTGTACCAAAATCACCATATCCTACATTAAACTCCTGAGTAGATGGACTTAAAAAAATAACTTTTTCTTCCATATTGTACCTCCTACTTTTCTTTATAATAATATTAAAAAAACTGGTATTATATACCAGTTTTACTCATTTTTCATTAAATCTATTAAATTTTCCATCTCTTCTTGTGTAAGAGTAATTCCTTTACTCATTTTTTCATGATCTTCTGCCCAATCTCTAATATCATATTTTGGTGGTCTGTCATTCCAGCTAACTAAATTAATTTCTCTTCTCCAACCATTAGCATTTTCAGATAACACACCTATTTCTTTTACAATTTCATATTTTATATCTGCCATATTCTTCCTCCTATATTCAGGAGTATTCTATCATACTAATGTTAAAAATACAATAATTCTATAATTCTTTTCCTATTTTATTTCTTATTCTAAGTAAAGCATTCTTTTCAATTCTTGATACTTGTGCTTGAGATACTCCAAGTTCCTCAGCAAGCTCTACTTGTGTTTTATCTTTAAAATATCTTTTTTCAATTATATATCTTTCTTTATCATTTAATTTATCTAAAATCTGTTCTATTGATATTTTATTTATTAAGTCTTCAGAGTCTTCTTTTTCGTTTTTTAACTGATCAAGTAGAAATATTTGATCACCCCCATCATTATATACAGTATCATATATAGACATAGGAGCAACCATACTATCTATTGCAAGTATTATTTGTTCTTTTGGAGCACCTATTATTTTTTCAAGTTCATCTATTGTTGGTTCTTCATTATGTTTTGCTATGTATTTTTCTCTCTCTTGAGATATAACATAAGATAAATCTCTTAATGATCTTGTAACTCTAAACGCACTATTATCTCTTAGATATCTTTTTATTTCACCTATTATCATTGGTACAGCGTAAGTTGAAAATTGTACTTCTTGTGTAATATCAAAATTATCTATAGCTTTTATAAGACCTATTACACCAACTTGAAATATATCATTAATATTTTCTCCCCTATTATTAAACTTTTTAACTAAACTTAAAACTAATCTTAAATTCGCATTAATAAACTCATCTTTATATTGAGTCTGACCATTTTTAATTTTTCTTAACATTTCCATTTGTTCTTTTGATGAAAGTTTTGGTAACTTAGAAGTATCTAAACCTTGTATTTCTACTTTAACATTTGTTCCATTCATATGTATCTCCCCTTTGTTGTTATTATTTTTTACATATGATTTTGGTTATATTCACATTCGACTTTTATAGATATTTTTAGTGTTTTTAAAATAAAACAACAAAATCTCATTATATTTATATGAACAAATGTTACTGTTATACTTATATATTTTTAATCATATCTTTTTAGACAAAAAAATAGCAATAACTTTATTAGTCATTGCTATTTTATATTTTATATTTTATTCTACATTATATAAAGCTTTTATATCCCATACTACACCATTTGGAGTATCATTTAAAATTATTCCTTTTTCATCTAAATTACTTCTTATAGCATCTGCCTTGTCAAAATCTTTAACCTTCTTAGCTTCTGCTCTTAAGTTAATTTGATCTTGTATATACTCTATACTTATATTTAGCCTTTTTAAATATTTATTTTTCATATCGTTAATAAACTCATCTGGATCCTGAGTAAGTAGCCCAATTATTGAATACACTTCTTTTAAATTAGCTAACATTTTTGCAAAAGTATTTGCTATCTGTTGTCTATTATTTTTATTTGCTTTTTTTAACAATCCATTTGCATACTTAAATACACCAAATAATTCAGATATTGCTGCTGCAGTATTAAAATCATCATCCATTACTTCAATAAATTTAGGAATAATATTTCCAGATATATCATCCTCCATAGTTTCACCATTTTTATCTCCACTATTTTTTAAAATAAATTCATTCATATTTTTTATTGTAGTATAAAAATAATATAAATGACTTTCTGCTAAAGAATAGTCTCTATCTAATAAATCTATATCTGATGTATAATGTTTTGAAAACATTACATACTTAATAACTTCATAGTTATATTTCTTTAAAGCCTCTCTTATTGTTACAAAGTTTCCTAAAGATTTACTCATCTTCTCTCCATTGATTTTTACCAAACCACAATGTGACCAATATTTTGATAATGGTTTTCCTGTATAAGCCTCACTTTGTGCAATTTCATTTTCGTGATGTGGGAAAATTAAGTCTTTACCGCCACCATGTATATCTATTGTTTCTCCCAAATTATTTAATATCATTGCTGAACATTCTATATGCCAACCTGGTCTACCTTTACCCCATGGAGACTCCCAATATACTTCACCTGGTTTTGCTGCTTTCCATAACGCAAAATCTAAAGGATCTCTTTTTCCTTCTTCTACATCTTTTCTTACACCATTTAATAGTTCGTCTACATTACAATTAGATAATTTTCCATACTCTTTAAACTTTCTAACTGAATAATATACATCTCCTTTTTCTGTTGGATATGCATATCCTTTATCTATTAATCCTTGTACAAAATTTATAATATTATCTATATTTTCAGATGCTTTAGGAGTTATATCTGCATCTCTTACGTGTAAATTATGCATATCTAACTCTGTTTCTTCAATTTGTTCTCTTGAAAGGTCTAAAGCCTTTTTTCCTTGTTCATTTGCTCTTTTTATTATTTTATCATCTACATCTGTATAATTTCTAACATAAGTTACATTATACCCTCTATATTTTAAATAATCAGCTACCATTGCATATACGATTGCTTGTCTTGCATGACCTATATGACTTAAATCATATACAGTAACACCACATGCATATATATTTACATCTTTTCCATTTAATGGTACAAATTCTTCCTTTTTTCTTGACATTGAATTATATATTTTCATTTTTACTCCTCCTTAATTTATACAATATATGATTCTTTTATAATTATATAACAAAAAACTATGTAGTATGCCTACATAGTTTTATATATCTTAATATGAAAAATATATATTGCTATTGTAGGCATGAAACTAATCACTCATACCTACCTAGTAGATAGGAGTGTTACTTCATACAACAGCAACCTTCAAATATATATTTTCTCATAACTATCTCTCCTTTACTATAAGCCTATTATATATTAAATATTTTATTTTGTCAACATAATTATATTTGTTTTATGTTTTTATTTTTTACATCTTTCCCTATTTCTTTTTGTTTTTCATTATTTTTTCTTTCACTCTCATTTAAAACTACCTCTTCTTGAGAATAAGTTTTATCCGAAAGTTCATTTAAAAAATTATCTTTGTTTTTATTAATCTCATTTTCAAAATTTAGATTTTTGAATTTCTCAATTGTCAAATTTTCTTTAAAAAATTCAATTTGCTCCTTTACATCTTCCGTAATTTCACCTTTTTCTTGAAGTCTTTTAATAAATATACTAGTTAATTGTTCTTCTATCTCATTATTTGCTTTTTGTGAAATTTCTTCATTATCTTGAGATCCTAAATCATGTAACAAATCATTAAAATTTTCTATTATATTGGAATTATATTTTTTATTCACTTCTTCTTTTAAACTTTCAAATTTATCTATTCTATCTTCTCTTAACATATCAGTTAAAAAATCTGAGCTTCCAAGAGCAGTAACAAGTAAATCTCTTGGTCTATTTGTCCAATAATATGCAGACATTTTTGATGGTACTGAAAAATCTTTAAAATCTTTGGTATTATTTTCACCTGTTACTATACCTGCTAAAGATTCTGTACACATCTCTGTATATGTATTATTTTTACTTTCTATACTATTTAAATTATTATCTAATTTTACAGTTGCATATCCTGATACAATAGTATAATCTTCCATATTAAAATCTTCTTTTTCTAAATTAGTTTTTAAATTTTTTCTAAAATTAAAAACATCTAAATTTTTTCCATCTTTTCTTAAGCCCTGTGTAATTGCATGTATCATTTCATGAGTTTTTAATTTTAATAAATCTTTATCTGTTTTTATTTTTTCATCTGTATTTGAGATTGTTATTCTTTGTTCTTTTGAAAGGAACTGACCAGCATAATATTTTGAAAAGCAATCTTTTAAATATGAGATCTTTTTATCTAATTCTTCTTGAGAATATATTTTTTGTTTTTCAGCAATTAATTGTTCTAGTCTTTTAGGATTATTATTATTATTCATTAATTCTATTATTTGTCTAAAACTTTTTTCTTCTTGAGAATATTTATAATATGTAATATCTGTCATTCCATTTTTTATTTGATAATTTAAATAATTCATATCTAAATTAAGTTTGTTTTTATTATTACATTCCTTTAACATTTTATACAATTTATTTTGTTCATTTAAAATTTGTAATTTATTATATTTTATTTCTTCCATATACCATCCTCCACATTAAATATGCTATCCTCTTTTTTAGGATAGCATATTTAATATTTTAAATCAACAAATTAAGCTGTAAAATCATTTCTTAAATTATTGATTACTTTTTTCTCAAGCCTTGAAATATAAGATTGAGATATTCCTAGTCTGTCTGCCACTTCTTTTTGAGTAAGTTCATCTTTACCATCAAATCCATATCTAAGTTGCATTATTGTTTTTTCTCTTTTATTTAAACCTTGTATAGCATTTTTTAATATCTTTTTATTTTCCTCATCTTCTATACTTTTATATATACTATCATTATCTGTTCCAAGTATATCTCCTAAAGATAAATCATTTCCTTCACTATCTATATTTATGGGTTCATCTATTGATACTTCTGTTTTAATTTTATTATTTTTTCTCAAATACATCAATATTTCATTTTCTATGCAACGTGACGCATACGTTGCAAGCTTAATATTTTTAGATAAATCATAACTATTTATAGCTTTCATAAGTCCAATGGTTCCTATTGATATTAAATCTTCTATGTTAATTCCTGAACTTTCAAATTTTTTTGCAATATAAACAACAAGTCTTAAATTTTTTTCAACAAGTACATTCTTAGCTTCCTTATCTTTGTTCATAAGTCTTTTCAATAATTTTAATTCTTCCTCTTCACTAAGTGGAGCTGGTAATTTATCATTTCCTGCAATATAATATAAAAACGAATCACCAAGTCCTAACCATCTTAAAAGTTTCAAATAAACTAATTTAATTTCTTCTTTAATCATAATATTACCCCCTTTAAATTTTCTAGATATGTATCATATCCAAGTATTGCACTATATTTTTCTGGAGTATTACTATTGTCTAATGAAAAAGATAAAATTATTTTATCTATTATTGCTATTTCTCTTTCTTCTTTATATACTGTTATATTTTTTATTATATATCCAACTTTTATTTGAGATCCATTTACTGTAGAAACATTTATATATGTCTTTTTATAATTAATATTATTTGTTAAGATTTCTTTTTCTAATTCTTTTTTTAAAAATATTACATCTAAAGAAGTAATTGGATCCTTTACACTGTTTCCTGTATCAACAAAAGCATTTATTTTTCTATCATTTATCTTTAAAGTATAAAATAAATCTCTATCTTTAATATTAATTTTCCACATTTTCCACAAATCTCTACATAAAAAGTGAAAAAATATACCAGAAAAAACATATATAAATAATTTATTTATTATATTTTCTAAATTTATTTTTAATAAAATAGAAAAAGAAATAATAAGTCCGATATATATAAAATATAATAAATAATAATAACAAAATTTTTTTATTAATTCATATATATTTTTAGGATTAAATAAAAAGAAAAGTATTCCTATAGACACAAAAAAATGTAAAATATAACTAACAGTATTTGAATACATAGCAAATATACATGATAAAATAGTATCTATAAAAATAATAACAACTTTTCTTTTTGTTGATACTTTACTTTTGGTAAATATTATTAATTCTGAAATTATTACTATATTAACTACTAAATTTTCTAAAAAAATATAGTCTAGGTAGATCTTCATTAAATCACCTAGACTAATTATATTTATTTTATATCAAAATATATGTCATTTATTATTATTTTTACATTTTTTCATTCAACTTTTTTATTTAATAAAACAAAAAAAGACCAAGATATTTACAATATCTTAGTCTTTTTTCTTTTATTCTATAGATTTCTAATACGGGGAATATTATTAATCTTTATTTCTTCTTAAAAATGGAGGTATATCTAAATCTACCATTTTATATTCATTATTTGATGTTATATTTGTTCTTGTTGAGCTAATTGAACTACTAGAATTCATATCTGATTGAGAATTTAACCCAGACATACTATTCATATCTGAAAAAGCACTAGTTGATGTTGGTTGTGTATTTTGAGTTACAGTAGCATTTTTTAGAGCTTCTCCAACAATACTATCTAGTTTTAAATCTTGAAATGCTGTTTTTGTAAATCCTGTAGCTATTACTGTTATTACAATTTCATTTTCAAGTTTTTCATCTATAACAGCACCAAATATAATATTTGCATCTGGATCTACAGACTTTTGAACTAAGTCTGCTGCTTCACTTATTTCAAGTAAGCAAAGATCTTTTCCACCTGTTACATTAAGAAGTACTCCACCTGCACCTTCTATAGAAGTTTCAAGTAATGGACTATGTATAGCTTGTCTTGCAGCTTCTTGAGCTCTATGTTCACCAGAAGCTCTACCAATACCAATATGTGCTACTCCTGCGTCAAGCATAATAGTCTTTACATCAGCAAAATCTAGGTTTACAAGACCTGGTATTGTTATTAAGTCTGATATACCTTGTACACCTTGTCTTAATACGTCATCTGACATTTTAAATGCATCCATAATAGATGTTTGTTTTTCTACAACTTGTAACAATTTTTCATTTGGTATTATTATTAAAGTATCAACATTTTGTCTTAATTCTTCTATACCAGATTCTGCTTGCATCATTCTTCTTTTTCCTTCAAAAGGAAATGGTTTAGTAACAACACCAACTGTTAAAATTCCCATTTCTTTTGATACTTCTGCAACTATAGGAGCAGCACCAGTTCCTGTTCCGCCACCCATACCAGCAGTTACAAATACCATATCAGCACCTTTTAATGCTTCAGCTATTTCTGTTTTAGATTCTTCAGCACTACATTTTCCAACTTCTGGATTTGCTCCTGCGCCAAGTCCTCTTGTTAATTTTTCACCTATTTGAATTTTTTTATTTGCTTTTGATACATTTAATTGCTGTCTATCAGTATTAACAGAAATGAATTCAACACTTTTTAAGCCGTTTTCAACCATTCTGTTAACACCATTATTTCCAGCACCTCCTACACCAACAACCTTAATTGTAGCCATCCCAGCTTGATTTTCGTTTTCCATTTATTATTCCCCCTTAAAATCTATATTAAAACTTCTTTTGTTTTTTCTTTTTGCTAAAGAAAAACTTTTCTTTGAAGTTTTCTATACCTTCAAAAATCTTATCTTTAAAACTAGGTTCTGTTACTATTTGAACATCACTATTTACATGCTTACTTAATCCTAAGCCTGCTATATATCTAACCATACCATACACAGTAGTATGCTGTGGCTTTATTACATTTATTAATTTAGGACTACATACTCTTACATTATTTATTTTTAATGTTTTAGCTGCCAATTCTTCAGCACCAACTATATTACTTATTCCTTGACCTGTTAAAACTACTGTATTTATTGCTGTAGTCATTCCTTTTTCTTGAAGCATTCTTCGTATTATTTGATATATTTCCTTTATTCTTGCTTCAATAACTTGTACAATTTCACTACATTTAACTATATCATTTGTATTATTAGAACTAGATTTTGACGTTAGCTTTATTTCATGATTATTAGTAATCATAGAAACAAGAGCTAAATTATATTGTCTTTTTAATTTCTCAGCTTCATCAGTACTAATATCGAAAGTTAAAGAAATATCATTTGTGATATGATCTCCTCCTACTGGAAGAGTGGTATAAAACTCTAATTTGTCTTTTTTATATACTGATATATCTGTGTGACCACCGCCTATATCTAACATTAAAACACCATTTTGCTTTTCCTCTGGCATCAATATTATATTAGATGTAGCTAATGTTTCAAGTATTAGTCCGTCTATTTTTAATCCTGCACATTTTAATGCTTTTTGAACTCCAACTATGTAATCGCCCCTTGCAATTACAACTTCAACTTCCATTTGAAAAGTCTTACAAAAAGCTCCTATAGGCTCTTCTTTATATATTCTTCCATTTACTACATATGCTGAAGGTAATATATCTATTATCTGCTCATCTCTTTCTAAACGAGTAGAAATTTGGATTTTAGTATATAAATTATATATATCATTTACTGTCATACCATCATCTGGTCTTTCGACCTCAGATTCCATAACAACCTTCTCTATTCTAACGTTCATGCCTTTTATATTAACATAGGCAGAATTTACTGAAAGCTCAGAAATTTGTTCAGCTGAATTTACTGCGTCTCTTATTGATTGGCCTACTCTTTCATAATCTAGTATCTGTCCTCGTTTTATTCCTGAGTTGTTTGAAAGGCCATAACCAATGACTTCAATCTCGCTAAATTTATTGACTTGTCCAATTACACAACTTACCTTGGATACACCAATATCTAGCCCAACGATGATATCACCTATAGCCACATCTCACACCTCCAAATTTGAGCTATCTATATGATACTATCTTTTGCTAAAAAAATCAAGCATTTTAAGGAAATTTTGTAATATTTGTGCAACCTTATTGTAACTATTTTAAAATATTGCAAATTTCCTTTAGATACGCTATTTTATATGATTTTTTGTGAAGTATTTTATTAAAATTACATATATAAAAAATATAATTAAAGATGGATTATAATACATAAAAAAAATTATAATAGATATAATAAAAAAAAGAATTAAAAATATACTTTCTATACTTTTTAAATAATTAATTTTATTAAAAAATATTAATATACATTTAAAAATATTATACCCATCTAATGGATAGACAGGCATTAAATTTAAAAAAGCTAAAAATATATTAACTTCAAAAACAAAATCTATATTTATAAAAAGTAATGCTAGTATAATATTTGCTAGCGGTCCTGCTATATATATTATTATTTTTTTTATTATTTCCAATTCATCATTATTATTAAATACTACACATACTCCTGCAATAGATAATTTCAATTTTCTTATTTTTTTACCAAAAATACTCGCAAAAATTATATGAGATAATTCATGGAATATTATGAATAAATAACATACAAAATACGATGTCAAAAACAATTTGATTTTATCAGAAAAGAAAAAAGAAATCAATACAATAACAAATAAATTTTCAATTTCTAATAAAAAACTATTTAAACGTAATACCATTTATACCTGCTATCTAAATTTCAAAAACAATTCTGGATCAACACTTCTTCCATTTATTTTTATTTCAAAATGAAGATGCGATCCAGTAGACATTCCTGTAGATCCCATAAGTCCTATTATATCTCCTTGTTTTATAACATCACCTTCATTTACATTTATCTGATTTAAATGTGCATATTTAAAAATAACCCCATTATTTTCTATTTCAATATTATTTCCATAATATTTATCCATTTGTTGTGCAGACACAACAGTACCATCAGTAGCACTTTTAATTTCAGTATTTAATACATTTGCCACATCTATTCCTGTATGATATCCTACATTTTCAAACACTTCATCCCTTGCGCCATAAATAGATGTAACTGTGCCATTTACTGGTAATATCATGTTTATATTTTTAGATAATATTTCTTCTTTATCCATATCCATAAGACTTATTTGACTACTTGTTACAACAGTATCTTGAATAGGTGCTATATCTTCACTTTTTACTTCTATATTACCTTCATTAAATACTGCAACAGTATTTTCAATATCATTATCTCCAAACAAATTATTTAAAGAAAAACTCATAATTTCAGGTTTTATTTTATTTACATATTTATCTACAATATTATTATACATATCTTCTGGAATTATATTTTTTATTTTAGCATACACACTTTTAGATAATTCTTCTAAATTATCCATAACTTGCTCTTTAGTATAATCTTTTTTATATTCACTTTTTATCCAATTAAAAAAACTAGAATTTTTAAATTCATTTTCTGGTAAATATTTATATGAAAATATTCCTACTCCTAAAACCAATGACAAAACTAACTTTATCATAAATTTGTATTTAAATTTAGTTATTTTACTTATATGCTCCTTACCGACATCTTCATTTTTATATACTGGATAATTTTTAAAATCCTGAATATCTATATTACCACTAAAATCTCTTTTTAAATAATGATTTTTAAGCTCATCTTTAAATAATGAATTTATATCATCTTTTGTATATTTGTTTTGATCTATATCTTCCATATTCATAACCTCATTAAATTATATTTATTTTTTATTTTATTATTACTATAATTTATTAAAAATTTTTTCTGGTATTATTTTACATAATATCTTAGTTTTGATATAATATATTTATCACTAAAAAATAATTTATAAGGAGGATTTAATATGAGACCTATTATTGGAATTTTACGGAAGACCAGATATTTCTAGAGATGATAATGTAGAACTTATTATAACCCAAGATGAAATACGAAATTCTATTATCAAAAGTGGCGGTACGCCAATTGTCATTTTACCAACTCAAGATATGATATATTACAATAACAATGAAAAAGAATTAAGCGAATTTGACAAAGAAATTTTAAATGAGCAAATTAATTTATGTGACGGTATTGTTATGTCAGGAGGATATAAAATATATTTCTATGATAAATATGTATGCCACGTAGCAAACGAAAAACATATCCCGTTATTTGGTATATGCATGGGAATGCAAACAATGTGTTGCTATAACAATGAAAATAAAAATATTAAAGTTGAAGGACATAAAGAAAAAAATGGAAATTGTACACATAATGTTAAAGTTATGCCTAATAGTAAGCTATTTAATATACTTGCTAAAGAAGAAATTTTAACAAACAGCTTTCATTCTTATGCTGTACCTAATTCAGGTAGCTATACTGTTTCAGCAGTTGTAGGAGATGTAATAGAAGCAGTAGAGAAAAAAGAAGACCTATTCAATATAGGAATACAATGGCATCCAGAAAAATATGATAATGAAAATAGCCAAAATTTATTTAAAGCGTTTATTAGAGCTTGTAGTATATTTCATACAAAAAAATTAAAGTAGACATTTTGTCTACTTTTTTATTTTACTATTTCTCCTTTTAAATACCATAAATGTTGACTTTCTATTTTAACATTTACTACTTTTCCTATAAAACTATCATCTGCTTCAAAAATAACCACTTTATTTTGAGAAGTTCTTCCAGTATATAATTCATCATTTGTTTTACTTTTTCCTTCTACCAATAATTTATACTCTTTACCAACCATTTTTTCATTTAATTTTGGTAAAATTTCTTCGTATAATTTTTTTAGTCTTTCAAGTCTATCTACCTTTTCTTCATATGTTACTTTATCTTCCATTTTAGCTGCAACTGTTCCATTTCTTTTTGAGTATATAAACATATATATTTGATCAAATTCTACTTTTTTAACTACGTCTAAAGTATCTTGAAACTCTTCTTCTGTTTCATTTGGAAATCCTACAATAATATCTGTAGACAATGATACATCTGGAATTTGTTTTAATTTTAAAGCAAGTTCTAAAAATTGTTCTTTGGTATATTTTCTATTCATTTTCTTTAAAATATTACTGTTTCCAGATTGTAAAGGTAAATGAATTTGTCTAGCTATTTTTTTAGAATTTCTTATAACTTCTATTAAATCGTCTTTAAAGTCTTTTGGATGAGGAGACATAAATCTAATTATCTCTATTCCATCTATTTTCTCAATTTCCTTAAGTAACATTGGAAAAGTATATTTTTCTTCAAAATCATTTCCATATGAATTAACGTTTTGTCCTAAAAGCATTATTTCTTTATATCCATCTTTTGCTAATTTTTTTATATCTGAAATTATATCCTCAGGTCTTCTACTTCTTTCCCTTCCTCTTACATACGGAACAATACAATATGTACAAAAATTATTGCAACCATATATTATACTAACACTTGCTTTATACTTATCTTCATATTTAATTGGAACATCTTCTTCTAAAGTATTACTAACATCAATATACTCTATCTTATCTTTTCCATTTATTATTGTATTATATAATTTTTCTGGAAAAATACTCATGCAGCTTGTACCAAGTACAATATCTACAAATCTGTATGATTTTTTAATCTTTTCTAATATATGTTTTTGTTGTGTCATACATCCAACAATTGCAATATATACTTCTTCATTTTTTAATTTTCTTTGCTTTAACATACCAAGTCTTCCAAAAAGTGTATTTTCTGCATTTTCTCTAACACAACATGTATTAAATAAATATACATTTGAATTATTTTCTTCACCTTTTTCAAATCCCATTGATTCCAATATTCCTGCATATTTTAAAGAGTCATTTTCATTCATCTGACATCCCATAGTATCAATATAATATTTTAATTTATGTTCTTCATTATATTTTTTTAATTTATCTTTATAACTATTTACAAATTTCATTATTTTTCTCCTTTAAACATAAGTATTATACATTATTTATTCTTAAATTTCAATACACTTGATTTTTATATGCATTCTTATTATTAAAATTACATAAATTTTATAATTTTATTTTTAACATTTTACTTTTAACAAAATTATGCTAAAATAATGTTGGTGAGGAAAATGAGAAAAAAAATAATAATACTAGTAACAATATTAATATTTATTTTATTAGGTATATTAATTAGTGTATATCTAATAGACCAAAACAGAATGAATAATAATGAGCCCGTATTATTTAGTACATGGGGAAAAAATTATTCACCTATTGAAGAGCAAGTAATTGAAAAAGAAGAACCTATAGAAGAAATAAAGCCAGAATATGTAGATACTAATACTGTTGATCTAGGAATATATATAGACAATGGATATAATTTACAACTCGTTACACAAGATTATTACTGTGATTGGTCACCAGAAAATGTTATGGGATTATTTTACGCTGTTCCAACTAAAGAAGAAACTTTACCAAACACTAACTTTGATACAATGTGGAAAGACTATATAAATAAATATCCAAATGCTAACAATTGTAGAATTGGCTATTCTCTTGAATTTACACTTGATGATGGAAGTCAGATGTATTATACAATATTAAATCCTGATGATGCATACTATACTTTTCCACAAGTAATGAGCTTTTTATATGATGATGTAAATTTAGTACCTGGTAAACCTTATTATCATATAACACAAGATGTTATGTATGATTATACTATATGCTCTTCATTAAAACTCGTTGGAGATGTTGATACATATAAAATAACATCAGACATAAAACTTACAGCTTTCTGTTTTGATAGCGAAGATGATTTTGATGATAATGGACACTATAGAGGAAATTCTTATTATACAATAACTATAAAAAGGTAGGTCAATCCTACCTTTTTAATACATAAATAATTTTTTTATATCTTCACATATTTTTTCTTGATCCATAATTTCATCCTTTCAATAATATTTTACATATAAAAAAAGTGAAATTAAACAAACCATAGGTTGAAAAAAGACAATAACTAATGTTATTGCCTCTATTTTTATTATACTCTTTCCATATATGATCCTGTTCTTGTATCAATTCTTATTTTATCTCCTATTTCTACAAATATAGGAACATTAAAAGTAGCTCCTGTTTCAACAGTTGCAGGTTTTGTTGTACCTGTAGCTGTAGCACCTTTGATTCCAGGTTCAGTATATGTTACTTCTAACTCAACAAATGTAGGAGGTTCAACTCCGAATATATTTCCTTTGTATGATAATACTTTAACTAACATATTATCTTTAAGATAAGGTAATGTATCTGATATTTGTTCTTTAGTTAGTTCAACTTGCTCATAAGTTTCTGTATTCATAAATACATACATATCTCCATCTGCATAAAGATATTGCATTTCTTCAACAGTAACTTGTGCTTCTTCAAGCTTTTCATTTGGGTTGAATGTTCTTTCAAGATTTTTTCCAGTTATAACATTTTTTAAAGTAGTTCTAACAAAAGCTGATCCTTTACCAGGTTTTACATGCATAAAATCTACAACTCTATATACAGAACCATCTAATTCAAATGTTGAACCCTTTCTAATTTCTCCTGCTAACATAAATTACCTCCTAACTTCATTATTTTTGAACTTTTTCTACTAATGTTTTGAATCCATTCATATCATTAACTGCCATTTCAGCTAACATTTTTCTATTTATAGTTACATTAGCTGCTTTTAAATTATTCATTAATTTAGAATATGTTGTTCCACACATTCTAGCAGCAGCATTAATTCTTGCAATCCATAAAGATCTGAAATCTCTTTTCTTTTGCTTTCTTCCTACATAAGCATAGTTGCCAGATTTCATAACAGCTTGATTAGCCATTCTAAATCTTATTGATTTTGCTCCAAAATAACCTTTTGCTCTTTTTAGAACTTTTTTATGTCTTGCTCTTGTTGTAACAGCTCCTTTTACTCTTGCCATTTATATTCTCTCCTTTCAAATTATATGCTTATTATTGATATGGTAACAGCTTCTTAATAGCTTTCATGTTTGCACTATCTGCATAAGATGATTTCTTTAAAGCCATTTTTCTCTTAGAAGATTTACCTGTTAGTTTATGTGCACGATTTGCAACATTTTTCTTAATTTTACCAGTTCCTGTTACTGATAATCTCTTTTTTGATGAACTGTGTGTTTTCATTTTTGGCATAATACTCTCTCCTCTCTCAAACACTAATTATTTTTGCTTTGGTATTAAAAACATAATTAGATTTTTACCTTCCATTTTTGCTTCTTTTTCAATTTGAGCATTATCTATCATATCTTTAAAATCTGACATGATATTTTTTCCTTGGTCAACAAAGTTTAACTCTCTACCTCTAAATCTCATTGTTACTTTTACTTTATTTCCAGCATCAATGAATTTATTAGCATTTTTAGCTTTAACTTCTAGGTCATGTTTATCTATATTTGGTGATATTCTGACTTCTTTAATTTCAATAACCTTCTGTTTCTTTTTAGATTCTTTAGCTTTTTTAGCCATTTCAAATTTATACTTACTATAATCTAAAATTTTACATACTGGGTTACTTGGATTAGGTGATACAAGAACTAAATCTAATCCCTCATCCTTAGCTAATTCTATAGCTTTTTCTGTTGGCATAACACCAATTTTTTGACCATCTGAGTCAACAACTTGAACCTTGGAAAATTCAATATTTTCATTAATTATAAAATCTTGTTTTATATTAAACACCTCCACAAAAAATATATAAAAAAGATTGCTTGTAGGCAATCTTCTCCAATCAAAATATAAAAATTTAAATAAAAATATATTTTAATTAATACCTTAACAAGACAAAACTCGTAAGGTGAGAAGATTTCCTCTACTTTACGAGTTATATTATACATAATTTTTTATAATTTGTCAAGCATTAATTAATATTTTCTATTAACATTTGCTCTATATATTCTTTTGGTGTATAAAAATAATCATAAGGATATCTTAATCTATAATAATTTAAAACATCAATATTTATTAAATTTTTATTATTTAGAACTAAATCATAAAGATTTTCTAAACAATTATTTTTAATATTATTAAATTCTAAATAATTAATTTTTTTCAAAAGCTTATCAAAATCGATAAGAAAATTCTTTTCATTAAAATTTGAATTAATTGATCTCATTATATTTATATTAAACTTTATATATTCTTTTTTATCATAATGAATATCAACCAAAAATTTATTATTTTCCCTATAAATAAATTTAGTTTTTATACTTGGTACATAACTTGTATTAGAATATAAATTACAACATTCTTTTATTTTATTATTAATAATATTAGATAAGTTTAATCCTAATAAATTGGGTATTCCACATAAGTATACTTGTGTATTTGAATTTAATAAATATATAATTTTTAAAACAGCATTTAAACTCTGTAAATCTCTATAAAAACCGCCTTATATAATTTTCACCGCTTCTTGTAATATTATCTAAAAAAGAGCCTGTTACTCCACTATATATTATTATATTTACTAATCCTTCTTCATCTAATTTTATTAAATCTGTTATACCTAAATCTTCAGAAAAGCAATAATTTTTTAAAATAGTAAAATTTCTCATGGAAAATTTTGAATTTCCTAAGTCTATTTTTATTAATTTATCAACAAATGATGTTTTTTTATTATTTACTATATAATCTAGTGTATGCTCATCATTATTATCTTGTGGCCTAGCAAAATTATAAAAATTACATTCTATTCTATTTTCTTTTAATATTTTTTCTAAAAAAACATTTCTTTTTAATAATGGTATAATTTTATGTGTTAAAGAAAAACCAAAAGCAATAGAATTTCCTAATATTATAAAATTTACTTTTTTAATATTTTTAAACTTTAATATTTTAACAAATTCTAAATCACACTCTTTTAATTCTTTAAACAATTTTCTTCCTTTACTAATATTTCTTTTCATAATACTTTCTCCTTTATATTAATTTATCAACCGTTTTAATTAAAATAGTTTTTTATTTATTATAATGCATTAATTATACCATATTATGTTATCTTTATCAATAAAAAATAGATTACTATTTAATAAACAACTGTCATTTATCTTAATAGTAATCTATTATATTTTTAAATTATACATATCCAAAATTTTCTATACTACTTAATTTTTCTTGTAAGTTGATATAATATTATACTTATAGCTACCGCGCCAAATATTACAATAAAAGTGTTAGAATATAAATCTGTTAACGATGTTTCCCCAATAAATGTTGCAAAAAAAATAACAAAATAATTTATAAAAACAATTAATCCAGATATTACATATACTTTTATTAAATGTTTAATCTTTTCTTTTTTTCTTTCTTGTTCTTTTATCAACATTATTAATTTATATATAAATGTAACTATTAGTATTACAATTAAAGCCCCTCCAATAACCCTCATAATTAATGCTAAAAAAGAGGCTATTTCTATACTTAATGCATGTTTTTCTCTAAACTCCCAAGCTATAGCTTCAGCTTCAAGAGTCATATTTGCATATACACTTGAACTAATAACTAACATTAAACTTAAAAGTATAAAATCTAATCTTTTAATTATTCTTCTCATATATTTTCTCCTAAATTAAAATAAAACTAACTATATAAGAACAAAGATTATTTATAATTGATAAATGCAAAAAGTTTATATTTTTAGTTTTTAACACTTTTTTAAAAAATAGAAATTCAATTATTGTTATAAAAATTTCTATAAGAAAAATTATTGGATAATGAAAATTATTATCTTGTACTAATAAATTTATATATTCTGCAAAAGGATTAGTTAATATGTTTATAATTACTATATATAATAAATCAATTTTTCTATTTATTCCTAAAATTATAGAAGTAATTAATTCAATTAATATTGTGAATAATAATGAAAATAACAATTCCTCCATTTTATTCTCCTTTGCAATTTACTATACATCTAAATTTGTTACATACTTAGCATTTTCTTCAATAAATTCTCTTCTAGGTTCAACATTTTCGCCCATCAATACTGAAAATATTTGATCAGCTTTTATAGCATCTTCAAGTTCTACTCTTACTAAAATCCTTGTTTCAGGATTCATTGTTGTCTCCCATAATTGCTCAGAGTCCATCTCTCCTAAACCTTTATAACGTTGCATACTTAAAGAGTCTCTTTTTATTCCTTTTTCTTCAAGTTCTTTTAATTTCTTATCTAAATCAGCCTCATTATAACAATAAATATCTTCCATTCCTTTTTTAGATAATTTAAATAAAGGTGGTTGAGCTATATATATATTTCCATTTTCAACTAATGGTCTCATATGTCTAAAGAAAAATGTTAATAAAAGTGTT
>ERZ1643249.1889-NODE-1889-length-20281-cov-18.434243_pt1 | contig 20281 bp, 18 predicted proteins | sample MGYA00579263_ERZ1643249 | MGnify/ENA primary metagenome ERZ1643249 (study PRJEB29033, sample SAMEA4952264) | chicken gut metagenome | biome: Broiler Chicken; feature: Gastrointestinal Tract; material: Caecum | place: Ireland | collected 2018 | study: Broiler... | reverse complement strand
TCCGGGGCTATTTGATTAATTATTTAACTCGTCCCATTTTAACGGGACACTAATGAGCATCGCTTTTTAATTTATTGCGATTGCAAAATTATGGGAAGTAAGCTGGGAGGACAATCACCAAATATGGGTATTCTTCCTGTCCGGAATACCTAAGAATAAACAACGCATCACACACAACCAGCTAAAGACCGGTTTCCTTCCTCACTCCGAAAAATCCAAAAAAGAAAATAGCCGAGTTATGCCGGACGAAAGACATTGATTTATTCCCGGGAAGTACTTCTTTCTTCAGCAAAGAAAAAATAAACCCAGGTAGAATCAATACGCTATAATTTCATTTCTACAAGTTCATATTTCCGGTTACCCAGCCCGATAATCTCCGACGTATTCAAGGGTATGAATGCCGTGACACGACTCCATTCGTTCTATCAAGTACACTTTACCGGGATCTCCGGACACATACACCCAATCGACACATGCCTGATCCAGGCCCCCGGAGCAAGTGAAGCCCAAATACCGATATCTCCCGTCTGAGGAGCAGCCGGATGTGCATCACAACCACAATCCACCGACAGGTTATTCGCAATGCTGATATACAAAATACGATCTCCGCAATAGTCGGCAATAGCTTTCGCAGCCTCGGCCATCGATTCCAGGAAATCATCCTGTACCGGAAGATTTCCTCACATCTCTGCCGGATCTTTTGTTTTTACCGACTGTTTCGATTAAAAATTAATATTCATTCCGGCCATCACCGTAGCCTTAGGCATAGGAAATCCGTCGTTGATCTCATACCGTTGTGCCAGTAAGTTCTCTCCCCGGGCCCAGATATGAATCCACGACGCAGCCCGAAACTGTCCCTGCAAATTCCACATCACAAAATCTTCTTTCATATCTCTTCCCGTATTTCCTATTTTTACACCGGTATATAATCCGGCCACATACTGCACACCGGTCCCGGCAGACCAGCGGCCTTTGGAAAAAGTGGCTCCGGCATAAGCCTTGTGCCGGGGAGAAGCCAGTACAGGCTGTTCCATATGCAGATAACTGTAATTGGCATCTACCGACCAGACAGGAGAAAAACGATAAGCAAACTGCACTTCAGCTCCGGTATTTTCGATCTTTCCGGTATTGATATTCATCTGCCTGCCATCGACCGGCATTCTCATAATCAGATTTTCCCCATCGATATAAAAAACATTTACCCCATAAAAAAGCCGCCCATTCATCGAACGCTGCGACCAGGCCAACTCATAATTCCACAGTCGCTCCGGTCTCAAATCGGGATTGGCCGGCCGAAACATATAAAGCTCCCGGATCGTCGGATAGCGGAAACCTTTCCCGGCCATCAGTTTTATCTCTGCATTCGCAGGCAAGTGGAACGACAATCCAGCCTGAGGAACCCATTCGGTCCCCACATGCGAATGATGATCGATACGTACTCCCAGATCCAATGTCAACCAACGGTAAAGATGTTGGCGAAAATCTACATATCCGGCCATTTCGTCCTGCTTCTTATCGACTTGCGGTTGGCGTTCACCACCATTCACAGGTTGATTCCAGGACTCCCCGCCGAAATGAAAGAAATCGACTCCTGCTGTGAGACGGTTTCCTTTAAAGAGTTGTACACTCTGATACCACGACAGTCCCAGCATATCGTCCCGTGAATTAAAACGATAGTCCAGTGGTTCCCCTCCAACGGCATATCCATCGTTAATCCAATGCTTTCCCCAATTATAGAAGAAACTCAAAGCACCCGAAGTTTTTTCATAATTGTTTTCAAGTGCAAAAGAAGTCATACCTCTGGTGATCCGTTGATCATTATCTATCAATGGATCGGTAACCTTACCGGGGTTCGAAGCGTTGAAGTGGGTCAGGTTTACATCAGCCCGTACGTTCCATGCCTGCGAAATCTCATATCCTAATTTCGCATAACCTCCTGCCTGTTCGAATTCCATACCCGGCCGATGTCCGTCGCTCCGGTTATACGAAGCGCTCACCACACTCGTAAAACGTCCGGTTTTCAGTCGGTTCGTTACTTCTGTCTGCAAGGTATTGTAAGAGCCATACCCCAGATTAAAATGGGTTTTCATGCCATCTTCCTGCATTTTACGGGTAACGATATTGATCACACCTCCCATTGCATTCGAACCGTACAATACCGATGCCGGCCCACGCAGGACCTCGACCCGTTCAGCTAAAAACGACTGATAAGCATCGGAAATCGGATGGGCGAAAAGCCCCATATATTGAGGATGTCCGTCGATCAACACCAACAGCCCGGTCGTCGGCACCCCCTCCTGCGGAGCACCACCGACTCCACGCAAAGACATCTGCCCGGCAGCACCTCCCGACACCCCGTATCCCATCATCCCCCGAGAGGTAATAAAAAGCCCCGGCACCTGTTCGGTCAACAAGGGAAGCAAAGAAGATTCATTACTCTGCTCGATCTGCTGGCGCCCCACCACCGAAACCGTCATCGGCAAATGGCGAATGTCGGTCTCATTACGCGTACCTGTCACTACCACCTCATCGATCGTATACGACCTGCCCTGTGGCAGACTGTCTCTTATCTCCTGGGCCCGGATAAATCCGCCCGGTAGCAGTAAAACTACTGCAAATAAAATATCAACTACTTTCATTTTCAGATATTGGATCATTTTGAATATATTCCGTCACCACGAATTACTTCTTATTCGGTTACAAAAATAGAAAATAGGTTTCATCCGGTTTGTATCTATTTTACCTGATTTATTACCAATATTACATACCTCTTATTACTTACAACAGCTTATAATAATTCCTGAAATCCTTATCACCTTTGAAGAGAGATCACCACTCCAAAGATTTTCTTTGTTTCATTCGATAATAACACCAACCGAAAATATCTGCCAAAAACCATCCGATAGGAATAGACCACCAGATTCCCCATACACCTATACCCGGAATAGCAGCTAAGGTATAAGCCAGGGCCACCCGGACACCCAGGGATATAACGGTCAACACGACAGACATTCCGGGTTTCCTAACAGCACGATAGAAACCATATAATAAAAACAACCAACCAATGCCACAATAAAAAGCTCCTTCAATCCGTAAATATTCGACACCGATAGAAATAATTTCCGTTTCATGTGCCGGAATAAAGATAAGCATCAGTGGCCTGGCCAAAACAAAAACGAGTACAGAAATAATAAGGCAAAAAATAAGGGTAACCCTAACGGCGACCCGGATTCCTTTGCGGATACGTTCGTGTTTTCCAGCTCCGAAATTCTGAGCGATAAAAGTAGAGAAGGCATTTCCGAAATCCTGAACAGGCATATAAGCAAACGAATCGATTTTAACTGCCGCAGCAAAGCCAGCCATAACAGCCGTTCCAAAGCTATTGATCAGTCCCTGCACCATCAATATACCGAAATTCATGACAGATTGCTGGGCACAAGTCAGCGAAGAATAGGTTGCAATTTCTTTGACCGTAGCCCACTTTAGTTGCATATTCTGGCGGGAAACCCTGAAATCCGGAAACCGGTAAAGGCTATAGAAACAGAGTCCGATCCCCGATACCGCCTGAGCGATGACCGTAGCCAGTGCCGCTCCGCGGACTCCCCAACCGAAAGACAGAATAAAAACCAAATCGAGCACAATGTTAAGAACAACAGCTACAGCCAGAAAGACCAAGGGCAGGACAGAATTCCCGACAGCCCGGAGTAAGGAAGCATAATAGTTATAGAGAAAGGTAAATCCGATTCCCCAAAAAATAATCCACAAATAATCCCGCATAAGGATATATACTTCAGCCGGGACCTGCAGTAACCGCAAAATAGGATCGATCCAGACAAAAACCGCAATATTCAGCAATAGCGTAATCACCCCGATCAATACCAGAGAGACAAAAATACTACGTTTCAAAGCTTCATGATCCCTGGCTCCGTACTGAAGTGAAAAAACAACCCCGCTTCCCATACATAAGCCCAGGAGGACCGAAGTCAGAAAAATCATCAACGTATAGGCCGACCCCACAGCAGCCAAAGCCTTGGCTCCCAAAAACCGACCGACGATCAATGTATCGGCGATATTATAGAACTGCTGTAACAAATTTCCCAATATCATCGGAACAGCAAACCACAACATCCCCCATGTAATATTTCCGGTCACCAGACTGTGTGTTTTATTTCTCCCTTCCATCTGTACCCTCTCTATCGATAAACGCCCATCCTGCATAATACACGACTAAATTCAGACCTGCAAAAGTAGGAGAAAAAAGGCAACTCCTGCCCTTAACTGATGTCGAAATTTCAAAAGATCGCGGCCCACAACAAAAAAAGTAAAGTATATCGAAATTTATTACAAAGGTTTAGGGGATGTGTTTGTTCTGTTTCTCAAATATTTGCTAAATTTGCCGAACGGTATAGCTGTGTTTAGTCAGGTGCATCGATAATATTGATCTGATTTGTTTTAAGTGGATTACAAAATGGAAACTTCCGAAAATATAAAAAGTTACTATCAGGATTACATCAGCATATATAAGGATGAGACCGATAGACTAAAACAATTCAAAACCTTTATCGATAAAACAGAATCGGATCAATTGTTCGACCGTAAAAATTTTGTCGGCCATATTACCGGCAGTGCGATTATTTTTGATTACAAAAATTCCAAAGTACTTTTAATCAAACACATCATACTTCAACGTTGGTTACAACCGGGAGGCCATATTGAAAAAACGGACGCTTCCATTCTGGATGGTGTTTACAGGGAAATCTTCGAAGAAACGAACATAGCCAAAGACGATTTGATGTTGATTTCTCCTATCTTCGGAAAAAAATTCCCCATCGACATCGACTCGCATCCCATCCCCGAGAATCCGGCCAAACACGAAAAACAACACTTTCATCACGACCTCCGCTATTTTTTTATTTACAAAGGAGAAAAGATCACGGAAGAAAGCGAAAACTTAAAGTGGAGTGATGTATCCAGTTTATCCAGTCAGGTCACCTTCCTGAAATTAGTAAAAAAAATATGGGACCTGCTCGATATCGATTTGAATACGAGATTATTTTATGAAAATATCATCTCAAAAGCCCGGACAACCGGCGAAAATTATATTGCTGTCGTCGTTTCCCATATCATCCCCGATGCCGTTCATTACTTAAGGGCCATCGATACGATCGTCCCCATTCAAACGATCGTCCCCAAGCCCAACTCGATCGACGAAAAGACTTACACGATCGTTCGGAAGGATTTTAAAATTTCGCATGTATGCCGGGAAGACATGGCTCAGGATACAGAAAACGAAGTGATCAGAATCCTGGAAAACACGGATGAAAAAATCCTGCTTTTCGATATTGGCGGATATTTCGCCCACATCCACGAAACTTGGCCTGTAACTATCCTCGAACGAATAGCTTTAATCATCGAAGATACCGAAAACGGCTATCAAAAGTATGAACATGTGATCGGAGACTCGGAGCGCAAGAAGCAGAACTACCCGTTTAAAGTCGTATCTGTAGCCAGAAGTCCTTTAAAAGAAAACGAAGACTTTCTAGTCGGTCAGTCCGTCTTTTTTTCGGCAGATGCCCTGATGAGAGAAGACGGGAAATTGATCCAATACCTGAAATGCGGAATTTTAGGTTATGGAAAAATCGGTCGGTCGATCGCCTCCCATCTCTTGCAGAGAGGAGTCAAACCCGCAGTTTACGATACCAATCCACTGAAAAGAGTATCGGCATTCAATGAACTTAACCGGATTCCGGACCGGGACTCCATAATAAAGGAATCGGACATTCTGTTTTCTGCCACAGGCAACAAATCCCTCAAAATCGAAGATTTCAGGGAATTGAAAAACGGATGTTATATCTTTTCCGTCACGTCTTCGGATGACGAACTGGAATTGGAATTTACCGGAGAATATGAAAAGCAAGAAGTAAGAAAACATATATTCAAATATTCGAATGAGAATATGAACTATTTTTTCCTGGTGAACGACGGGAATGCCGTTAATTTTATTTATAATGCCGTTATGGGAGATTTTATCCATTTGGTCAGGGCTGAAATGATATTGGCGATCAACGGACTGCCCGGTTATGCGCCCGGAAAAATTTCGACGGTCCCTACCGACATCAGAGAAAATATTGCGGAAAGCTGGTTAAAAGTATTCGAACCTTAAAATAAACAGAGATATAGTATAAATTAATAGAACATATGATCATATCTGGATTAGAAATTAAGAACATGCTGAACAAGGAGATATTCATCGAGCCTTTCGACGACTCGAGATTAAATCCGAATAGTTATAACCTGAGATTACATAACGAATTGCTGGTATACGATTCGCATGTATTGGACATGAAAGTTAAAAATGAGACCAAGACCATCTCGATTCCTCCCGAGGGCCTGGTGCTCGAGCCCGGAATCGTGTATCTCGGCAGAACCGTCGAATATACCAAAACCCTGAATCATGTCCCGATGCTCGAAGGCAGATCGTCGATCGGACGTTTGGGAATATATATACATGTCACCGCCGGTTTCGGAGATGTGGGTTTTTCGGGTTATTGGACTCTGGAAATATCTTGTATTCAACCGGTACGGATATATCCGAATGTCGAAATATGTCAAATATTTTATCATACGATTTTAGGAGATTGCTCCAAAATGTATAAAAGTAAATATCAAAATAACGAAGGCATTCAGGCAAGTAAAATGTATGAAGAATTTCAATAAACCATTCATACAAAATCATCGACGGACGATCCGACAATAAGAAAACTTTACAGTAGCGAATATGAAAAAAATAATAGCCCTGGTGGGCATGAGCGGTACAGGAAAAAGTGAAGCGACTAATTTTCTGAAAGATCAATTTAATTTCGATCTCTTTTACTTCGGCGGTATTGTTCTCAACGAAGTCAAAAAGAGGGGTCTGGAAATCAACAATGAAAACGAGAAAATGGTAAGAGAAGATTTAAGGCGCCAACATGGCAACGGCGTATTGGCCAAAATAGCTTCGGAAACCATCGCAAAAACCGATTCGACCATTCTTTTGGACGGCCTCTATAGCTTTACGGAATATAAAATATTGAAAGAGTTATATCCGGAAAACTTTATCGTAGTAGCTATCCATTCCGATAAAGCATTGAGATATGAAAGACTCGCCCAAAGGAAATTCAGGCCATTGACCAAAACCGAAGTCGACCGGCGCGATTATACCGAGATCGAGAATATCGAAAAAGGTGGTCCTATCGCTATAGCCGATTACCATATCCTGAATAACGGCGACGTTTCGATACTCAGACAAAATCTACTGGAATTAATGGACAAAATACTCACCGATGATAACAGCAGGTAAAGTATCTGAAACGCTGGTTTTAGATGGAATCAAATGGGGAATGGGAATTCTTTTAGTACTCTTGTACGGCTCTGTTCATTCCCAATTGGAACAGTATAATCCGATCATTATCTATACGTCGCTGATTCTGTATATACTGTTGTTTTTAGCAGACTTTATTCCTTCTTACCGGCATAAAGAAAAAACCGATATCCAGTTTAAATTATTCTTATATATAGGTTCTCTGTGCCTATTTTTCATTCTGGTTTTCTTGCTCAAAGCTCCCCAATATACAGCCAGTCATACACCCTTCATCATTTCATTCTGTTTTTTTATCACGGGAAGGTTACTCCTCGAGTCCAACCTGAACAGAATGATACAAAGAGAAAAAAAATTAATTAAATCGCTGGGTTTTGCAGCGACAGGCATCCTGATTGAAAAACCAGGCGGAGACGCAGTGAATTTTATCATTATTTTAAATAAAAATTTGAGGCAGGGAAAAGGATTATGGGTTCCACCCGGAGGCCATTTCCTGCCTTATATTGATAACCCCGGGACAAAATTAAAAAATAAAATTTACGAGGAAATCGGGGTGGATTGTGAGGTCATGTGTGAAGAAGGGCAAAAACCATCCGAAGTACACGACACCATAACCAACGAAGTAGAGTGGCTCGTTCCACCTGCATTCCTATTGAAAGAATTTCTCCCGGACCAGTGCAAACAGCACCATTCCCATCATTTTGATTTAATCTATCTTTGCACTACCGATGGCAAAGTAAAAAATAAAACATGTAAGTATAAAAGCAGCGCTCTCGTCCGGATCCCGCTAAAAGAATGCCTGGACAGCTTCGAAGCGACAGAACGCGCATTGAATAAAAAGATTCGGGAAAAAGCTAATGAATTGGGATTGGAAACTTATTCCAGAAATGAAAATGTATCCAGAGATTTGATCTGGCGGCTCCATTTAGCTGCCAATAAATACCTGAGTAATCAGAAATAAAAGGGGACACCATCTACCCCCGCTTGCAGACTTACGAAAAGGGCTTTATTTTTATTATGGCTTATTTATCTCTTATACAAAACATTGACGCTTTTAATCGCTTTAGTACTCCGGTTATTTATAGTGGACTTTATCCGCTTCTCGGATTCTTTTATTAGCTGTTAGTAAAAATCTACATATCGTCTTGAAGTCATTCATACTTTCCTTAGATTCTGCTGACCTCATGAAAAGCAACTCAACGCCGAAAGCCCAAAAGAAATGGTCTTTTAAATTACTCCCAATGCAGGACAAGATGCTCAGGGTGGTAGTCTACCGATTGCCTTGGTATTACGATTTTGTAAACAACGAAGTATTACAACACTGGATTTAATAGCTTTGCCTGAACAATGGGACAAGGAGTTTGAATGGCATAACTTGAAAAGAGCAAATAGCTATCACGATACGATGAAATAATATCCGTCATGTTCGTGCATTAAAAACGGTTTTAAATATAGCTATTCAGGGTAATGTCGGTAATCTTGAAACCTATCTTTTTCAAACCGCTATGGAACAATGACCGGAAAGAAAATTTTCAGCTCGTAATCTTCTTTTTCCATTCAATACAAGCTTTCATTTTTATTCCTTATTTTTGTAATCAACTAAAAATATGGCAACATGAATAGTAAGTTGGTTGATTTATTAAGAGAAGTGGATTCATTGAAAGTGCGGTTATCTTCTTTGCGTCCTTTGCCAGTAGAGGCATTAAAGAAAATTCAGGATGCTTTAGATATCGAGTACACTTACGAGAGTAACCGTATAGAAGGAAACACGCTTACCCTACAGGAAACGGCATTTGTTGTCAACGAAGGAATCACTATCTCTGGTAAATCCATGCGTGAACACCTGGAGGCAATCAATCATGCAGAAGCTATTGACTATATAAAGGAGGTTGCTAAACAGGATATTGAAATAAGTCAAAGAACGATCAAGGAGATTCATGCACTTGTATTACACGGTATAGATAGGGAGAACGCCGGAAGTTATAGAACCGTACCCGTGATGATCTCGGGTAGTACTCACGTGCCGCCTAAACCTTATTTGTTGGAGAAACTAATGGAAGATTTCATGCTGGCATTTCAACGCATGGAAAAAGAAAATGTTCATCCAGTTATTATCGCCGCCTATTTACATGATGAACTGGTGAGGATACATCCATTTATAGATGGCAACGGGCGTACTTCTCGACTTCTGATGAACCTCTACCTGTTACAGAAAGGTTATACCATTGTTACCCTGAAAAGTGATAATGATATGAAGTTACGTTATTATAAAGCTTTGGAGTCTTCTCACACAGAACAACAACATGATGATTTTTACTTGTTGGTTACCGAAGCTGAAAAAGCATCTTTAGAGAGGTATATTTCTATTCTGGGATAAAAGTGATTTTATGAACCTATAAATGGTGAATCGGGATAGAAAGTTTAGAGATATTCGTGAGTTTAATTTCCTTGTGTGGTAAAGTTGGACATAGAATGTCGAATCAATATATTATCATAGACATAAATATCTGATATTCTGATATATTTAACTAGTTTATTCCTATAAAATTGCATGAGAAAGGAAAAACCACCGATTCAGAATGGTTTGGTGTGGAACACTATCCCATTCTCCATGAAATGGATTTATTCAGGCATGTAAACATGGAGAGATTAAAAATGTTATATCCTGATATTTTTGGAAGACACTGTCCACAATTTTGTGTAAATGGAAATCGGATTCAGTTGTAAGTTTTTCTTACATCTGGATTCTGTTTTCAAAAATAAGCATAAATTGGTTCATAATCAATCCCTAGTTATGAATAGGCTGTGTCCATTTTTTCTCAATCTCCATAAGTGAAAGATATACGGTCTTTTTTACGGCATCGTCTGAAGGGAATGAAAGCTTTGATTTGGTATACTTTCTGATTTTCCCGTTCAGGTTTTCAATGAGATTTGTAGTATAGATTATTTTTCTGATTTCCAACGGGAATTGGAAGAAAACAGTCAGATCATCCCAGTTGTTTCTCCAGGAAAGTATGGCATAAGGATACTTTCCTCCCCATTTCTTTTCCAGATTGTCAAGCTCTGCTGCAGCCACCTCTTTGTTGGGTACATTATAGATATTCTTCATATCTGCCGTAAACTCTTTTTTGTCCTTATAAACGACATATCTACAGGAGTTTCTGATCTGATGTACCACACAGATCTGAGGGGATGATTGAGGGAATACGGTGCGAATGGTGTCCGTAAATCCATTCAGATTGTCGGTACAGGTAATCAGTATATCCTGCACTCCACGTGCTTTTAAATCAGTCAGGACACCCATCCAGAAAGAAGAACTTTCTGATTTGCTGACCCACATGCCGAGGACTTCTTTCAGGCCGTTCTGTTTCAGCCCGACACAAAGATAAACGGTCTTGTTTATGATCTTGCCGTTATCACGTACCTTGAAGACGATACCGTCCATCCAGGCTATTAGATAAACGGGATCCAAAGGACGTTCTGCCATTCCTGAGCAGCCTGATTTACCTTATTTGTAATGATGGAAATGGCTGATGTTGAGAGTTCTATTTCATAAATCTCACGCATCTCTTCCTCTATATCAGAAACGCTCATTCCTTTGGCATACAGGGAGATAACAAGCTTTTCTATTGAAAGTCCACGGCTTTCATGTTTTGGAACTGCTATCGGTTCAAACTTGCCGTTACGGTCACCCGGAATGGAGATAACAGACTCTCCATGTTCGGTTTGGATTTTCTTTGGATAACTGCCATATCGGGAATTTCCGGTGTTATTTCCTGCCACAGAATTCTTCTCATAGCCCAAATGGGCATCCATTTCACCCTCAAGCATTTTCTCCAGTACTTGGGCATGCAACTGTTTAAGAAACTTGCTCACATCGGATTCTGTTTTGAACTGGATAAGGAACTCCTTGCTTAATACCTCATCAGATACTACTTGATTCTTTTCTTTCATAATCTTCTTCATTTGGCAAATGTATAAAATAAAAAATACGAGACTCAAACTTGAATCCCGTATCTCCATTTACACAAAATATTTTATAGTGCCTTAATTTTCTTTACTAATTTCTTTTTAGGTTTCAATTATATCAAAAACATAATAAAGTATTTATCCTTTATTTTTTGATGATTCTGAAATTATTTTCTTTATATATTTTTCTTCTTTTAAAGATTTCATCTCTTTAAGTATATCATCTAAATCCTTCGGTTTAGTTTCAGTATATTTCAATTCTTCACCAAAAATTTCCTGATATGTTTGAGTAAATTCTTTTGTTTTCCTGAATTTTTTAAATAAAGGCCATTCTCTATAGGAATTTTTATTAAGATATTCATGAGTTCTCCCTAATATTCTCATATGTACTATTGCTTTGGTATAATCTTCTTTTAATACAGCAACTGCAAGTTTGAATACATCATTAGTAGCAGACCAATCAAACTTATCTATAATATTATTACTTTCTTCTTTTTTATTAGCTAAGTAACAAGCAAGTGCCTTATTAATAGTCATTATACATAGTATTTCCTGAGAAGAATGCTTCTTTAAAATCTCTGTTCCAAAAACTAGTAGTTTAAAAGCTAAATCATAATCTTCTTTCACTAATAAATGATAGCAAATATCATTCAAATGTTTATCAGCCTTTTCTAAATCTTCAGGTTTTAGTTTTCGCCAAATAACTTGCCCCAATTTTACCGCAATCTCTAGTAAAATTGAATAACATTTTTGAAAATATTGAGGGTCTGCAGATAGTTTAGTACCTACCTTTATATTTTCAATATTTTCAACTTTGTGTTCATTACAAATTTGCAAATATTGTCGCGAAACGACTCCGTTACTATGTACAAATAAATTTCGTCTTTCAGTTATTTCAATAAAATCACTAAAAATATCCAAATCTTTAGTTAGAGTCATTCCTAATTTATTTTCAAACCATTTAATTTGTTTATAGTGATTTTCACGTAATATAGTTTCTACTTCTTTTTCAACAATAATATCTTTTGCTTCTTTTAAAGATTTGAATTTCATTAAATCAGAAAAAGAAATATTTTTTTCAGAATGATGTAATAACTCCGGTTTTACAGCAAATATGTTTCTAATTATACCTCCTAAAAAAGCATCATATAAACTAACAAAAGATACGATAAAATTAATAGGTATTAATTCAAAAGCAAGTAATGCCGTTCTAGTTTGTTCTATTAATCTAGAAAAATCCTTATATAAGGAAATAGGTATATCTATTTTTATTTCCTTATTTTCTGCATTTTCATCTTTAGTAATAGAAATATTATTATCTTTTATAAATTTATCTACATTTCTTTGTTCCTGAATAGCCTTTAAAATTAAAAGTTTAAACACTAATGGAGCTGATTCAGATTGTGCCTCTACTTGCTGCAAAAACTTATCTATTTCTGTGTCAAAACTTGATTTCTCTAAATTTATAGTATTTTCTTTCATTGTATTATAATTAATTTGATATACAAAAATATATAATTTTATCTATGATAATCAAAAATAAACAAATATTAGTAAGCTGATGGTATTGTCTTTGTTTTAGACTCTATTATTAGTAAATGAGATATAAAAGTACATCTACATTCCTTAGCTAAAAAATGCCCCTCCCATAAAGATTCAAAGGTCATATTGAAATATAGTGTTCATTTCAAGCAGTAAAGTAGTGTAACCATTTACACCCCTACCCAATAGCTGCATAAAAACGAAATGTTTAACACTTTATTTTACCCCACAACTATGAACAGAAAAGAGTATTTAATAGCACAAGGAAATGTACAGAAAGACGTTAGCGCACTCGCTGAAACATTGAAAACCCAACTTGCAGTATTCCCAGAAGCAATAAAAGTTGGTGAAGAACTAAAGGTAATCGGCTTTAAAGGAGAAACCTTGAACGACCTTTACCTGATTTGTACCAGAGGAGAGGATGAAGAAGTTTACGAACTCAAATACACCATACTCACCAGAAAATCACAAGATGGCTTAACCACTCCAAGCGAAATCCCTTGCAATGAAACGGTACAGGAGAAGGACAAGGACAAACTGCAATTCATTTACTCCATTGCAAAGAATATGTTTGTTCCTGCACTCGTTGAATTGTTATTGGATAAGACCATAGTATTAGCAGGAGAAAAAGAAGTTCCTGCTACTTTTCATGGAGTGGCAACCAAGACCAAGATTAAAAAGTTTGCTCTGATTATGGAATGACGTATAGGGGGACAAAACTGTTATATTGAGCAGTGAAGTCGGCAAGGGGGAGCTTTACAGCTCTCTCTTGTTTTATATTATGGTTGAATTAGCACAGGAACAAACACCCTATATTTTGTCAGACTTGCCAACTTAAAAAATAACTTCTATCTGGCATTAGTAAAGGTACTTACCAATAGAATGTTTGAGTAAATATCCAGATTAGAAGTTATAACCAATTCAATTTATTTACTCCATTATATACCTGGAATACCCACATTCAGGACTAAAGATATGGCTTATACTTACAGGCAGGTTGTGGGTGCATTGATACTCTGTATAGGGGTATTGTGCGTTGAGGGAGGGTATAATGCTCTCTCTCATTTTTTATAAGATGCCTATTAAGGAAAGGTACGCCAATATATTTTACAAAAGGTTGGGAGGGCTAAATAGTTCTCCCTTCTTTATCAAAGTACAACCATTCAATTTATCACAAACATGAAATCATTCAGACCAAACGAGGTAAAACTCATTTATCCAATAGTTAAACAGGCGGAACAGGTAAGGTTGGTCAATCCTTATGAAGTCTTTGAATTTGCTTTGCAGTTCTATGATGAAGATACGATACAGCACCATACTACGACTAAGGTCATATCACTAAGTGGCAATAGTACGGTATTAGGTGTAATGACCGTTAGTGAATCGGCACACACTTATGACATAGTGGAAACCAAGTTTATATTGCAGGCTGCCATACTTGCCAATGCCAAAAGCATTATTGTAGTGTCTAATTCTCCAAGTGGTGACTTAGAACCTAATGATGCAGAAAAGGATTTGAAGAACCAAATTAAATTGGCAGCTTACCTATTCGATATTGAATTAGCTGATTACTTATTGATTAGCAGTGAAGATTATTACAGCTTTTCAGACAACAAAGTATTATAACTCATTAATAACTCACAACATGGAAACACTTAGATTATTACCAGCAACACAACAGGTCAATCCTGCTTTATTGGGTGAAGAATATTCTGATTACATAGATATAACAGAAGAAAGTCCGTTTAAGGATTACACAACCCTATTCCCAAAACCCAAGGGATTACACTTTATCAATGCCAATACAACAGAGGTAGATATACAGCACCTAAAGAATGATTGTATTGTACCTGTATTCAGCAAGGACAATGAACTGACCGTATCGCATCCTGTATTTATTGAAACGGTGTATAAGGCAGCACAAGAGTTTTTCAGGAATGAACAGATTGATACGCCAGAGATTACGACCTCTCATATTATTAAAGGCAGAATAATACCAGAAGCCATACATAAACCCGTTAATCAGTTGTTGGAAACGGATAAGACTATTTACTATGAGCGTATGGCATTTGCTTTTGAGATTCCTACTATTTACTCTGATATTGCAGGGAACAGACTGAATTTGTGTATTACAGGTGTCAGGGCTTATAACCATGAAAACCTGATGAGCAAAAAGGGAGCAGAACATTTTAGTGTGGCGATTGGATTCAGGAATCAGGTATGTTGTAACTTATGTACTTTTACAGACGGTTATAAATCTGACCTTAGAGCCATGAATCATTATGAACTGTTTAGGGGAGTAATGGACTTGTTCAGCAAATATGATGCAAATAAGCATTTACGCTTTATGCAGGAGTTTCAGAAGTATAGCCTGACAGAACACCAATTTGCTCAATTTTTAGGTAAGAGCCGTATGTATCAATGTTTGCCAAACAGGGAAAAGCGTTTACTTTCTAATATGGAAATGACGGACAGCCAAATCAATATGATAACAAGGAATTACTATCAGGATGAAAACTTTGCCAAAGAGGGAAACAGTATCAGTATGTGGAGAGTTTATAACCTATTGACAGGAGCAAATAAGAGTTCTTATATTGATAACTTCTTAGATAGGTCGTTGAACGTTACACAATTGACGGAAGGATTGAGTAGAGCTGTACAAGGAGATAATGAATATAGGTGGGTCATTGATTAAACTTACCTATTTTTGTCTTACAGCTACTCCACTTGAACGTTTGTAGATGCAGATTTTTAACTATATTTGTAGTGTTATGTGGGAGTAATCCAACATGACAAACATATTAGTTTTAAGAAGCGTTTAGTTTGTTCCCACTTTGGAATCTGGACAATTTCATACATACAGGGATAAGCCGACCATGCAGATTGATATGACACCTGTTCGCTTCCCGTCCGATTCGTCGGATGAACCCTCTTTCACTCAGCTGACAATGGAAACCGGTCTTTAAGACAAAACGGCCTTATGAGAAACAAACTGTTTATCCTTTGGTTTTCGGCCTTTTCCTTTGTTCCCGGGCTGTTTGCCCAGACCGGGATTTCCCCGCCGGATGCCGGGCTGTTCGATAAGGCGGTGGCCTGTATCAAGGAAGCGGGAGGCTGGCACGGAAACCATCTGCCTCATGTGGGGTACGGCCACAAGATTCTTCCCCACAAGAAACTGAGATATGACGGAAGCGCAGGCGGATTCCTTATTGAGAGCCGATATGAGGAAACTGCATAAGATGTGCAGCCGCTTCGGCAAAGATGCCCTTCTGTTATCCGAAATTTCGGATAACAACAGTTATCCAAACCAAAATATTATCCCAACTTGACTTTTTACTATATTGAATATCAGTAAATTGTTATATTTTGGTAGCAGATAATAAAGAGTGATTGTTCCATTATTCAAGAACAGTCACTCATTTATTACTAAGTATTATCTCAATCCAAGAACTGTTGCTAATGAATCTTTATTTCTGATTTTCTTATATTTCTTTTCAACGCCTAAAGTCAGATTGTCTTCCATAGAGCATAAAGCTTGTATCATTTGTTCTGATGAAACTCCTACGTATTTCATTGTCGTTTCAATGCTCTCATGCCCCAATAGTTTTTGTATCTGCGCCAAGTTTACACCGTCTTCCAACCAATGGGTAGCCCGTGCATGCCGAAAACTATGGCAATGAAAATCTACAGGAATTTCAAGTAGCCCCTGAGACGCAATCCTAACATACATTTTCAACCGCTTGCTAATCGCTTCTGAAGTGATTTTTTTGTTTGCATGGCCATATATGGGGAAAAATACAAAATCAGAAGGTAACGGATTTGCCGGATGGAACAACTTCACATAATGTCTCAGTATTCTTACCATGCTGTTCAACAAATAAATGGTACGTTGTTTATTCCCTTTACCCAAAACAAGAATGTAACCTTTCGTTTCATCCAGGTGCAGTGCCGACAGCCTCAATGATAATATTTCATCTATTCTTGTTCCGGTACTATATAGAAGATTGAACAAGGCAAAATCCCTCTTACCTATCAATGTACGTGTATTGATGCTTGCAAAAATCCGTTTGATTGTATCTTTTGTGATTACTTCCACTTGTTTTTTAGGTTGCTGCATTCTTTTTATTTCAGCGGCATCACAATCATATTTTATGAATTGGATTTTCTTGTGCGCAAGGAAACGGAGGAAATTTTTCAATATGGAGAGGCGATGATTGCATGTTTGCGGGCTGCATTTTCTTACTTCTTTCAGCCACGCAATCCATTCTTCAATCCAGTCCTTACGGAAGCATTCCCCACAAAGGGTATTTGATGTGACTCCTTTTGAGGATTCAAGGAAGTCTATATAGATTCCCATTCCCTCTCCGTATGATTTTAAAGCGTTATGGCTCAGATTCCTTATACACGGAAGATAGACCGTATGCCACTCATGGATGGCATCGGCGATAATTGAATGTTCTGCTTTAGTCTTCATATTCAAAATAGTCGTTTAAATCAGGCAAAAGTTCTTCATACCCACATCCTGTCAGATTTTCCAACTGGTGTGCAAACAGCGGTACAAGCCTGTAATAATATAATGTGTTTTGAATGTAACGGTGTCCCATGGAACGGCTGAGATATAAGAGTTTGTCCATCCATTCAATGCCGCAGTGATCCCAACCGTTTATGTTCACGACCGCATAGTGACTGCGAAAATCATATGCTCTTGCGTGTGCCGTACTGACTTTCTTCCATACTTTCTTAAAACTTGCCGTTACCCATTCTCCGGAATATGGTTTGTCATACTCGTTAGGAAAGAATGTCTTTCTTCCGGGCATGAGATTTTCCATTTTGACATTATACATCTGCAATAGCGACCACATGGATTCGTGCAAGGCAACCCGATGTTCATCTATGCTCTTTGTGTATCTTATATTTATAACACCGGATTGCAAGTCTACGTCTTCTACTCTGAGCAGACGGGCTTCTGTTGTACGCATCCCTGTACTGTACAAAAGTCGGAAAAAGACCGGAACTTCCACTTTCATAAGCGCAGCCCTCATGTCACGGCAATTTATTGGAGGTTCGAGATTGTCCGCTTCATTAAAGAATCTTGCAAGCTCTTCTGGAGTAAACGGATGTGGTTCGAATGATGTGACATTGACTCTTGGAATGGTGGATGGAAGAGGAATATTTACAAAACCACGGCTATTCGCATATTTCAGAAATCCTCTGACACCTACAATTCTGTTATTGCATGACTTTGCGGATTCCGTTTTTTTCTTCTTGCAATAATCAAGGACAATTTCTTCTGTAAGAACTTCGGCTGACGGATAATTTTGAGCGCAGAAGTCATTGAAACGGCGAATCTTGTCCATTGTCCGCCTACTGAATTTCCCAGAAGCTCTTTTGTAAAGTTCATATTTCTTGACTATATGGGATATTGCGGAATAAGAGTATGGCTGTTCTGAAACAGGAATACGCTTTGGCTTAGGTGTGTATTTTATATCCGGAGGATATGATGGCAATTTGAACGGTGCCCCATATTTCGACCGGATATAACGGATGAAGCGCCTCAAAATAATGCATCTGTTACGGTTTGTATAATAGCTTTCCTTATCTGTCCTTGATGCCCATCCGGAGATAATATCATCCGACAGCACTCCGCCATGATTCATACAGTACTTGGCGAAAGAGTTCAGGTATATGCGGGTTATATAGTCACATTTTCCGATACCGGAGATGAAATTGACATATTCAGACATCAAATCTGCAAATTGGGGTAGATGTGAATCTGTTTTCATTCGAACAACTCCTTTCTTATTGGATAACATTCAATATTGATTCCGCATTCTCTCAGATGAGGGATGTCAGCATCTATATATGGGACTATAGATGAAGAACAGATATGTCCTAAAATATGGCTGATGACCCTAATCTCGGTACCTTTACCAAGTAATTTAGAGGCGAGGTTGTGCCGAAATACGCTGACTCCACGCCCGGATTCACCTTTTCTAAGGTTTAGTTTCTCAAAGACTGTATTGACAATGGTGCCGATACTTTTGTTCTCCAACCTTTCTGTCGTATTCTTCTTGTTGGGAAACAGATACACGGATCCGGCCTCATTGTCCCGTTCATTCCGTATGTAATCAAACAATGAGTTTCCAACATGGGGAAGAAGGGGCAACACTATCGGATTACCAGTCTTTTCCTGGACGAAGCTGACTCGTTCCTTCTTCCAATCTATGTCTGTCAATTTCAAGTTGGCAATGTCACATCCTCTTATGCCAGTATATAAAGCCAATGAAACTATAGCTTTTTCCCTGAAAGTCAAAATATTGTTAGAGTCTGACAAAGCATTTTTTATCACATTGATTTCATCATCCTTAAGATAGTTGAAGTTTTTCCTTTCATATTTCAAATCAGGGAAATAACCTAATACTTTTTTCATGTCGTATAAATCCCCCAACTCTTTAAGGGCTGACGCTATGTGACCGCAATATGTCCTTGAACGCTTTTGCTGTTCTTCTTTAAGGAAAAAGGACAAAACATGTTCTTCTTTGATTTCATCCAATGAAGAGACGTGGAACTTTTGCATCTCAAAAAGGAACATTGTAACGGCATCGGTTTCCATTTTTACTGTGGACTTCTTTTTATGTTCTGCGGCACGCTTCCGATAAATGTCTATAACTTTCCGAAAACTGGGGTTAAGCATATTATACCTGGAAGGATAGCATAACGGAACAAAGGACTTCTTGTCCGGGTAGTGCCCAAATTCATCATATGCTTGGATAGTACGTAAATGCATCATCCTAAGATCCAATGTCGCTTTTGTATATCCCCTTGTACGGATAAACTTTTCTGCAAACTGTTCATACGAATGAAAACATCCTTCATGTTCAAAAAGAAGTCTTAAAACAAATTTTACTCCTTTGATGTACTGAATGTCATAACCACGGGAAACGAGGTTGTCCAGTAACTTCTTCTGGCTTAATTTTAACTGTGCTATATTCATATTCTTCCTATTGGCTTTAGTGCCATTAGCAAAGATATAGGAATGTATTATCCAAACCTATTCATCCTATAACAGAATGATTTACAGAATAAAAAACTATATTTTTAGGATAATGCTGGGGTTTGGATAACTCCTGGTCGCAACGCTGGCCTATAATGTCGGATATTACTAGTTGGTCGGGTACAGGAATATGCCGAAAAGCAGGCTGATCCAAAAATTGGAATCCGGCAACAGGGATATCTACGAAGAGTATATCTCGTTCCGATGCTATAAAGGAAAGGTGGTGCCGAGCATCGAGCGACGACGGAAGAAAGAATTTGAATTGTTGTATATACATTAAATTATTAAGGGGCTGACTAAAGTATGAAGTGCACCCTAAAAGTTGGACAGGTTAAACATTATCCAGTTATAGAAAGAGT